>Ga0209584_10000029_pt1 | contig 29836 bp, 27 predicted proteins | sample NGEPerD_FD_184507 | JGI IMG/M metagenome (GOLD analysis project Ga0209584, IMG submission 184507) | Arctic peat soil microbial communities from the Barrow Environmental Observatory site, Barrow, Alaska, USA - NGEE PermafrostAB12-D... | ecosystem: Environmental > Terrestrial > Soil > Wetlands >...
GTTGGCCGGGCGCAATCCGGAGAGGACGGAGGCTGTCGCCGCTCGGATCAGGGATGCGGGCGGGCGGGCCGAGACCTGGCTGGGTGACCTTTCAGATCCGGCCCGGTGCCAGGAGTTAGTTGAGGCGGCCATAGAGTCCTATAATCGTGTTGACATCCTTGTGAATAGCGCGGGCATTATCTTCAGGGCCACGGCGGAGGAGACCACCAATCAGCAGTGGCGTAGCACTATGGCTGTCAACGTTGACGCTACCTTCTTCACTTCCCGGGCCGTCATTCCCTTCATGCGGGAACAGGGGGGTGGAGCAATTATCAACATCGCGTCGGATTGGGGGCTTGTCGGGGGCGAACAGGCGGTGGCGTACTGTGCGAGCAAGGGCGCTGTTGTACTGATGACCAAGGCCATGGCCCTTGATCATGCCCGTGAGGGTATCCGGGTGAATGCCATCTGTCCCGGAGACTGTGACACACCCATGCTGGACGACGAGGCGGTTCAACGGGGCGCCGACCCAACGGAGTCGCGAAGGGAGGCTGCAGAGGAATCTCCTGTTGGCCGTATAGGCACGCCGGAAGAAGTGGCGCAGCTTGTGGCCTACGTCTCTTCAGAGAAGGCGGGTTACATCACTGGGGCCGCCATCCCGATTGACGGGGGGAACACCGCAGGTTGACCGGTCTTCCGCCATCGTGGCATGAACCAAGTGGATCCTACATTGAGGAGGCCCTGCTGTGATTGTCACCACCAAGGAGTTATTCGCAGCCGCCTACGGGAAGTACGCCGTGGGCGCGTACAACATCAACAACCTGGAGCAGGCTATGGGCCTTTTCCGGGGCAACCTGGACTCGCAGGCGCCGTTTATCATCCAGATTTCAAAGGGTGCTCGCTCCTACACCGATAAGCGCATGCTTGAAGGCATCATCCGGGCGGCCGATGAGGTGTTCCCGGAAGCCGTCTTCGCCGTGCATCTTGATCACGGCGACTACGATGCTTGCATGGACTGCATCCAGAGCGGCTTCTACTCCAGTGTGATGATTGACGCCTCGGCCGAGCCCCTGGAGGAGAACATTCGTATCACCCGTGAGATAGTTGAAGCGGCGCACGCGAAAGGGATCGTGGTGGAGGCGGAGCTGGGTCAGCTTGGTGGGGTGGAGGAGCACGTTCAGGTGGAGGAGAAGAACGCCAACCTCACAGACCCTGACGAAGCCAAAATCTTTGTGGAGGGTTCGGGCTGCGACAGCCTGGCTGTGGCCATCGGCACCAGCCACGGGGCGTACAAGTTCTCAGGAGACCAGGGCCTGCGCCTGGACGTCGTGGCTGAGATCCAGAAGCGACTGCCCGGTTTCCCTCTGGTCATGCACGGCTCCTCCTCCGTTCCCCAGGAAGAAGTGCAGCGTATCAACAACGCCGGCGGGGCCCTCAAGGAGGGTGCCAAGGGGGTCGACGAGGACGAGTTCGCCAAGGCGGTACCCCTGGGTGTCACCAAGGTGAACATCGACACCGACGGCCGCCTGGTCTGGACGCGCGTGCACCGCGAGTTCTTCCGCGATACCCCGGAGAAGTTTGATCTACGGGATCCAGGCAAGATCTTCATGAGCGAGTACGCTAAGTTCATCGCACACAAGAATGAGAAGCTCGGGTCCGCCGGAAGACTGGGAGAGGTGAGGGGACTGTCCGCTCCGTAAGTAGCGAGATGATGTTGCCGGGGGTGATGCCGCCGGACTCCTGTGGCACATGTTCCGGCCCGTGTTGTACATTATGTACATAATGTACAACAGGCGGAGGGGGAGGGATTCGAACCCTCGAGGACCGCGAGGCCCTGCCGGTTTTCAAGACCGGTGCGTTAAGCCGGACTCCGCCACCCCTCCGCGCGCAGATGTATGCAGGCGGCCATCCTGAAGCTGCCCGTGTGACCACCGGCCATCCTAAGGCCGCCGAACAGGAGTATAGCCCGCAGGGTCATGTGCCCCAACCCTCCTTCTTCTTTTCCAAGATCCGGGCGGCTTCGTCCACAGCGAAGGTGGGCCACCGCGTCGGTCTTCCTCCTCGTGTGGCCTTCACATAGGCTTCAGGTTCGCCCACCCAACCGATCCGCGTAACCGCGCTACCTGTGGCCCGAATGGAATCTGAGATTGACTTCTCCGCGACCGGTGCGCAGACGATAAGCAGGCTCCCGGACCCGATCAGGCCTAGGGGATCCACGCCCAGAGTGGAGCATATTCTCCGGGTCAGTGGATGGATGGGGATTTTGTCCATGTCCACATCCACTCCGTGTCCGCCTGCCTCACTCAGCTCTTCCAGGGCCGTCGCCACTCCTCCTTCCGTGACGTCGTGCAGAGCCCGTACTCCGTCCACTTCCGTCGCCGCCCGTGCCTCCATGCCGATTCCTATCAAGCTAACGAAACTCTCCCCCAGAGAGATGTCCTTCACAGAGACTCCGCCATCCAGCAACTCTCGTCGCATCTCTTGCGCCAGAACCGCAGTTCCTTCGACGCCGACGTGCTTCGTCAGCAGAACTGCGTCACCCTGACGTATGTTCCGTTTGTCCAGAAGGCGGTCCGCCGTCACCGTACCAACCAGCATCCCGCTCAATACCGGCCGTGTGACTGCATCAGTTATCTCCATGTGTCCGCCGCAAAGCGAGATCCCGGTCTGGCTGCAAGCCGCTCTCAGGTCGTCCACAGTGGACCGGACATCTTCAAACGTGGACTCGGGTGGGAAAAGCGCCGTCACTAACATCCATCTGGGAACCGCTCCCGTCGTGGCAATATCGTTGGCGTTGACCTCCACCAGGTATCGGGCGGCGGCTTCGGCGAGAAACGTGATGGGATCTGACTTCAGCACCAGGAGTTCTTCCGCATCTGTACCTTCGCTGGACGGATAGGCCACCACCGCCGCATCCTCGCCCACCCCTGGGGGGACGCGCAGCGTAGGGTCATCCGCGCCCAGGCCTGCCAGCAACTTCTTCAATAAGTTGTTGGGGATCTTCCCCTGGGCAAGCGGGTGATGCGCCTCAGTCACGTAGACCCTATCTCCTGGGTTTTCCTGGTCTCCCGGGTTCCCCCGGTGAGCATGCGGGGTATAGTCATCATGATCCAATGATATCCAACTGAGGTGGGTCTGCGGACATATCTGGGGCACGGCGTTGCAGAGTCAAGGTCAGGGAGAACGTGTGGATCACCATGTCGGACGGTTGTCGGCTGGCTGCGAAGATATGGATGCCGGTGGACGCAGAAGCAGACCCCGTTCCCGCAGTGCTGGAGTACATCCCTTACCGCAAGCGGGATTTCAAGGCAGTCCGTGACGCCGAGATCCATGGCTTCTTTGCTTCGTGCGGCTACGCCGGGGTGCGCGTGGACCTGCGGGGGAGCGGGGATTCTGAGGGTATTCTCCGTGATGAGTATCTCCAGCAGGAGCTGGATGACGGACTGGAGGTCCTCCGGTGGCTGGCAGCGCAACCCTGGTGTACCGGAGAAGTGGGGATGTTCGGACTCTCTTGGGGAGGTTTCAACGGCCTGCAGATAGCCGCGCTTCAACCCCCGGAACTGAAGGCCATAGTCACCGTCTGCTCCTCTGATGATCGCTATGTGGACGACGTTCACTACATGGGAGGTTGTTTGCTCACGGACAACCTTTCCTGGGCTTCCACAATGTTCGCCTATAACTCTTGTCCGCCAGATCCCGAGGTGGTGGGGGAGCGATGGCGGGATATGTGGTTGGAGCGTCTGGAAGGAAGCGGGTTGTGGATCCTCAACTGGCTGGAACACCAACGCCGGGATGAGTATTGGCTCCACGGCTCAGCTTGTGAGGATTTCTCGTCTATCAAGTGCCCGGTCTATGCGGTTAGTGGATGGGCGGACGGTTACTCCAACACGGTCTTCCGGTTGCTGGAGAACCTGGAGGTTCCCCGGAAAGGTTTGCTGGGATCCTGGGGCCACAAGTACCCGCACCTCGGCGGACCCGGGCCCACCATAGATTTCCTGGGAGAGGCAGTGCGATGGTGGGACCGTTGGCTTAAGGGCATCGACACCGGGGTGGACCAGGACCCCATGCTCCGGGTGTGGATGCAGGACACGCACTCCCCGTCCGCGCCCCGGCGGCCCGGGCATTGGGTGGCTGAGCAAGAGTGGCCCTCTCCGGGCATCCACCCCCGTAGCTGGACGCTCTCCCCGGGGCGGATCGATATGGAAGAGCCCTGCGATCCGGACGGCGAGATGTCCATCCAAAGCCCTCTGAGCGTTGGGTTGTTCGCGGGCAAGTGGTGCTCTTACGCGGAGGCCACGGATCTGGCGCACGACCAGCGAGAAGAGGACGGTGGCGCACTGGTCTTTGATAGCCCGGTGCTGGAGGAGGATCTGGAGATTCTGGGTGCACCTGTGGCCGAGTTGAACCTTAGCTCCAACAAGCCGGTGGCTATGGTTGCTGTGCGCCTCTCAGACGTAGCTCCCAATGGTTCTTCCACCCGGGTTACGTACGGTCTCTTGAACCTTACCCATCGGGACGGGCACGAGGAGCCGGAGGAAATTGCGCCCGGGCAACCCTACACGGTGGAGGTGCAGCTCAACCATGTGGCCCAGAGATTCCCGGCCGGGAACGTGATCCGGGTGGCTGTCTCCACCTCATACTGGCCCTTGGCTTGGCCGCCGCCAGAGCCGGTGAGCCTTACTGTTTACCCGGGAGAGAGCAAGTTGACTCTGCCCGTGCGCCCGCCCAAGCAGTCGGATGATTCATTCCGGGATCTGGGTCAAGCGAGGGCGGCTGCGTCCCTCTCCACCACCCTCCTGGCTCCGCCCCAGCGGGAATGGAAGGTGGTGCATAACCTGGCCACCAACGAGGTGGAGTTGGACGTGACGAATAATGATGCTCGCTTCCGTATTGATGACTATGATCTGGAAGTGCAGAAGGACGTGACGGAGCGGTTCTCCTACGTGAATGACAACTACGACACGCTTCGGGGAGAAGTGGCTGCCACCCGCCGGCTGAAGCGGAGGGACTGGGAAATCCTGACGTTGACCCGCACTGTGCTGACTTCCACGCGGACGCACTTTCGGATCCGGGCCACTCTCGACGCCTATGAAGGTGATGCGCGGATATTCAGCAAGTCCTGGGACGAAAAGATCGCCAGGGACATGATCTAGCTCGGAGGAGGATCGCCATGAGCAAGAAGAACGTCTTTGTGGTCGGACTGGATGAGTTTAATCGCAAGAAGCTGGAGCGTCTGCCCCAGGCGGCGGAGTTCGATTTTCATCCCGCCTTGGACATATCAGATATCCGTAACGTGGAGCGCTACGATATGGCTGCGCTTATTGACAAAGCCGTCAAGGTCATAGAGGACACGCCCGGTGCGCCTGCGGCGGTGGTAGCCTACTTCGACTTTCCCGCCACGGATATCGTCCCCATACTGGCGGAGAGGTTTGATCTCCCCGGGCCGTCCCTGGAGAGCGTGCTCAAGTGCGAGCACAAGTACTGGAGCCGCCTGGAGCAACAGAAGGTAGCGGGTGATCACATACCTCAGTTTTTCGCCTTCGATCCTTTCGACGAGGACGCATACGAGCAGATACCGCTGACTCCACCCTTCTGGATCAAGCCCGTGAAGTCTTTCCGCTCCTATCTGGCCTTCAAGATCAACGACGAAGTGGACTTCGAAAACAACATTCAGGAGGTGCGCGAGAACATAGACTTCCTGGGCGAGCCGTTCACGTACTTGTTTCAGACATATCCACTTCCCTTGGAGATAGGAAATATGCGTGAGAGCTGCCTGGCGGAGAGCATGCTTGCCGGGAGTATGTGCACCGTGGAGGGGTACTCCTTCCGGGGTGAAGTGGTGGTGTACGGGGTGGTGGATTCTGTGCGGGAGGTGGATAGGTCTTCGTTCGCCCGTTATGAGTATCCTTCGTCTCTGCCGCAGGAAGTGCAGTTCCGGATGGCAGATGTGGCCCGCAGGGTGATCCAGGAAGTCGGTCTGGATGACTCACCTTTTAACATAGAGTTCTTCTGGGACCAGACGGCAAATCAGGTCTATCTTCTAGAGATTAACCCACGGATCAGCCAGGCTCATACAGACATCTTTGAGAAGGTGCACGGAGTATCTCACCACCAGGTCATGCTGGACGTGGCACTTGGTTGCCGCCCACGGCCGCTGGAGCGTAAGGGTGATTTCCCTCTGGCGGCGCACTTCATGCTCCGCACCTTCCGGCCCGGGCGTGTGGTGTCCGTGCCCACGGAGGAGGAGATACGTGTCCTGACCGAGGCCATGCCGGGGACGGTTATCAAGGTACCGGTGAAGGAAGGCCAGGAGCTGGAGGACCTGCAGGGACAGGACAGTTACAGCTTTGAGCTGGCCAACCTGTTCATTGGCGGGCGGGACCAGACGGAGCTTCTGGCCAAGTACGAGCGGTGCCTGGAGGGCCTCACCTTCGCCATAGAGGTGGAGGAGTCCCCGCATCTCTTGGATTACTAGGGGAGGTGGGTTTTTGCAGGAAGGATCTTTGGATCGCATAGAGCGTATCCGAGACAGAGACAGGATCATGCGTCTTTTTGGCATGGAGTTGGAGGAGATAACTGATGGGTTTGCACGCGTCTCCGCCACAGTGGGGGAGGATTGCCTCAATTTTCACGATATCGCCCACGGAGCTCTGGTCTTCGCGGTGGCGGATGTGGCCTTTGCTTTCGTGGTGAATGCGCAGATAGATGCTGTTGGGGTACAGTGGAACATGAATCTCTTCCGGTCAGCTGCCTTGGGGGATGAGATCGTCGCCGAGTGCCGCTTGGTGCACAAAGGCCGGAGACTGATGGTGGTGGACTTTACTGTGAAGGGCTGTGAGGAGAGGTTGTTGGCGTGTGGGCAGGCTACTGCCATGCCTGTTCAGAGTCAGGTCTAGAAGGTGGCCAATTGGGAAGGACAGGAGCCTAGCGACGGCTTCTGGAACGAGGGCTGTGGGTTGGTGCTCCCAGCGGCACCGATTGGGTTCCTCTTACCAGCCGTCTCAGCGGGCTGTAGCTGAGGAGGAGTACGGCGGCGGATGCTCCGCCCAGATTGAACAAGAGATCCAAAGCGTTGTTCCAGTAGTCTCCTACTCTACCTCCAGCGTCCAGGAAAGCCACGGCTCCGAACTCCACTACCTCTATCAGGCTACCTACTCCCAGAGCCATCAGGACGACCAAGAGAGAGACCAGGCGATGGCGGTGATGGATAGTCTCCCCCACATGCGGAGCGGTGGCACTGTATAGGGCGATGGTGACAATGAACAGCCCCAGTCCGTGCATTACGTTGTCATACCTGAGTAAGCCGCTCAGAAACCGGTAATCGTACAGGCGCACGCCGTCAATGAAAATGTTTCCGCCCAGCACGTGCAGGAATCCCAGGGCGGAGAGTGCCCCAAGCACCCCGTGCCCCAGGTGGAGGTTCTCATGGTAGACCATTATGAAGACAACCAGTACCGCCATCAGGACCAAGTAGTAGAGGAACTCGTAGTTGGCGATGTTCACCGCGATGCCGGTGAATAGTGCCATGTAGGCTATTGTGAAGACCAGGGTCTTCTTGTTCAGCGGGCTGAGTCTTGGCACCTTCACTAAGACCGCTCCGTTTCTTGCCCGGTCTCCGCCGTCTTCCCGCCAACCATGGTCTCCGTCAGTACTCCAGGGAGTTTGCGCACAAGATCCGTCTTGCACTCCGCCATCAGAGGAGAGAGGCCAATGCGATAAATCTCAGGGTTACGAAGGCGCCTGTATTCTTCCGGTAGGGAATCTATCTCTCTTTGGGCGAGGGTTCTGATTTCTTGCAGGCTTGGAGAGGGTTCCAACCTCTTGCCCTCTTCCATGACCGGCACCATCAGATCCTTTGCCGAGGCGACTCCTGTCAGGCCCAGGACCAGAGACAGGTTCTGCCGAGATACGTAGGGGACGATGTCGCCTGGCTGGGGTCGCTCGTGCGTGGAATAGAGAACGTCCGCCAGAGCATGACCCCCTCGGTCAAAGTACCTGATTACCTTCTTCCTGCCGGGATCTGTCATCTTTGCCACGTTGGAGGAGAGCTTCATGCGAGGAGCCCAGGTTCCATCTTCCTCCCTGACCGCGGTCAGCTTGTAAACACCGCCTAAGGCCGGGCAGTTGGAGGAGGTGATCAGGTGCGTGCCGATCCCCCAGGAGTTGATCTTGGCCTTCTGCCGTTTGAGATCTGCGATGATCTCCTCATCAAGTTCGTTGGAGGCGACAATGAGAGGATCTTCAAACCCGGCTTCCGTGAACATCTCATAGGCGGCCTTGCTGAGCCGGGCCAGATCTCCTGAGTCCAGTCTTACCGCGGCGCGCACGTCGTGGCCAGCGTCGCGCAACTCTCTGAAAACTGTGAGAGCGTTGGGTAGGCCGGAGGTCAAGGTATCGTATGTATCCACAAGAAGCAGGCAGCTGTCAGGGAAAGCTTCAGCGTAGGCTCTGAACGCCTGAAGCTCACTTTCGAAGTTCATTACCCAGGAGTGAGCGTGTGTTCCCACCAAGGGCACGCCGAACAACTTCCCTGCCAAGACGTTGGAAGTGGCGTCCGCACCCCCGATATAGGCTGCGCGAGAGCCGGTGACTCCTCCATCCGGTCCCTGCGCTCTGCGTAGCCCGAACTCCATGACGCTGTCGTCGTTGGCGGCCAAGCGGACGCGAGCCATCTTGGTGGCGATGAGCGTGGCGTAGTTGAGGGAGTTGAGGATGGCGGTCTCAAGGAACTGCGCTTCACTAAGTGGTGCTTCGACACGCAGTAGAGGTTCATTGGGAAAGACCACGCGTCCTTCTGGAACGGCCTGGATGCTGCCTTGTATCCGGAAGCCACGTAGGAAGTCAAGAAACCGACCATCGAACCTGTCCAGGCCGGCCAGGTAGTCCAGGTCATCCTGCGTGAATGAGAGGTTCTCCAGGAAATCCAGGAGCTGTTCCAGGCCTGCGGCCACTGCGAATCCGCTGTTGGGCGGCAGATCCCGGAAGAAGTACTCAAAGCAGGCGTGGCGATCCTGGTGCCCGTGCTTCCAGTACCCCTTCATCATCGTGAGTTGGTAGAAATCTGTCAATAGGGCCAGGTTCTTGCGCTTAGCCCAAGCTCTTCCAGCGTCTTGCATACCAGGATTCACATGATCTCGGAAGAAGGGACAAGCACTGCGCCGGCCTCTTGCACTTCCTGCAGGGCGGAAGAGGTGGTCTCAGGAGCTACGCCCCTCACCGCGTCCTGAACCACGACCACCTGGAAACCCGCCTCACAGGCATCCAGAGCGGTATTCTTAACGCAGTAGTCGGTGGCGAGCCCGGTAATGAAGGTGCGGCGCACGCCGCGATTGCGTAACCACAGGGCGAGATCCAGCTCTTCTGCAGTGAAGCCGCTATAGCTCTCCCATGAGGGGTGAGTGCCCTTGAGGATGTGGAGGGCACTATCTGGGACGTTCAGATCTGGATGGTACGCTGCCCCTTCCGTGCGTTGGACCGCGTGGTGGGGCCATGAGTAGTCGTGAAACTGCGGGGGATCTTCAAACGTCGCGTGACCCGGCGGGTGCCAGTCTCGGGTGAACACCTGGTATTGGAATCTCGGGAGCAAGCTGTTGATTACTGGGACTATTGTTTCCCCGCCGGTGACCTCCAGGGCACCACCAGGAAAGAAATCGTTCTGCGCGTCTACGACGATGATGGCGTCCTTCGCTACAGCAATCTCCACGGTTCAACACCTCCTAGCGCATCAGCACTACCGCAAACAGATGTACCCGATCAGGAGAATGTTACTCGGCTGGAGATGTCCGTCAAGCCTCTCCCATGATTTTACGGTTCGAGGGGAGGTGGGGGTGGAGAACCTCCGGCACCTGTATTTGGCCCTGATCCGTCTGGAAATTCTCCATGATGGCGATGATGGTCCTCCCCAGGGCGACCACCGTGCCGTTGAGCGTATGGGTGAGATAGGGGGCGCTCGTCTCGCTCTTGGCTCTGGTCTTGAGACGTCGCGCTTGGTAGTCCGTGCAGTTGGAGCAGCTGGTTACCTCTCTGTATTTTCCCTGGGAGGGTATCCAGGCTTCCAGGTCATATTTCTTGGAGGCGGAGGCTCCTAAGTCACCTGCTGCGATATTCACTGCGCGGTAGGGAATGCCCAGGTCCCGCAGGACCTCTTCTTCTATGCCGCGCATGAGCTCATGCTCCTCTGTGGAGCGGTCAGGGTGGCAGAAGCTGAACATCTCCACCTTGTCGAACTGGTGGACTCTGAACATCCCGCGCGTGTCTCTCCCCGCTGCACCGGCCTCGCGGCGGAAGCAGCTGGAGTACCCTACATAGCGCAGGGGCAGGTCATCTTGAGGGAGTATCTCTTCCATATGCAGGGCCGCGAGCGGTACCTCAGACGTACCCACCAGGTTAAGGTCGTCTGAGTCTATGTGATAGACCTGTTGCATGTCTGTGGGGAAGAATCCTGTTCCATACATGGCTTCGTCGCGGACCAGAACGGGGGGGATGACGGGACGGAAGCCCTTCTGCATAAGCTTGTTGAGCGCGAACTGCACCAGGGCGAATTGGAGGAGCACAAGATCACCCTTAAGGTAGGTGAAGCGGCTGCCGGAGACTTTTCCCCCACGCTCCATGTCTATCATATCCGCGGGTTCGGCCAGTTCCAGGTGGTCGCGTACGGGGAAGCTGAAGGTGGGGGGCTCACCCCACGTGTAGAGGATTGTGGATTCTTCCTCCCCGCCCGCAGGGGCGGTCGGGTCCGGGAGGTTGGGTATCTCCAGAAGCTCCTTCTCAAGGTCGGAGTCTATTTCTTTGAGCTCCGCCTCAAGCTTCCTTATCTCCGTTCCCACCGCACGCATTGCAGTTATCTTGTCTTCCGCATCTTCCCCGGACTTCTTGGCCGTCGCTATCTCCTGGCTGACGCGATTGCGCAGTGCTCGGCGTTCTTCAGCATCCACCAAAAGCCCGCGACGACGTTGGTCCAATTCCAGGAGGGTGTCCAGTTCCGCCTCTGCCGCCTGGCCGCGGCGCCGGAGTGTTTGGCGCACGAAGTCGGGGTCATTCCGGATGAGCTTGATATCGAGCATGGATAAGCCTCTCTGTGCCGACCTTCACGGACATGCGGGTTTCCGGGGACCAGGGTCCCTGCCCACAGCGACTTCTATGGTATCAAGTGGGAGGTGTCCAGGCTCCACGTCGGCTGGGTCTAATCTCCCTCACTTGTCCACCGGGTAGCTACCTAAAATGGTGAGCCGGGGTAGTTTGCAGGAGAGGCAACGCAGGGCCTCTCTTACCGCCGGCTCCTCTCGGGATCCCTCCATGTCCATCAGGAACACGTAATCTCCCAGTCCCCGTTTGGAAGGGCGGGACTCAATCTTGGTAAGATTTATGTAACGGTGGGCGAACTCCTGCAGTATGAGAAGCAGGGCTCCGGGCTGGTCCTTCCCAATGCCGCAGACTACGGAGGTCTTGTACGGCTCCGGGAGGTCCTGGCGTTCCTCCTGGCGCGCCAGGAGGATGAATCGGGTTTCGTTATCCGGTGAATCCTCTATAGAGTCTTCCGCCACCCGGCAGCCGTACATCTCTGCCGCTAGCGCGGTGCCTATGGCGGCCCAGGGCTCAGAGGCTGCCGCCACCCTCTTCACCGCGGAGGCGGTGGAGTTGGCGGCTTCTACTTCCACATCCGGGAGGTTCTCCCGTAGCCACCGGCGGCACTGGGCCGCCGCGTGTGGGTGGGATATGAGGGAGGTCACCTCCCCAACGGATACGCCCGGTTGTGTGATCAGTCTCTGACGTATGGAGTGCCGGGTCTCCCGGATGATTTGCAGACCGTCCCCACCATGAATCAAGATATCCAGAGTGGCAGACACGGAACCCTCGGTAGAGTTCTCTATGGGGACCAGTGCGCAGTCCACCTCTCTCCGAGTAACGGCCTCCACGGTGTCCGGCAGGGAGGGGAAGGGGGCGATCTTGATCCGCCCCTCGGAGCCCGTTAGCTCCTGCCTGGTAATGCCCAGAAATGCGTGGAGGCACTCCTCGGTGAAGGTGCCCTCAGGCCCCAGGAAGCCGATCGCTTTTGCCAAGGACACCAGAGGTTGCATCTCCCTGGATGCAGGGGAGAGGTGGGCTTCCCCCGGGCAATTTCGGCTGTTCACTTGTCGCCCGGATGGGAGGGTGCGTACCCGAGCCCCCGGTCCTGCTCTTCGCTCTGCGGCTGCTCCTCCTCTGCCGCTTGGTTATCCAATTCACTCTCTTGGGGAGGCTCAAGCTTGGGCCACCCCAGGCTTGCAGGAACTTCGGGTGCCGGCATGTATTCCCCGGTGTCGTCCCAAGGAACATCTGTGGTGTCCACATCTTCCGTGCCTGTGTCCCGTTGGCGGGGCCGCAGGGTGAAGGGTTTGTTCCCGTGTTCTCTTGCTTTCTCAACGGCCTCCGCCTCCTCTGGAGCAAGCGGAACGTCCGAACTCCCATTACGGATGGACTTCACATACATACGCGCGAATTCCCGGCTGACCACGGTGGTGACCACCACGCCGTCCTCACCAGCGTTCAAGAATGCAACAGTGGTGCTCTGCTGTCCCCCCAGATCCTCATAGGCATTGAAGCGCACCATGCCGACACCGGAGAGGCAGCTGTCTATTCGGGCCTCATGGTCCTTGACCGATAGCGCTAGATCCTCCATGGCCTCTCTGATGTTGTTGACCTTGGCTTCCAGGCCGAGGACGTGAGAGACCAGGTCTTTCCTACCCTGGGCACCCATGACAACCCGTTGGTTCCTTTGCATGGCTTTCATGCGCCGGTACAAGAGCAGTGCGCAGATGATTCCGACCACTCCAAGCAGCACACCTGCGATTGCCATGAGCTGAGTGATGTCCATCTGACCCATGACTGAGCTAGAGGCCGAGTACGAAGATTACGTGGGCTTCCAGAGCGTTGTTGTTGGTGAGCTTCTCTTCCGGGACCGGTCCGGCTTCTACCTTGAGAAGGGCGGTCTCCCCATAGTCCGCGGGATCAAATTCGGATAGCGTCACCTGCTCCTGTTCCTTTGGCTTGATGCTGGGAATCTTGACGGTGATTATCTGGGGTTGTGTAGACTTGGGGGAGTCCAGCGTGAGTGTGACAGGCACATCCAGCTCTTCCATGTTCCCCTGGTTTTCCACTGTTGCGACGATACGCAGATCCTCCGCCAGCTGAATATCATACGTTTCCCCTTCTACTATCTCCATGTCTGCGGGGAATGCCTGGACCTTGATTAAGGCAACTCCATGCACTGACTGCAGACTCTCCGCCGTCTTGAGAGAGTTCAAGACACCTTTGATCCGATCCTGCGAGGCGAGCGTGGAATCAGATATGAACCGAGTACCAGGCACAGTTACTCCAGAGATCTCCTTTTCCTGGAGCACACTACTAGCCCGGGTGGCGAAGAACTCTTCATAGGCTACATCCGAGAGGACCAGGAGTTGCATGGCCCGGGTGACTTTCTCTGAGGATACGTCTAGATCTCTTACTTCAAGCGCACTCATCAGCGATGGTTTGAGATTCTCCAGGCCACGTGATCGCAGTTGCATAGTGGCTACAAACCACTGGTGAGCCTCAAGCATATCGTCTGGAGTGACAGTTTCCTTGGCACTCTCCGTGAGGCGCTTGGACTTCTCCATGTACGCGTCCAACTGAGTCTGGAGTTCCTTACGTGTGGATTCACCTGGCTCTGTCAGCAGTTTGAACAACTCTTCTCCCACTGCATCCGACTCGGTGAGAAGGCCGCTCACGGTTTGGATATAGGTATGGTAGTTCTCGACTTTCCGGCTATGGAACCAGTTAGGTATCAACAGGCCGCCTACGGCTACTACCACAATCACGAGACCCAAGGCGATCAGGAACCGGACAAAGGGTGCTGACGCTGTCCGCCGCGTTTTTCGCCGCTCCTCTTCGTCCGCGAGTTCGGTGAATGAGTTGTCTTCTTCGAAAAAGGACATGTTTCCTTACGTCTACAGGGATGATGGTGGGCGAGGGGGGACTTGAACCCCCATGAGCGTGAGCTCACTAGACCCTGAACCTAGCGCGTCTGCCAATTCCGCCACTCGCCCCAGCCACAGACCGGCCCAATGGTAGTTGCCGGACCGCGGGAAGTATAGCAACAGGTATGTACAGGGGCAATACGTGAAGCCCAGAGTCCAGTTGGGGCGCTATACTTGGAATTATGTCGGACCGGCCATTATTTCGCAATAGGTACAGGATAAGAGGCAAGTTGGGAAGCGGCGCCTTTGCCACAGTGTATCTGGCGCACGATACGCGCATGGATCGTCCTGTTGCCATCAAGGTGGTGGACGACGCTGGAGAGCCGGATGGTAGAGCCTTCCGTGAAGCTCAAGCGGCGGCCAAACTAAACCACCCCCACATAGTAACGGTGCATGAAGTGGTGAGGGAGGAGGGACGTACCTGCCTGTTTACGGAATATGTGGAAGGGCAGACATTGCGCAGACTCTTCAGCCGAGGCCGCCTGACGGACGGTCAGATTCTGCAGGCAGGTGTGCAGCTATGTCGTGCGCTGGAGCATGCCAAACGCCGCGGCGTAGTCCACCGGGATATCAAACCAGAGAACATCATGGTCGCAGAGGGTGAAGACATGGATGTCCGGGTGATGGACTTCGGCGTGGCCCAACTTGAAGACTACTCCGGAGTGACGCAAGACGGAGATCTGGTGGGGACGCTCGCCTATATGTCTCCCGAGCAACTTCGCGGAGAAGAAGTAGATCAGAAAACGGATGTCTATTCACTCTCCCTCACTCTCTACGAGGGATTGACCGGTGGAAACCCTCTGAAGGGGAAGTCCCCACGGGAGCTGATGAGTGGGCCTTCACGCATGGTCTTCTCGCGGTTGACCAGATCCAGGCCGGATCTCCCCAAGGTGCTGGATGAGGCCTTTCGCGGAGGTTTGGAGCCTGACGGACAGGAACGTTTGGATGCAGCTGCCTTGCGGCGTCTGTTGGAGAAGGCGCTGAAGGAGATGCCTGAGGAGGAAGTAGCAGGTGGCTGGGAAAACCGAGTTTCTTCGTTGGCTGGTGTGGTTGACCCGGCTCGGTTGAAATACGTGGGCAGCAGAATGGTTGCCGGTTCCTCCGTGCTGGCTACTCTGGCCTACGTGTTGCCCAGAGCACCCTTCTATCCAATCTCCGCGGTGTTCCCAGTGATTGCCGCCATCTCCTTGGTGGCTTTGTTGTCGCCGACGGTGGGCGGGTTGGCTGCCCTGGCGGTGTTGGCTCCGCCTGTGTTCAACTTCTCTATTGGTTGGGGAGTCATATATCTGATTGCGGCTGCCGGATTCTACGGCGTTCTCTATCGCGCGGGTTATGAGTGGGCGGCGCTGCTCCCGGGAGCAGCGCCGCCCCTTGCCGCGAGTGGTCTGGGCCTTCTGTTTCCTCTTCTTGCCGGCTCGCTCCTACGTTGGTGGGGATGGTTGGTCGGAGGGGCTGGGGCTCTCGCCTTGGCGCTGGCGGTAGGGTTCGAGGGCCGGGAGGTTGTGCCGTATACATATTCTTCAGGTGTGGAGGCTCTCTTGCTCTCCGGGCGCCATGCGGCTTCGCCGGGCGATGCCGCGCTGACCCTGGGTCGCTTCCTGGACGTCCGGCCCGACCTGCTTCTCCAGATACTTCTATTCACTCTGTTGGCACTTCCTTTTCGCTTCTTCTCCGGGGGAACCGTTGTGAGGAGACTCTGGGTGGGCACTATCTATCTTGGGGTCCTTATCTCCTCTCTTGTGATCCTCCCCCCGCTGGTAGTGGGTGTTCCTGTCTCTTCTGGTAGACTGATGTGGGCGTATCTGCCGTGCGTTATACTTGTATATCTGCTGGCGGTTCTGGTTCCTGCAAGTGCTCGCGACGGGGCGACGGAGGGATAGCTGATGGGGGTCCTACGCAGGATAGAAACCCGGATAGCACACGTCTTTGAAGGCATTTTCAACCGCTCATCCCGGGATGGGATCCCCGCGGTGGAGATCGCTCGCAGGCTGGTGGAAGAGCTGGAAGAGCACAAGGTGTTCCGCAATGGGGGCACAATTGTACCGTCCACCTACACTCTGTACCTCTCGGGTCATGACCGGGCCCTACTCCGCTCATATGAATATGCGCTGGTGGAGGAGCTGAAGACGCACCTACTCCAACACGCGCGTAGCGAGGGCTATCAGACTGATGTTCCTCCTGAGGTGGATATCACGACGGACACGGATCTCAAGAAGGGATCTTTCGGGATCCTGACACATGATCCGGAGGCCGTCGCTGGTGAAAGTGGTGAAGCTAACGCAGGTAGTTCCGTCCACGGTGAAACGCAGGATATCCCCGCCCACGTGGCGGAAGATCTGAGCCTTGCCCGTCAAGTATTGGTGTTGGAGTGTGGGGATCTGGTGAAGGAGTTCTCTGCTGGACGGGTTGTCGTAGGCCGTAGCAGTAGTGCGGATTTCAGGTTGGAGGACCTGGATGTCTCCCGTCGACACGCAGAGTTCTTTTGGGATGGCGGCCGGATCTTTGTCCAGGACCTGGACTCCACAAACGGCACGTATCTGAACGGTCTCGCTGTGGGATCAACCGCAGTGAGCGACGGAGATGTGGTCTCACTTGGGAACAACAAGATCACTATCAGAACCGAGACATGATTCCCCTGCTCCTGTGGTCCGGGAAGGTGCTCTTTCTCGTGGCCCTGTACGGGTTCATCCTGTTTGTGATGCGCGCCGCTATTCGTGACATGAGGACGGTGGAGACATCGCGCTTTGACGCCGCAAAGGGGTCGTCTACCCCGGGAGATCGGGTTGCGGACGGTCGCAAGGCGGGTTCGGGAGAAGATCAGGTTGTCTGGCAATTGAAAGCAGTGTCCAGCCCCTGTCTTGCTGAGGGGCATGTTGTTCTCGGGCCCAGGAAGGGTAGAGTGATCTTGGGCCGTGGGGCGGAGGCGGACGTGCTTCTTTCCGATACCTTCGTGTCATCGCAGCACGCTTCTATCGAAAGAGGGGATGGCGGATTAGTCCTTCTGGATCTGGGGAGCACCAACGGAACCATCCTCAACGGAGTGGAGATTGAGGGGCAGATGCTCCTGGAGGAAGGGGATCGGGTGGAGATAGGCGACACCGTGTTCAAAGTGGAGGTCGGTTGATGCGCCTGGTACACGCTGCTGCGACGGACGTGGGTCTCGTCCGCGCCCAGAATGAGGACTCCTACCTTGTGGGTGGGGGGGTCTACGCTGTCTGTGACGGCATGGGTGGTGCGCGTGCAGGGGAAGTAGCATCAGAGAGCGCGTGTAGGTGCTTGATGCCCTTGGTTGAGGGGGGAGCGGGCGAGCAGGAATTGGTGGAGGCGGTCCGGGCGGGTAACCGCAGCATACTGCAACAAGGGAACCAGGATCCCGAGCTGGAAGGGATGGGTTCCACCCTGACCGTCGTTCTCCGTGAGGGGGACGGGTTACTGATAGGTCACGTCGGAGATTCAAGGGCCTACATGCTGAGGGAAGGCCGCCTGGGGCAGTTAACGGCAGACCATTCTGTGGTTGCGGAGATGGAAAGACAAGGGAAATTGGCTCCGGGAGAGGCGGAGACACACCCATACCGGAGTGTTCTCACCCGTGCAGTGGGTACTGAGGAGCATTTGGAAGTGGACGTCTCGAGGGTTGCCCTATGTGCGGGAGACCGGTTGCTCCTCTGCAGTGATGGTCTGACAGGCATGCTGAATGACCAGGATATCTTCCAAATACTGGTAGACAGCGAAGATCCGAGGGCAGCTGCGGATACCCTGCTGCAGGCCGCACTCGCGGAGGGCGGTGAAGACAATATCACGGTTGTGGTCGTTGATGTTGTTGACGAGAATGGAGAAGAAAATGGGGAAGAGGATGCCCGGGTGGAGTTTGGCCCTGCTGAGCGGGTTGCTTCCGACCGGGCTGCTTCCGACCGGACAGTGGAAGGGGTAGCATCTGGCGGGAATAGCGGCTTTCTGCACCCCGGTGGTCCGTCAGCCGGGGGCGCGGGCGATTCGGGCGTCAGCGGTCGTAAACGTCGTTTCAACAGGCGTTCGGCACTGCTTATCGTGGCCGCGGTTTTGGTGCTGCTGCTGCTGGTTTCTGGAGTTTTCGCCGTTATCAACAGCGGTGTGTACTTCGTGGGGACATCGGGGGGTAAGGTGGCGGTCTACCAGGGGATGCCCTACTCTGTGTTAGGTGTGGAATTGTACTCTGTGGACCAGGTCGGGACCGTCGACTATGAGGGATTGGATGGCGAGACTCAACAGGCGATAGACGCTCATGATCTCACCACCAAGGAGGAAGGGCAGCGGTTTGTGCGCGATCTGGTCTCCGACCGGTGAATCCGCGTAACCGCGAGCTGCTCCTTCTTCTGCCTGCCGTATTCATAGCGACTCTGGGCTTCACAGTTGTCTACGCCCGGCAAACAGGGTCTCCGGCGTGGGCTCCGCTGGCTCACGGTGCAGTGTTTCTGGGGCTTTTTGGGATTGCGCATGTGTGTGTACGTTTTTTGGCCCCGCGGGCTGATCCGTATCTGCTGCCTGTCACAGCCCTACTGTGTGGGCTAGGCATTCTCATGATATATCGCCTGGACCCGGATCGCGCCTTTCTGCAGTCTCTGTGGCTTGGAGTAGGGATAGTCTTCTTCATTGTAGTGCTGGTGTCCGCGCGGCATCTTGAGAGGTTGGCGGAATACAAGTATCTCCTGGGATTAGCCGGTCTGGCCCTGTTGATCTTCACTATTGTGGTAGCGCCGGAGACGCATGGGGCCAGGCTATGGGTGCGCATAGGCGGCATAGGCTTCCAACCTTCTGAGTTCGCCAAGCTTTTGTTGATTGTGTTCTTTGCTGCGTATCTGCGCGATGTGCGAGAGCTTCTCACGGTAAGCACCCGGAAGATACTGGGAGTGGCCGTACCCCCTTTCCGGTATCTGGCGCCTCTCTTCATCATCTGGGGACTGTCTGTGCTCCTTATGATCTTCATGAAGGATCTAGGCACGGGGCTGTTGTTCTTTGGAGCCCTCCTCGCCTTGATGTATGTTGCGACGGGCAGAGCATTCTACGTAGTGGTGGGTTTGGTGCTATTCAGCCTTGGTGCGTTTGGACTGTATGAGATCTTCTCGCACGTCCAGACACGCGTAGATATCTGGCTGGATCCTTGGCAGGATCCAAGCGGTGCCGGCTATCAGATAGTGCAGTCCCTCTTCACCCTTGCTTCGGGAGGGCTCTTTGGGCAAGGACTGGGAGCTGGATATCTGATCACGCTGTCGGGCAACCCGGCTATCCCGGCCTTGGAGACGGACTTCATCTTCTCCGCCTTAGCTGAGGAGTTGGGGTTGGCGGGGGCAGCCGCGGTCATCATGATGTATGTGATCTTTCTGTACAGAGGCTTTCGTGCCGCTCTCGTGGCCGGGCATGATTTCGCCAGGCTGCTTGCTGCGGGACTGACGGTGGTGTTCAGCCTGCAGGCGTTCCTGATCATGGGCGGAGTGACGAAGCTCATTCCGTTGACCGGTATCACCTTGCCCTTCCTCAGCTACGGCGGAAGCTCCATTGTATCCAACCTGGGACTCCTGGCACTGCTGCTGTTGGTGAGTCACGATTCGCCCCAGGAGCAGGGTGGAGATCTTGCGCTGAGTAACGATCACCAAGGTATTCGTGTCGTGAGGAACGCGTAGATGCAGGGGAGTATTCGTAACACTTTCCTGTTCTTCCTCCTACTGTTTCTGCTGTTACTTGTCTGGTTGACCTACATCCAGGTGTGGGCGGCTCCGGGCTTGAACCGAAATCCACGGAATACGCGCGCGCTTGAGCAGCAGATGCGGATCGAGCGCGGGGAGATAGTGACTGCCGATGGCCTCCCTCTGGTGGTGAATCGAAGGGAGGGTCCTTACTATCTACGGGACTATCCGCAGGGTAGTCTTGCCTCCCCGTGGTTGGGATATGCTCATCCCCGGTATGGGTTGGCCGGCCTGGAGGCAGCCTACAATCCCGAGTTATCGGGGGAGGCAGACGCTTCCGTCCTGGACAACTTCGTGGGCACCGTGCTGGGGAGAGAGAAAAGCGGCGCTGACCTGGTATTGACCATTGATTCTGCGGTGCAGCGGGCGGCGGAGACGACACTTGGCGATAGGGTCGGCGCAGTGGTTGCGCTGGATCCGGCCACCGGCGCTGTGTTAGCCATGGCTTCCAGTCCTCGATATGATCCACGGTTACTTTCCCAAGCCTGGGAGCGCTTGAGTACCGATGAAGGAGGGCCTCTCTTGAACCGGGGAACGCGTGGCCTCTATCCACCGGGTTCGGTATTCAAGATCCTGGTGGCGGCCTCTGCTTTGGAAGAGAGATCCATAACCCCAGAGAGCGGGTTCAAGGACGAGGGTTCGTGGAATGCTGGTGGGTTCGTGGTCCGGAACTACGGTGATGAGACCTTCGGACAGCACGACGCTCTCACTGCCTTCACCAAGAGCATCAATACCACCTTCGCCAAGATAGGCGTCGGCCTGGGTGCGACTACGCTGAATGCATATGTGGATGCATTTGGGTGGCGAGAGGATCCCGGACTACGGTTGCAGACGGAAGCATCTCAGTTCCCGGATGCCGACGAGATGGATGTGGCCCACCTGGCCCAGGCTTCTTTCGGTCAGGGTGAGGTCCTGGCGACACCCATGCATATGGCACTGGTGGCAGGGGCAGTCGCTACGGACGGCTCCATAATGCGTCCATTTCTGGTCCAGCGGGTTGTGGCTTCCAGTGGAGTCACCTTGAGTGAGGCGCGGCCGAGCGTCTGGAAGCATCCCGTGTCTGCGGAGACTGCACTCACGTTGAGAGGAATGATGCGAGAGGCCGTAGTATCCGGAACGGGAACCGCTGCGGCTATCTCCGGCGTCCAAGTAGCGGGGAAGACCGGCACGGCGGAAGTTGCCGATGGCTTGCCCCATGCGTGGTTTGTGGGCTTTGCTCCGGTGGAGGCTCCCCAGGTGGTGGTGGCGGCGGTTGTGGAGCACGGTGGTACTGGAGGGAAGGTGGCCGCTCCTATAGTGCGAACTGTTATCCAAGCGGCACTGAACCGATGAAGGATGCGCGTGGCATTGATGACTGCTGGGCGTGACATCAATGACCCCAAGTGGGGTTCGCTGACGTGCCAATGATAATATCTGTCGGAAGTGATGACTGAGTGATAGGCAAATTGTTTGACAAACGCTATGAGATCCTGCGCCTGCTGGGAAGCGGCGGGATGGCGGACGTCTACCTGGCTCATGACAAACACTTGGAGCGAGACGTCGCTCTCAAGATCCTACACTCCCGATATGCGCGGGACGAAGATTTTATTGAGCGCTTCCGTCGGGAGGCCAGAAATGCGGCGGGTTTGAATCACCCCAATATCGCTCAGATCTATGACCGTGGGGAGGCTGAGGACACGTACTACATCGCCATGGAGTACGTGGCGGGGCTTTCGTTGAAAGAGATAATCAACAAGTACGCACCGCTGGAGACCGAGCACTTGATCTCCATCGCCCGCCAAATACTGGAGGCTCTTGGGTTCGCCCACCGCAAAGACGTAATCCACAGAGATATCAAGCCCCAGAACATCATCGTTGATGATGACGGGCAGGTGAAGGTCACGGACTTTGGCATTGCACGCGCGGGGAGCGCCTCCACAATGACGGAGGCAGGTTCCATTCTGGGGACTGCCCACTATCTTTCTCCGGAGCAGGCGCGTGGGGAACAGGTGAGGGCTAATTCAGACCTCTACTCCCTGGGTGTTGTGATGTATGAGATGGCTACGGGGGAAGTCCCGTTTACCGGAGACAACGCCGTGGCCATCGCCATGAAGCACGCCTACGATGACCCGCGGCCCATGCGTGATTTACGCCGAAGCGTGCCGGAAGAACTGGAGGCTGTTGTGCTCAGGGCATTGGCCAAGGATGCGGAGCTCCGGTATGCGAGCGCTGGGAGCTTCTTGTCAGACCTGAAGAACATAGAGGATGGGAAACCGGTGGCCTCTCTACCGTACGCCGATGACGAGGGAGCTACCAGGGTCATGAGGAGGGAGGCCGTACCTGGGACGACGGAGTCAACAAGAGTGCGCACATCCCACTCCGAGGGGGAGGAAAGGGAAAGGAGTAGCGCGCGCAGCGTCTGGCCCTGGATTCTGGTGATTGTGTTTCTCTTCCTGCTGGCGATTGGGGCCTACGCCTTGGTCAATCTGCTTGAGCCGGGAGTGGAGAGGGTTGGAGTCCCGGGGTTAGGTGGTAAGACGGAGGAAGAAGCTCGGTCTCTGGTGGAGGAGAAGGGGCTTGAGTTCCAGGTGGCCGGCGCGGAGAAGTCGTCTCGCTACGGGGAGGGGCGTGTGGTCAGACAGGACCCCAAAGAAGGTACCAAACTGGAAACGGGGAGGGTTGTCCAGGTATGGTTGGCCGCAGGTGAAGGTACGGTGATGGTACCCGATTTGGTGGGGAAGTCCCAATCTGCCGCAGGGGAGGAAGTGGGTCGTCTGGAGCTGAGTCTCGGTGTGCCCAGGGCGGAGGTGTCCACTGAGTACGAGAAAGGCATCGTGGTGCGGCAGGAACCTGCCGCAGAGACGGAAGTGAGCCCGGGTACACTGGTGAATATCTGGGTGAGTGTTGGGCCTGAAACCCCGCGGGAAGTGATTCTTCTTAACCTGGTAGGCATGAACCAGGACCGGGCTGTAACCGCTCTGGAAGAGCTGAAGCTTATCCCCAAGATTGTGGAAGTATCCTCCACTCGCTCCGGGGGCGAAGTCGATCGTCAGAGCCCTAAGGCGAAAACAAGGATGGCGGAAGGTTCAGTTGTCACTATCTACGTGAGCAATTCTCCGATAGTCCGAATGGTCGTGGTCCCTGACGTGAAGGGACTGGACGTGAAGCAGGCGGAGGCAGCTCTTCGTATCCGCGGTTTGGAGCCGGACCGACAAGAAAAGGTGGATGAGACACGCGCGCCGGGTACCGTCATTGCGCAGAGTCCCCGCGGGGGGACCGAGGTAAAGGAAGGGTCGAAGGTGAGCATCACGGTGGTCCAAGCCACCACTACCACCACCACTACCACCACTACGGTTCCATCGACTTCTACCACAACCACCAACACAACCATCGGTCCGCCCAAGACCAGCACGACCATAGCCGGGTAACAGTCAGGCAAGGGGCGGGTCAGCGGTAGAAGCGCACCTCTGCCAGCCGTACCTGCATGCGGCCGTCGCTCTCCCTGGCCACCAGGCTCTCAATCCAGATGCGTCCCGTGGCAAGGGGCTCATCCAGAGTCACGGTCTGCCGATTGGAACCTTCCAGCTTTGCTAACTCCGCGGTGGTACCGTCTTCGTTCTCAGACAAGAGGGCCCCCGCCCAGCCCTCGTCAGGAGAAAACACCTCCACCAAAGTCGCGGGTTCCTCTAGTTGGAAGCGAATCCCGACCCCACTCTTGGATTCCTGGAAGTAGCCGGGACCGTAGTCCTCGGTTGCCCAGTAGCTTTCTGTATTACCATCTATCAGTTTCGCTACCAGGTCACCATTCTCTGAATTGTCGCCGTCGGGGTCATAATCGGTCATGGAAGTGGTTGCTACCGGCTTGGGGGATCGGACGATGGTCACAACAAGTTGGTCTCCGCTTTTCTCCGCTCCGGCCGGGGGTTCTTGGGCGGTGATGACGCCGACTGTGGCATCCAGTCGGGGGACGCTCCCCTTAACAGACACGGTCATGTTGGCCTCCTCTGCCAGAGTGCGGGCCTCTTCCAGCGTGAGGCCAATCACGTCCGGAGCAGCGTTGTCTCCGCGGAAGACCAGAAAGGTGGCCGCGGCGAGCGCGACTATCAGGAGAACCGTGGCTACGGGAATGATCCGCGCGGCCGGGCCGCCCCTGAGGCGGCCCGGCCCGACTCTCTTGATCCTGATACGTGCGGGTTTGATGGCTTCCCCCGTGGTGTTAGCGGAATCCCCGGAGGGTATTTTACGTCCTCCTTCCGCCCCTCCTTTCTTCGCAGGCACGGGAGTCTCGCCTTTGGTTCCTTCCTTTACTTCACCGGTGTCCCGTACTCGGTGGAATAATTGTCCCAGCACACCTCTGTCCGGATGTCCGGGGCGGTACAGATCCAGACCAACAAGCGCGCCCAGGAGCTCGTCCATTGATTGGAAACGTGATTCCGGCATCTTCTCAAGGCAGCGCATCACCACCTTCTCAACCTTGGGAGAGATCTCCGGGTGGGAATCTCGCAGGGATGCAGGCTTGTCGTACACATGGTGCCGGCCGATCTCCGTTACACTATTGCCGTCAAAAGGCGGAGCGCCAACGAGCATCTCGTACATGACGATCCCGAGAGAGTAGATGTCTGTGCGAGCGTCAACCGGTCGGCCCTGGACTTGTTCGGGAGACATGTACCGGCTGCTTCCGACTATGGCCCCCGTTTTGGTTACGTCTGTCCAGTCAGGTCCAGTGGCAATCCCGAAATCTGTGAGCTTGGCCTGTCCCTCGGCATCCATGAGTATGTTCTGCGGTTTGACGTCCCGGTGCACTATGCCGGAACTGTGTGCATGGGAGAGACCCAACGCCAGTTGCCCAGCTATCTGCCCTGCGTCTGAGGCCTCAAGCGAGCCCATTTGCTTGATGAGGGATTTCAAGGAGCGACCCTCAACGTGTTCGAAGACCATGTACTCCGTGGTGTCGGTGGAGCCACGGTCTATCAGCGTCACCAGGTTGGGGTGGGAAAGGCGCGCAATGGCTTTACCTTCACGTTCGAAGCGGCTTCGTGCTTGGGGGTTCTCGGCATGAGGGCCCTCCAGCATCTTTATGGCTACGTTGCGCTGAAGTCTGGTATCAAGGGCCTCGTAGACAGTGCAAGTCCCTCCCCTGCCCAGGACGGAGCCAAGCTCATAGCGGTCTTGGAATAGGGTCTTTCCTGTTTCCCCAGTCACTGCTCCTCCGCCTCTCTCTGTCTCCTGCCTTGGATCGTCATTCGGATCCTCGGACGCAAGTCAGTGCCTCTTACTTAATGTCTCCCACTTAACATTAGACTCCACACTATTGTTTTCCTGCGACTTGCTCTGCGGGCTGAGGCCAGCTTAACACAGGTACCATAGCTAGCCTGGTCCTTGATTCGCAGACCGTCGGCAGCATATGATGAGCAGGAGGGAAAGGAGGCCCATGATCTACTATGTTATTCCCCAAGAACTTGGTGATGAGTATTTTGAAACCTTCAAGGAGCGTTTCCAGGACGTGGAGGGAGTGGAGGTTATCGTAGACCGTCGTGAGGGAGATAGGCGCTCTGGCGGAAGGGGAGGCGGACAGCGTACCCTGCGGGATCGCCGCCGCCGCCGTGCGAACGGTACGTTCCAGGAACTCTAACCCGCGTTGCCGTTCCGACTGGACTTACACAACCATACCCGCTTCTCTCCGGATGGGGTGCTCGCGCCTGAGGAGTTGCTTGAGATTGCGGCCGGCAAGGGCCTTGATTGCATCGCTGTAACAGATCATGACACGGTGGAGGGCGGTCTGGCCTGCATCTCTCTTGCCCAGCATGACCCCAGTCTCCCGCGGGTCATCTCAGGTGAGGAGATCAGCACACTGTCTGGTGAAGTGATTGGCCTCTTCCTGTCTCGAACTATCCCTGCAGGTCTTACTTTGGAGAGGACTGCGCAGGAGATACGCGCTCAAGGCGGGTTGGTATACCTCCCGCATCCATGCGACACACGTCGCTCCGCAGTTAGGTCTCATCACCGGGGACGGGCTGCTGAGCTTGCGGACATTGTTGAAGTGAGAAACGGTCGTTCGCTGAGATCCGCCTACGATCGCAGGGCGATGGGCATGGCTGTGCGTCATGGCAAATCAATGGGTGTCGGGAGCGATGCGCACTTCGCCGGGGAAGTGGGCCGAGTATGGCTTGAGGTTTCGAGTATGCCCGAGCGGGACAACATGGTGGAGATGTTGTTGGAAGGGATAAGTGGGTGGTCTGAATCTGGACGCGGCCATCATGGTGCTGCGTGGGTCTCCCAGATCCGCACGGGACTACTGAAGATTTCCAGAGCTGCCCGCTCTTGTTTCCGCGGTGCGTAGGTGAGGGTGCGGCTGGGTATGTGAGGAGCAGAGAGGACCAATCAGTTGCGGGGGACGGAGATATGGATGTAGACCGGGGAGCGCGTGAGAGTAGAACCGGCACATGTAATGAACCGGAGCGTCCGCCTGCTGGAGTCACCGGGGTGCAGGCCACTGTAATCTCGCACTTCTATCGGGGCGAAGTCCAACGGGCGAATACCTGGCGCATGCGTCTGGACCATACGACCAACTGGGCTGTGATCACCACGGGTGGCCTGATCTCTTTTGCCTTTGGGGCACCTCTTCGCGGGCAAGTGGTCCTCCTCTTAAACTCTGTGCTTGTGTTGTTCTTCCTGCTCATTGAGGCCCGGCGCTATCGCTACTATGATGTCTGGCGTACCCGCATACGCAGCTTGGAGGTCAATTGGATTGTGCCTTTTCTGGATCCGAGCTCCGGAGATCCAGAGGCTCCGACTTCGCCATCTCCGGTTGTGCGCAGGCATGAGCAGCTTTGGCGGAGAGCGTTGGTCAAGGATCTCCAGAAACCGCGTTTCAAGATCACGTTGGCAGAGGCGTTCGGTCGCAGGTTGCGGAGGAACTACATCTACCTATATCTGCTCATCGCCTTCGCCTGGCTTGTGGACGCCGGCATCGTACTGGAGCAGGGTTACACGGTGGGATTCTTCATAGACCAGGCCGGTCTGGGTATTCTTCCGGGTTGGTCAGTGGTGGCATTCCAGTTTGCTCTCGTTGCGGCCATCGGTGTTACAGCCGTCGTGACGGCCAGGGTGCGTAGGGCCAGCGGGAAGGTGCAAAGGGGAGTTGAGCCGGAGTTGGAGAGAGTTGTTGATGACGACACCATGTTCTGACCAGGAGCGTGCGCCGGGAGCGTGGCAAGCGTGAGGGAGCTTGCGGGAGAGCAGACATCTGGCTTGGCACCGGCACTCCTGTGGGAAGAGTGGCGAGGAGGGCCGGCGGTGCACTGCTTTCTGTGTGCCCATCACTGTCGGGTAGACCCCGGGGAAAGGGGAGTGTGTGGAGTTCGTGAGAATCGGGGAGGCAGCCTCTTTACCCTCGTATATGAATGTGCAGTATCAGCGTCGGCCGACCCTATAGAAAAGAAGCCGCTTTACCACTTCCTACCCGGTACTCGGAGTCTTTCCGTAGCTACCATGGGTTGCAACTTCAGTTGCTCCTTCTGTCAGAATGCTGATATCAGCCAGAAGCCCAGAGAGACCGGGGAGATTTGGGGTGCCATTCTACCCGCGGAAGACGTGGCTGAGAAAGCAGTGGACATGGGCTGCCGCAGTGTTGCGTACACGTACACAGAGCCCACCATCTACTTTGAATACGCACTTGAGTGTGCTCGTGCCGTCGCTGAGAAAGGCCTCAAGAACGTTTTCGTCACCAACGGCTACATGACGCGAGAGGCGCTGGATACCATCGGAGGGGATCTGCACGCTGCGAACGTAGACTTGAAATCCTTCTCAGACCAGTTCTATAGGGAGTATGTGGGGGCCAGGCTGAAACCTGTCCTGGATAGCATCCGCCGGTTGGTCGCGAGAGGTGTTTGGGTGGAAGTGACTACGCTGCTGATACCTGGGATCAATGACGGCCAGGAAGAGATGCGGAGAATCGGCAGGTTCATAGCCTCGGTCGGTCGGCACATCCCCTGGCACGTTTCGCGTTTCTCTCCCGGATACAAGATGGCCGGAATCCCGCCGACTCCTGTGCGGACGGTGGAGAGGGCTCTGGAGATAGGTAGGGAGGAAGGTCTTGAGTACGTGTACGCTGGTAACGTTCCGGGACATTCCAGCGAGTCTACGTTTTGTCCCTCCTGCGGGTTCACGCTGGTGGCCAGGCGGGGCTATGTTGTAGATGCGGTGCAATTGGACCAGGGCCGTTGCCCGGGATGCGGAAGGATACCGGCGTTGGTGATTGAGGAGGAGGGTGGTTGCTCATGACGCTGGTTGGAGGGGTGATAGCCCCGCATCCTCCCATAATCGTCCCGGGGGTAGGCGGGAGCAGGTTGAAGGATGTGGAATCGACGCTTACGGCCATGCACAGAGTCAGCGTGGAGGCCGCTGAGAAGAGGCCCAATACCATAGTGTTGCTTTCTCCGCATGCGCCAATTTCTCCGGGGGAGATGGGGGTAAGCTTGGCGGAGCGGTACCAAGGCTCTTTGGCTCAGTTCGGAGTTCCCGAGGTCACGGTGGAGCTGGACGGAGATGTGGACTTGGCTGAGCGCGTGTTGTCCGACGCTGTTGCCAGAGGACTGCCCATAGTTGAGTTGGCCGGAAGAGGCGAGGTGGTGCAGCTGGATCATGGCAGCTTGGTCCCGCTGTATTTCCTGCTGGAGGCAATGTCTCCACCGCCGGGTTTGGTCCTGTTGAGTTTCTCCCTCTTGGGACCGGAAGCCCACATGAATTTCGGAAGGGCTGTGGCTGCCGCTGTAGACTGTGCGGATCAGGACGTCTTGTACGTGGCCAGTGGGGATCTGAGTCACCGTCTGACCCGCGATGCCCCGGGTGGCTATCACAAGTCCGGTGCGGAGTTTGACCGCCAAGTAGTAGAGGCGGTGCGGGAGGGAGATCTAGGGAGATTGGCTGATCTTCCCCCGGCTCTGGCAGAGTCGGCAGGAGAGTGCGGGCTCAGGTCTCTGCTCGTCTTGGCGGGAGTCCTTGAAGGGGAAGATTTCTCGATTGACTTGCACTCGTACGAAGGTCCTTTTGGTGTGGGTTACTTGGTGGCCGGGATATCCGTGAAGCCGAGAAGAGGCGGCGGCTCAGCTGATCCCCTGGTGGCCCTGGCTCGTGAGGCGGTGGAAGCTCATGTCTTGCGGGGCGAGGTGATCAAGGCAGAGCTGCCGCCCGGTGTGGGTGAGTCACCGGCGGGTGTATTCGTCTCTATCCATCGGGAAGACGGTTCGTTGCGTGGGTGCATCGGTACGTATCGTCCAAGACAGGCGAGTGTGGCGGAGGAGATCGTTCACAATGCGATTAGTGCGGCCGGAGCTGATCCCCGCTTCCCACCTGTGGCCGCTGAAGAACTAGGAAGATTGGCCATCTCGGTTGATGTGCTGTCAACTCCGGAGAGGGTAACGGGGCTTGAGGATCTGGATCCTGATCTATACGGGGTCATCGTGCAGACCGACGACGGTAGACGGGCTCTGCTCCTCCCGGATCTGGAGGGGATCGATACTGTGGAGGAGCAGCTGGCGTTGGTATGCCAGAAGGGGGGTATTCGCTCTGCAGAGGAGTCCTATCGCATCTACAGGTTTGTTGTGGAAAGACACGAGTAGTCAACGCGGGTGTACAGGAAGGGTGAAGGTGCGCTATGATATCTATCATTATGGGAGAGAAAGCAATGAAGACTAGACGTATGAGTAGGAGGCGGCTGCATTTCCCCTCGGTAGGGCCGTGGTGGAGGCGTGCCCTCTCGCGCGTGGCGGACTTTCGGTTTCTGGGCTGGGATGTGGGTATCCGGTTCATGGAGAAGGCTGCCGGTTACCGTCGCGGTGAACGCTTGGACTTTGATATGCGATCCACCGCTCGGGACCTGGTAAATAGGGGGCGCAGCAGCATAGACTCCGCGGGCAAGATCGTGCATCGGAGCACCAAGACGGTCTAGAAGGGCTCGGCTTGCGCGGGCTCGGCTTGCGCGGGCATTCCGCGGGCATTCCTCAGCTCTATCCTTTGACCACGGCCAGTGGGCGGAGGCGAGCTACTGGTGGTGATATACCGGCAGTGTCCATGACCCCCACTACGTCTTCTACGTCCTTGTATGCTTCAGGCATCTCTTCCTGGAGGGTGCGCTTTCCACGGGACCTCACCACAATTCCGACA
>Ga0209584_10000030_pt1 | contig 29676 bp, 32 predicted proteins | sample NGEPerD_FD_184507 | JGI IMG/M metagenome (GOLD analysis project Ga0209584, IMG submission 184507) | Arctic peat soil microbial communities from the Barrow Environmental Observatory site, Barrow, Alaska, USA - NGEE PermafrostAB12-D... | ecosystem: Environmental > Terrestrial > Soil > Wetlands >...
GTGTCAGACGGCCGGCGGCTCGAGTCCGGCCGTCTGACACCCCCGTGCGCATCGAGATCGTCGCCGTCGGCACCGAACTGCTTCTCGGGCAGATCGCCGACACCAACTCCAGGTGGATGGGAGAGCACCTGGCCGCCATCGGTGTCGCCTCGCACTTCCACCAGGCGGTGGGCGACAACCAGGAGCGCATCGTACTGGCCCTCCGGACGGCGTTGGCCCGAAGCGACGGGGTGATCGTGTGCGGCGGGCTGGGGCCCACCCACGACGACATCACCCGCGACGCCATCGCCGAGGTGATGAACGTCCCGTTGGAACGGGACGATGGGGTGGTGGAGAAGATCCGTGCCCTGTTCTCCTCCCGGGGACGGGAGATGCCGGACTCGAATCTGCGGCAGGCCGACGTGCCTGTGGGGGCGGTCGTCATCCCGCAGACCAAGGGGACCGCTCCGGGCCTGGTCTGCCCTGTGGGCCACAAGGTCGTCTACGCCGTCCCCGGCGTGCCGTACGAGATGTCCGACATGTTCGACCGTGCCATCGCCCCCGACCTCGTGGGCCGGATGGCCGACCGCGGTGAGACCACCGGAGTCATCGCCAGCCGGGTGATCCGGACCTGGGGGATGAGTGAGTCCGGTCTGGCCGAGACCCTGGCCCACCACATCGACCACCTCGATGCGGCACCGCAGCGCGCCGGGGGTCCGGCCGGGACCCAGCGGGCCGGGGGAGCGGCCACCGTCGCCTTCCTGGCCAGCGGGATCGAGGGGATCAAGGTCCGGGTCACCGTCCGGGGCGCCGACGCCGAGGTGGCATCGGCGCTGCTGGACGTGGAGGAGGCGCGGATCAGGGACATCCTCACCGCGGCTGCCGGCGACGTGGTCTTCGGCGTCGACGACGAGGCCATCGAGGACGCAGTGGCCCGCGCCCTGGCCGTCGACGGACTGACCGTCGGGTTGGCGGAGTCGCTCACCGGCGGCCTGGCCGCGTCACGGTTGGTGAACGTGCCCGGTGCCAGCAGGTGGTTCCGGGGCTCGGTGGTCTCCTACGCATCGGAGGTGAAGTTCAGCGTCCTCGGGGTCCCGGAGGGTCCGGTGGTCTCCGAGGAGGCGGCCCGGGCGATGGCGGACGGCGCCCGCCGGGTACTGGGGGCCGACGTGGGGCTGTCCATCACCGGCGTAGCCGGGCCTGATCCCCAGGACGACCGGCCTCCCGGTACCGTGTTCGTCGGGCTGGCCCGACCGGGGAGCGACACCGAGTCGTTCGCCTTCACCGTCCCGGGGGACCGTGATCGGGTGCGCCAGTACGCCACCATCGCCGCCCTCGACCTGTTGCGCCGCACGGTGGGCCGACCGCCCGGTGGCCGAGTGGGCAGTGGATCGGCCCGCTGAGCCGGCAGCGGATCGGTCGCAGCCTGCCGCAGGCGCAGGCATGCCCGGGGATCCAACATCGAACATGCGTTCGGGCCTAGAGTGACCTCGTCGTGCGGTAGCCGACAGCAGAGGACGGGCTCGTACCCCGAATCGAGTGTCACACCCCCTCCATAGGGTCAGTCCGGTCAAGTGAGCGACAGCATCGAGGAGAGAATAGAGAACATGGAACGTGACAAGGCACTCGACATGGCCCTGGGCCAGATAGAGAAGCAGTTCGGCAAGGGATCCATCATGCGCATGGGGGAGAACCTCCACATGAACATCGAGGCCATTCCCACCGGGGCGCTCGCCCTCGACCTGGCTCTCGGCATCGGCGGCCTCCCGCGTGGCCGCATCGTGGAGATCTTCGGCCCCGAGTCCTCGGGCAAGTCGACCCTGGCCATGCATGTGGTGGCCGAGGCCCAACGCAACGGTGGCATCTGCGCCTACGTGGACGCCGAGCACGCCATGGACCCCGTCTACGCCAAGGCCATCGGCGTGAACATCGACGATCTGCTGATCTCCCAGCCCGACACCGGCGAGCAGGCGTTGGAGATCTCCGACATGTTGATCCGGTCCGGTGCGCTCGACGTGCTGGTCATCGACTCGGTGGCCGCACTGACCCCCCGGGCGGAGATCGAAGGGGAGATGGGCGACACCCATGTCGGCCTCCAGGCCCGGCTGATGTCCCAGGCGCTGCGCAAGCTGACCGGCACCCTGTCCAAGTCACGGACCATCGCCATCTTCATCAACCAGCTCAGAGAGAAGATCGGCGTCATGTACGGGTCGCCCGAAGTGACCCCCGGCGGTCGGGCGCTCAAGTTCTACTCGTCCATCCGGCTGGACATCCGCCGCATCGAGACGATCAAGGACGGTGCCGACCAGGTGGGCAACCGGACCCGGGTCAAGGTGGTCAAGAACAAGTGCTCGCCGCCGTTCAAACAGGCAGAGTTCGACATCACGTTCGGCAGGGGCATCAGCCGCGAAGGATCGCTGCTCGATGTCGGAGTCGAACTCGGCTTCATCAATAAGTCGGGGGCATGGTTCACCTATGAGGGAGAGCAGCTGGGACAGGGTCGTGAGAACGTCAAGACCTTCCTGACCGAGAACCCGCAGCTGATGGCCGAAATCGACGAGCGGATCCGGGAGCATCTGGCCGCCCAGAACGCCGTCAAGGCAGAAGAGGCAGCCGGGGCACACGATCCGGTCGGCGCCCAATCGCTGGACGACCAACCCATCACGCTCAGCGAATGAGCTGAGGCAGCCGCCCATCGGGCGGAGGCGCGGCAGCGATCGGTCGTCGCCCGGCCCAGCTCTTCGTGGGCCACATCGCCGGCCCGGGACGCATCGTGCGTCCCGGGCTGCTGCGTCCCCGGGGTGTCCGGTCATCCGTCCGCACGAATCGCCCCGACCCGGATCGATGAAGGTGGCGCCGGGCAGGGGCCACGCTTACGCTCGGCGATGTCGCAGTCCGGGCGACGGGGGGCTCCCCGGTCCGTCCGGCCCATGGACGAAAGTGAGCACATCATGAGGTTCGGAGTCATCCCCCCTGTCCGCACCGGGGTCACCGCCGACCCGGCCTGGATGACCGCGTTCGCCCGCCATGCGGAAGGATGCGGCTTCGAGTCGATCGTCCTCGTGGAGCATGCGGTGGTGGTGTCGGGCTATCGGAGCGCCTATCCGTACGCGTCCTCGGGGAAGATGCCGCTCCCCGACGACTGTGCGATCCCCGATCCCCTCGACCTGATGGCCTTCCTGGCGGGCGTGACCGATCGGATCACCCTGGCCACCGGTGTGTTGGTGTTGCCCAATCACCACCCGGTGGTGTTGGCCAAGCGGATCGCCACCGTCGACGTGCTGTCCCGGGGTCGGGTCCGGATGTGCGTGGGGGTCGGATGGATGGACGAGGAGCTGCGGGCCACGGGGGCTGATCCGCGCAGCAGGGGTCGGCGAACCGATGAGGCGATCGCCGCCATGCGGGCGCTGTGGGCAGACGCCGGGCCGGCCGGGGCCGACTTCGACGGCGAGTTCTTCGCGTTCCACCACGCCCACTCGTTTCCCAAGCCGGCGCGTCCGGGTGGTGTTCCCATCCACATCGGCGGCCACAGCGAAGCTGCCGCCCGCCGGGCCGGGCGCATGGGGGACGGGTTCCAACCGCTCGGGCTCGCCGCTGAGGTCCTCGCTGTCCGCATGGCCCAGCTGCGCGAGTCGGCCGAGGAAGCGGGCCGCGACCCCGGTGCCATCGAACTCTCGGTGTCCGGTTATCTCCCGACCACCTCCGAACGGGACGTGGCCGATGCCGAGTCGGAGGGGGTGGCACGGATGTTGCTGTCCACCTCGATGACCGAGGACCTCGACCGGGTCCACGATGAGCTGTCCGCGTTCGCCGAGCGATTCGGCCTGCGTGCGGACGCCGGTCCGCGCCACACGGACGGGGCCGACCGGCTGTGACCGGCATCGGTACCGGTGCCGGTGGGCGGGTGCCCGCAACCGGTCCCGACGGGCTACGGCTTGCACCCGGGGCGGACGAGCAGGCGCTGCGCCACCTGACGACCGCCTACGCCACGGCAGTGGACGAGCTCGACGGCGATGAACTGGCCGAGCTGTTCGTGCCCGACGGTGAGCTGGTGGTGCCGAACTTCCCCGAGGATCTCCGACCGGTGGTGACACGGACCGGACACGATGCCATCCGGAAGGTTCCCGAAGGCCTGCGACGCTATGCACGCACGTTCCACCAGGTATCGGACCAGCGGTTTGCAATCGCGGGGGGCGCGGCCACCGGCGCGGTCCGTTGCGTCGCCCACCACCTCCTGGCTGAGGACCCGACAGCGGACGCCACCGGGGGAGGCGGCCCTGGAACCGACGTCGTGTGGTTCATCCGGTATGCCGACGAGTACCGGCGCACCGAGTCGGGGTGGAAGTTCCTGCGGCGGGTGCTCCACCTCTTGTGGGTGGAGGAGCATTCCGTCACCGTGCGCGCCCTCCCCGCCACCGGCCGGGGCCAGAGGTAGGCACTGCCCTGTCCTCCGGCCGCCCGCCTTCAGCGGGCTGGTACCGGTTGGGGAGGAGGTGGGCCGACGTAGCGGGCAGCCGGCCGGATGAGCCGGTTGTCGGCGACCTGTTCCATCACGTGAGCGGACCAGCCGATGATCCGGCCGGAGGCGAAGGTGGGCGTGAACATATCGCGAGGGATCCTGCAGGAGTGCATGACCACTCCGGCGAAGAACTCGACGTTGGTGTAGAGCCGGCGTCCGGGCTTCAATTCGGCGAGCACGTCGACGGTGGTCTGCTCGACCTCTTCGACGAAGTGGCCCGTCCCGAGGATGCCGAGCTGATCGGGTCGCTGCTCGAGCTCGCCGCCGAACACACCATCCCGCCACCCAATGTCGACCTCGGATTGGCCGCCATGGCGTGGGCCACGGGGATGCCGCCCGATGCCGGCCAGGTCCTCTTCACGGTGGCGCGGGTGGCCGGATGGGTGGCCCACTATCTCGAAGAGCTGGAGGAACGGCCACTTCGCTTTCGGGCCCGAGCCATCTACGCCACCACCCACCGGCACTGGGCTTCCGGCGGGCCAGGTGCGCCGGGGCGGGACACCCGACCTACGCTGTGGGTATGACGCTTCCTGCCCCCGACCCTGACCGCACCTGCCTCGTGACCGGAGCCTCGTCCGGCATCGGGGAGGAGATCGCAAGACTGCTGGCTGGGCGTGGGCTGGGGGTGACACTGGTGGCGCGTAGCGAGGCCAAGCTCAAGACGTTGGCCGACGAGCTCGGTTCGACCCACGGGGTCCGGGCCGAGGCCATCGTGGCCGACCTGACCGATGAGCCCTCACGCACGGCGATCGCCACGGAGCTCGAGGGCCGGGGGCTGAAGGTCAATGTGCTCGTCAACGACGCGGGGTTCTCCACCATGGGCCCGGTGTCCCGTTCGGACCCCGCCGGCGAGGTCGCCATGGTCCGGACCAATGTCGAAGCGGTGGTGCACCTGTGTTCGCTCTTCCTCCCGGGGATGGTCGAGCGCCGGAGCGGGGCAGTCCTCAATGTGGCGTCGACCGCCGCCTTCCAGCCGCTTCCCGGACAGGCCGGCTACGCAGCCAGCAAGGCCTTCGTGCTCTCGTACAGCCATGCCATTCGGGGGGAGTTGCGGCCCAGCGGCGTGACGGTGACCATTCTCTGCCCCGGACCGGTGGAGACGGGCTTTGCCGCCGCCGCAGGGATCAGCGACGACGAAGCCTCGGGGGCGATGCCCCGATTCATGTGGGTGCCGGTGGGCGCTGTGGCAAAGGCCGCTGTCGACGGGATGGACGCCAATCGAGCTGTGGTCATCCCCGGCATGGCCAATCGGGCCTCTGCGGTTGCCGGCTGGCTCTCGCCCCGAAGCGTCCTCGTCCCGATGCTGGCCAAGTACCACCCCGCCCTGCGCGATTAGGGAACACGGCACCGTCGTCCCCGGTCCCCGGTACGATCGGGCCGCATGCAACGCGTGCGCGCAGGGGCCCTCGACGCCGCCTGCATCATCGTCTTCGTGGTCATCGGTCGGTCGTCCCATACCGAGGGACTGAGCCTCGACGGCGTGGCCGGCACGTCCTGGCCATTCCTGGTCGGGGCCGCGGTCGGCTGGGCCGTGGTGCGAGCCTGGTTGCGGCCGATGGATATCGTCCCCACGGGCATCGTCGTCTGGCTGTCCACTGTTGCCGTCGGCATGCTGGTGCGGGTGGCGGCCGGCCAGGGCACCGCCGTCGCCTTCGTGGCGGTGGCGTTGGGGTTCCTGGGGCTGGAGATCCTGGGTTGGCGAGCGTTGGCCCGAGTAGTTGCGCTCCGCTGGGGCAACCGCACGGCGAAGGATGATGCGGACGCACCGCCCCACTCGAGGGTCCGGCCCGGTGCGGGGGACCGACCGTGACCGTTCCCGGCCGTCGCTGCCCGCCATCGGCCACGGAGTGCGATCGCCTCGGATCGGGCCTGTCGGAGCGACCACCACAGCCCCCTGCGGTCCGGTCCACTTGCCTTATCGGCACGAGACGGCCCCACCTTTAGAAGAAATTCGAGAAAAGTTGGCGGCTCGCCAAGGGCGGTGACCGACGGACCCCACCATGCGGCCCAGTGTGTCTGGTGGGCACGGGACGGCGCCTGCCTGATGGTCACCTGGGTGGATCGAGGGCAGATGGAGAAATCCCAGGTGGGAAGGGGCGAGGGGTCTGCATCTCGTCGGCAGCGGGAGTGGAGCGGTCCGGAGCGTCGAGCTGCTCAGTCGGCCCCGGGGGTGTCGGGGGTGTCGGAGGAGGAGCCGGCAACTCCCTCGTCATGGAGAAGGACGTTCCATTGCTGAGGCCGCTGAACGGAGCCACGGTGGCATCTTGTGCCGTCGTCGTGGTGTCAGGGGACGGTGGCAGCAAGCCGATGGGAAGGGCGCCCCGGCAAGGCCCGTGGACCCTGAACCACATCGACGCCCATGGGTTCGAAGCTGCATCTTCGATCTTCCCAATTCCGCCAGGGATGGGCGGAGTAGCCCACACCTGAACTGCACCTGTGCCTACTCTCAGCTATCGGCATGTCCGCCTCCTGATTGAGGCCGGAGGTGCCGGAAGGTCAGCAGGCCGGCGGATCGCCGGCACCCGACGGGATCAGAGGGTTCCCCGCGGGATCAACCAGATCCCAGATCGGGAGCGTTGAAGCCGTAGACGGTTCCGTCTGCCCCGACCATCCAATAGCCGCCCGTGCTCGCGTCCCCCGCCATACCGACGACGGGTGCCGGGATCGGGTGCGCGCCCTCGGAGCCGTAAAAGGGCACGTCGAAGGCGAAGATCCCCCCGTCCGAGGCCACGAACCAGTAGCCCGAACCGTCAGCTGACGACGCCATCGAAACGATGGGCCGATTCAGGCTGAGCGCACCGGTGGAACCGTGGAAAGGGGCATCGAACGAGAAGACCCCACCATCGGAGGCCACCTCCCAGTACCCACCGGTCTGGTTGTCACTGCTGATACCGATTACCGGCCTGTTGATCGGCATGCCGCCCATCGAGCCGTGGAATGCCGCATCTCCGAAGGCGAAGATCCCACCGTCAGAAGCCACCAGCCAGTAGCCCCGATCGTCAGCGGTGGGGGCCATGTCCACCACCGGGGCATTCAGATGCTGCCCGGCCATGGACCCGTAGAAGCCTGCATCACCGAACGCGAAGGTTCCTCCGTCGGCGGCCACGAGCCAGTAGCCGTTGCCGTCGCTGGTGGAGACGATGTGGGCGATGGGTGAGTTGAGCACAACGGTGGCCATGGACCCGTGGTACTGGGCACCGCCATGAGCCGAAACCGCCCCTCGCCTGTCGGTCAGCCAGTAGCCGCTGCCCGATGGCGTGGAAGCCATGCCCACTGCCGGAAGGAGGAAGGAGACGACGGGGACGGGCGGCGTGGGTGTCGGCGGCGTGGGCGTAGGAGCCGGAGTGACCTGGGTGACCATGAACGACGTGCTGTCGGTGAGGGTCGTGGTACTGGCGTCGACTTCGCCCTGCGAGTTGACCATGTCAATGGCGTCGGGCGAGAGCGTGCCGATGGGCACGCCATTCACCATGCAGCCGGAGAACGTGACGGATCCGTAGTTGGCATACGGAGCCTGTGGCGCCATGCCGGGGTCCTCGGCGATGCATTCCGCCGAGATGTTCTCCAATCCGGGATCCGTGATCGTCGCGGTCGCACTGGTGCGGTTCGTCGAGTCAGCGACATTCAGGACGTAGCGGCCACCACTCTCGTAAGTGGTGGTTGCGACGATGGAGTCGCCGCCTCTGACCACCATGTTGGCGTACTCCACCGTGTCCCCCGGGTACATCTCATACCACGGGATGTAGTACACGGCTCCGTTCCGACAGGCCGAGTCGACCCCTTCTTGTTCCACCGTCTGCGATCCCGCGCCATCCAGTCCCGCCCAGTACGAGCTGTCCGAGTCCTCGGAGGGACCACAGGACAACAGCTTGGGGACGACGAAGGATGCCTGGGCAGAACGGAACGATCCGATCCCGCCCGAAACGACATACCCGGCCCAATTCACGGAACGGAGGTAGCTCGTCCCATGCGCATCCATAGCAGTCGGGGTCTGGGAATTCGCTATGACCATCGGAGAAGTGTGCCAGCGATCCAGTGCCGATTGGCTCTGGGCGAAGGCTGTCGGTGCAAGGGCGACGGTCAGGTGCACTGTGGCTGCGCCAGCGTGGGCCGCCGGGCACAGGGTCGCAGCGGTGGCGGTCAGGACTGCAGTGCCAAGTGCGATGGCCCGAGCCCTCCGAGAGACGGGGGGAACGCGCGCGGTCGGGAGGTCACGCGTGGCGGCGGTCGATGCATCGGCAACACGCCCGCCGTATCGCACCACCATTCGCTGCCCCTTCCACTCCTGTCGATGGACGGGAGGCCTCGCACGCGATCAGCCTGCCTCTCGGCCCGCATCTCTGTTGTCGACCATTCCCCTCATCGCCTTGAGCGAGGATCGACCGCCGCCCCTGGGCGTCGAGCGGCCGGGGAGGTCGGCCTGGTTCGGAGGTTCGAGGCCACCGCCTCGATGCCCGAGACCGCTCGCCTCGATGCTCGGGGCCATCCCTCGTCGGTCGGAGCCCGAGGGGCCCCTCAGCCGAGGTGTTCGACGGTGGAACGGAGCCTGTCGGGCTGCGAAGTCGTGCCCTCGGTGCCGCTGGCACCACCGAGGGCAGCGTCGCCCCTCCTGACAACCGAGTCCAGGGCGACAACGGCGGCGACGACGGCCCAAAGCGCCGAGGCCAGGGCGAGGTGCAGATCCGCCACACCCTCCGGCGCACCGAGCAATGCGTTGAAGATGCCTACAGTGACCTGCGCTCCCAGGAGTACCAGCCCGATCAGGGCGAGGACCTGCTTGGCGTCGAGGGCGCCTCCCTTTCGCAGGAGTGTCACGAGGTAGACGACGACGAGCGTCCCGCCGATCAGGACCATCGAGCGATGGGCGAGTTGGAGGGCGATCAGTCCCCCCGATGCGCTGCTGCCGGTGCACAGCGGAAACGATTCGCACGCAGCTTGTGCCCCCCCGTCGACCACCAACGAGCCGGAGACGAGCACGAGGAACAGCCCGGCGACAGCCACCCAGGCGAGAGGTCCCGGTCGGTGGAGCAGTGACCACGACTCCTCGGGCTCGATGAAGGACGCGACCGCGGTGACCGTCACGCACCCGAGGAACAGCAGGGCGACGGCGAGGTGCAATGCGACGGTGGCCGGTGCGTTGTGGGTGATGACCGTGACGGCACCGAGCACCACCTGGACCGCGATCACCCCGACGGACACCAGTGCCGGAACCCTCACGTGACGAGCCCTGGTGCCTGTTCGCCAGGCGAGGACGGCGAGGGCCAGGACCAAGATGGTCACGAGGGATGCCAGATAGCGGTGCGACTGCTCCATCAACGGATGGAACCGGCCGATGGGACCGACCTGCCCGGAGCACAGCGGCCACCCTGGGCAGCCCATTCCCGATTCGGTCACACGGACGGTGCTCCCGAGAACGATGAGGAAGTAGGTCGCCACCGCCGTTGCCACGGAGAGCGCCTGGATCCAGCGGAAACCGGTACCCGGTCGTCCGGCACGCCGGCTCCGGCCGGCACCCCCTGTGCCAGGTTGGTTCAACTGCACGGGCTCACCACCTGTGGATCGGTGCGGCGAACCGCGCCCCGTCGAGGACCTCGAGACTGAACCGGTGGTACAGGGCCACCGCCCCCTCGGGGAGCGATGGGTCCGTTCCAGTGAGCGTTAGGGCGATCTTTCCGAAGGGATGGTCGGGTTGCCTTGGCGCCGAGAGGCAGATGGGCGAGCCAATCTCGCTCGGTCACCCCGGATCCTGACTCCGCGTCGGCCATGAAGCGCTCCTCGCACCGCTATCCAAAGATGCCGATCACACCGGAAACCGGCGGGCCTCCACATGCAGTGTGCAGGTGCGAATTGTCATGGCGATAGAGGCAATGGTCACATCTCCACCCGAATCGGTCCGAAGGCACTCGGGCCGATCGGATTCCCCCCTCCGAGAGCGTGAAGTCGAGCCGCGCTGTCGCTCCGAAGATGCGAGCGGAGCTGGGTCGGCCGCAGATCGATGATGGCGTGTTGGCATTGACGGACAAGGGTGGTCGAGGGTCTCCGTGAGGCGCTGAGCGACCGGGGGAGGAACGACGACTGGCGGCCCCGAAACGACTGCACCCAGCCCGAAAGGGCTGGGTGCAGTCGTAGGTTGAATCTGTGCTCGGAGAGCTGCTGGAAGAAGGTGTACTCAGTGAGCAGTCGGCACTGCCAGGGTCACCACCTCGAAGCTCGACGGGTAGATGCCGATGGCGAACGCCAGCGCATTGGTGTTCGCCGGCAGGGTGACACTACCCAGATCGGCCAACACGGTGCCGGGGGTGTTCGGTGCGGTCACGGTCACGTGGTAGCTGCCCGCCGGGACGGCCGCGGTTGCGGTCTGTCCATTGGAAATGGCGGGCGTGATGGCCACTGTGCTGTTGGCATAGACGCCGACCGTGGGGGCGACCGCCAGATGGCGAACGGTCACGCGGGCCTGGCCGCCGGTGGAGGAGAGGTCATTGGTGAAGACGCCCAGCGCGGGGATGCCCGAGGTGCCGGCGGCGTTGGCAGTCACGTAGGCGGCGACCGTCTTGCTCTGGTTGGCTCCGAGGAACAGGTCGGTGATCAACAGTGGCTTGAACGGGTTGCCGCCGGTGGGGACCACGTCGACCACGTAGAGAGCGGGCGTGACCCAACCTGGACAGTCGGTGGACACGTCGATGGCGGTGCCGAACTGCACGTTCTTGAACTCCTTGTAGGAGAACAGGTTCTTGACCACGTAGATGTCGACGTTGAGTGCGGGGACGCCGTGGACGAGGCTGAGGTCAGCCGTGGTCGCCGACCGACCGTGGTCGCCCTGCCAAGCCGCCGGCGTGTTGCCCTGATGTTGCCATGCGTCTGCGCCGGCGGTGGCCGTCGCGCTGGTGAGGGCGAGCCCGGCAGCCAGTGCAGCCGCCCCGACCAGGCCCAAGACTCGGGTCTGCCTAGGGAGTCTCCTTTGTCGTGCAACGGGCGATCGCCCGCGCCTGCCGCCGGACGGCGACCGGTAACAGTGCGGAGGCGTACCCGTGTTGGATGCAGCAGAACCCTGAAAACTTCGGCGGTCGGCGACAGACAGCGCACTGTCGAGCACGCAGAGGCGCTCCGGACCTCGGATTGCGTCGGGCTCGAGGGGCTCGCGGACGGTGTCACGTGAAGGCGACATCATTGGCGGACGGACGCTCGGGGATGGTCGCTAACCTGCAGGTGGCAGAGCAAACGGTGCGTCGGTCGCCCGACGGCAAGGAGCAACGGCCCACAGCGGGGTCCAGAGCGCGGAGCAGGGGAGTTCCATGGGTGTGTTCACCGACCTCGAGGTCGAGTACCTGCAATCGCAGCGCCTGGCGCGGCTGGCCACGGCGTCGGCGTCGGGCCTGCCCGACGTGTCCGCGGTCGGGTTCGGGCTGGACGGTGGCGCAATCGTCAGCGGCGGGCTGGACCTGACCAAGACAGTCCGCTTCAGGCATCTGAGCGAGAATCCACGAGCCACCATCGTCATCGACGACCTCGCCTCGGTGAACCCGTGGAGCCCGCGCGGGGTGAAAGTCCGTGGCTCGGCCACGATCGAGGAGCACGAAGGCAGGCAGCGCATCCGGATAGAGCCCGAGGTCATCTGGAGCTGGGGTATCAATCCCGATGGGGAGAAGCGATTCGCCTCGATCGAGCGGCGGAGCGTCACCAGCAGCTGATCGGCGCCGGCGGCCGTGGGCCGCACGGATGGCCGGGTCCCGCGCCCTTCCCACCTTGGCGCAAGGTCGGCGACGCGGATCGACCCGATACGTTGATCTGACGTCGTTGGACGTGGACCTCACGCCATTGATCGAATTCGGCGGAACCCAGTCACGGGCACACCGGCGATCGGCGATTGGCGATCTCGACTCGCTCGAACGTGAGGAACACGGCGTGTGCCGAACGGCCCCTCCCGCGCCCTCTCCACGGCCGGCCCGGCCGGTCACACGACCACGGGCGGCGGGAGTTGGTGCGGCACCTGCGTAACGGTCCCGCTGTTTGGAAGACGTAACAGGTGGGGACGTCCCCCATGCAGAGAACGACCAAGGAGATCACACCCATGAAACGGTCTACTGCCCGTGCCCTTCGACTATCTGTCGCCGCTGCAGCGGTGGGTGGACTGGCCGCGCTGAGCGGTGCTGGTGCCGCCGGCGCTGATGGTTACCAGAGCGAGACGCATCTCGGGGAGGGCGCCGATCACGTCGTCTTCGTCCAGACCGACAACGTCGCCGGCAACCAGATCGTCGCCTACGACCGCGCCGACAACGGTACCCTCACCCTGGCGAACACCTACAACACCGGTGGGTTGGGCGGGCTCCTCAGTGGGTCCGTCGTGGACCATCTGGCTTCTCAGGCCTCGCTGACCTTCGACCGGGGCAATTCCCTTCTGTATGCCGTGAACGCCGGAAGCAACACCGTCTCGGTGTTCTCGGTCCGGGGTGACCGGCTGACGCTGCGCCAGGTGGTGAACTCGGGCGGCACCTTCCCGGTGAGCGTGGCCGTGCACGGCAACCTCGTCGCGGTCCTCAATGCCGAGAATGGTGGGTCGGTCCAGGAGTACGTCTCGTTCTTCGGCCGCCTGTTCGCGCTCCCGGGCTCGAACAGGGCCCTGCGCCTGGACCCGTCGGCAGCGCCACAGTTCGTCAACACTCCCGGTCAGGTCGCGTTCTCGCCCGACGGCTCCAGGCTGATCGTGACGACCAAGGCCAATGGCAACGACATCGACGTGTTTCGTGTGGGCTTCTTCGGGCAGCTGTCTGCTTCCCCGGTTGCGAACTCTGAGCCCGGAACGGTGCCCTTCGCCATCACGTTCGACCAGGCAGGCCACCTCGTCATTGCCGAGGCGGGAACGAACGCACTGGCTACGTTCACGCTCAACTTCGATGGGACCGTGAGCCTCATCAACTCCGTCGGGACCGGCTATGCGGCAACCTGTTGGGTCACGCCTGCTCAAGGGTTCTTCTATGCCTCCAACGCCGGAAGCGCAAATGTGAGCGGCTACCAATCGGCTCACAACGGCCAGCTGACCCTCCTCGGGGCTAGCGACACCGACCCGGGAACGGTTGACGCCTCGGCTTCGACCGACGGGCAGTTCCTCTACGTCCAGACCGGGAAGAACGGGATCGTCGACGAGTTCCAGGTCAATGCCAACGGAACCCTCAGCGCAATCGGATCCGTGACCGTCGCCGGCGCTGCCGGTGGGGAGGGCATCGTCGCCCTGTAGGCAGCCCAAAGGTGCGGTGGCCAAGGATTCCGGAGGCGCCGCCGCACCGCTGGTTGGAATTGATGCGGTACCACGGACGCCACAGGTCGGGCGCACTGCCCGACCTGTGGCGTCCGGCCCGCGTTGCCCCTCTTGGAGTCGTGAGACGAGCATATGGGGGCGTCGCCCGTGTGCTCCAGGGGGCGCGGTGGCGCGACCACTTCAAGGTCGATGCGACCTTCCCCATGTCCCCATCGAGCTGTCCGTGGTGGACCGTGCGAGTCTCGATCTCGCCACCTTGGCATCAAGAGTCGGCCCCGGTGCTTCCCCGCCGCGGTTGTACGGACGCTCCGTCTCCTACTCCACGAGTGGGATGCTTTCGGACCAGTTGGGTTGCCCTGTCCGGCTTGCGCCACAGGCACCTCCGAGCCCATTCTTTACTCTTGTGAATGAAATAAAGAAACGTCGCCGCAGTGCGAAGATCAGTTCCAAGCATCAGGTGACGATCCCCCTGGACGCCATGCGCAACGCTGGCCTGGAAGCCGGAGAGCGAGTGGTGGCCCGCGCAGAAGGCCCAGGTCGGGTCGTACTCGAGCGAGAAGAGGACGTGCTGAGCCATTTCGCCGGAGCCCTCACGGGAGTCTTTCAGCAAGGCGAACTCGAGGTACTTCGGGGCGAATGGGACTGACGCTGATCGACGCAGGGGTCCTGATCGGGTTCCTCGACGGCGACGACGTCCATCATCTTGTGGCAGAACGCGAATTGAAGCGCGCTCAACAGCGTGGAGACCGGGTGGCGATACCCGCATCAGCGTTCGCTGAGGCGCTCGTGTCTCCGTCACGAGTAGGAGAGGCGGCCGTCGAAGCCGTGCGTGATTTCGCCGACCGATTGCCGTTGGTCATCGCCGCGCTCGACATCGATACTGCCATCGCGGCCGCTGGTCTTCGCGCCCGCCACGGCCAAAAGCTCAAGTTGTCGGACGCCCTCGTCGTCGCGACGGCCATCCAGAACGGGGCGGACGTCCTGGTCACGACCGACCGAGGCTGGCCGACCAAGAGCGGACTCGGCTTTCGGGGGAATCTGACCAGACTCTGAACGAGTTGATCAGACTCTGGATGAGCATGGTATGAGCATGGCGGAAAGCCCGGCCGTCGGATGGATGGGGCAGGCGGTGAACCCAGGGAACACGGTTGGCCATCGAGTTGGAAGCGCAATGGCATCTCGTTGAAGCGTTCGCCTCTACTGGTGTGCAACCCGGCGTGCGAATTGGGAGGGTGCAGGGATGGGCATTCTCCCCCGCCTTGTCCGCTGAGGGTCCCCGAAGGGTCAGAGGATCGGCACTTCCGTGGCCAGTCACTCGTCGATCGCTACTTGGAGTTCGTGGCCGGTAGGGTCCGACCGAAGACCCTGCGGACCGTCGCCTTCGACCTGGACGCGTTCTTCAGCGTCGTCGAAAAGGATCCGAACGAGGTCATAGCGGCGGATGTCTCGGACTTTCGTAGGCGGTGCGTTCGCCCCGGGCCGGGTAGTGGCGCCGGGTAGTGGGAAGTGACATCTCCCGATTGTTGGGATTGAGCGCGTCCGAGTGTGACCCAATGCGTAGATGGTCCCTGAACTGGTGGGCCGTGCCAGTCTCGATCCCGCCGCCTTGGGAAAGAGAGCGGGCGCCGTATCGAAGCGTCCGGTTGTGTCCGATCCTACGTCGTCCCATTCCTACAGGCCAGGAAGGGTGCGACTCCAGATGGGTCGGAAGCGAGGCGATGCCCCCGGACACGGAGGAACGGAACTGCTGGGATGAGAGTCGGGCAGCAGCGCGCCCAATCGGATCGTCTGAATACTGGCCCTTTGGCTATCGACAGAGCGAATCTTGTCACCGACGAAACATGGGCAATCTCCTTCAACCTCCGGACCGAGGTGATGGCGGTGGAGGATGGCCCATGCCTCAGCGGCCATTGCGCATCGCCCGAATCAATGCCTCATCCCCATCGGCATCGACACCAGCGAGAGCTGCACATGTCCCCGATCAGGCGCCGGCCCGCTCGTCGACGGGTCGGCGACGAAGGTCCGAGCGCTGGAGGGCTGGGGGCAGGTACGCCTGGTCGAGCGTGCCGACGTCGGTGCCGGGCGGGACAATTTCATCGATTCGGTCGAGGATCTCGTCGGTGAGCGTGACGTCCATGCCGGCGAGTAGGTCATCGAGTTGCTCCATCGTGTGCGCCCCGAGCAGAGCGCTGGTCACACCCGGATGAGAAATGGCGAACGCCATGGAGAGGTGGGTCATCGGCATACCTGCTTCTTCGGCGAGTGGGATGAGCTGTTCGACGGCGTCGAGTCGATGCTCGTCGCTGATGGCCTTCATACGCAACGTTGCGCGGACGAGGTCCGTCTGCTGCCCCTTGCGAGCGCGTCCGGTGAGCATTCCCTGTCCGAGCGGGCCCCACACCAGCACACCCATCCCGTAGCGCTGCGCAATCGGAAGCACCTCGGACTCGATGCTGCGGTTGAGGATCGAATAGCACGGTTGCTCGGTGCGGAACCGCTCGAGTCCGCGGCGCTCGGCAACCCACTGGGCCTCGATGATGTCAGAGGCGGGTGTCATAGACGACCCGATCGCGCGGACCTTTCCGCTGTGGATCAGGTCTGAGAGTGCGGAGAGCGTTTCCTCGATGTCGGTGTCGGGGTCCAGGCGCTGGATCTGGTAGAGGTCGATGTAATCGGTTTGCAGGCGGCGTAGCGAGTTCTCGACTTCGGTCATGATCCAGCGCCGCGAGGTGCCCCGTCGATTGAGACCGTCACCCATCGGGAGGCCGAACTTGGTCGCAAGGACGACGCTGTCACGACGCCCTTTGAGGGCTTTGCCCACGACCTCCTCGGAAGCGCCCTGGGAGTACGCGTCGGCAGTATCAATCAAGTTGATCCCCGCGTCCAATGCTTTGTGGGTGAGACGGATCGAGTCGTCGTGGTCGGGGTTGCCGATGGACGCCCCGAGCATCAGTGCCCCGAGCGCATAGGGGCTGACCTTTATGCCGGTCCGGCCGAGGGTGCGGTACTGCATGTGTGACCTCCTGGAGTCATGGTTGGAGCGGGCGCCGCCCATCTGCGCCGTACTAGGTCGAGGGAGACCACCTTCAGGACAACAAGCGACTTTGGCGGTCATAGATTCGTTTCCCGATCGCCAGCGACGCCCTCACGCGGCCGGTACCATCGATGACCAAGATCGTCATGATTCGGTCTTCTTCGATACGTGGTCGCCGAGGCGTTGCGTCGCGGCCTGGAGCACCTTGACGACCGTCGCGAGGTCTGCTTCGTCGATGCCGTCGAATGCAACCGCCTCAATGAGAGCGAGATCGGGTAGCTCATCCCAGAGCTTCAACCCCGAGCCCGTGATTCGAAGCATCCGCTGCCGCTGATCAGCGGGGTCGGGCGTCTGTTCGACGAGGCCTTTACGCACGAGCGTGCTCACGATCCCGCTCAGCGTCGCCCTCTCGATCTGGAGCATCCGACCGAGATCGCGCTGCATCGTTGGTCCATCGTTAGCCAGCTGGTAGAGCACGTACCACTGCGTCGATCCGATGTCATATGGCCGCAAGGCCGAATCCATCACGACCCGGCTTGCGAAGTACAACCTCTTTGCCCACGCCCCCGCCGACGAATGTCTCGGGTCCTGTAGTTCGTCAGCCACCTAACGAAGACTGCTAGGTACCGAACGATATGTCAAGCGACAGCATTCGGCCACGTGTAAGCCTGACCCTGAGGCCGATTCACCAGCCATGGGGTTACCGAATTCTCGCCAACCTTCGGACCCAGGGGATGGCGGTGGAGCGTTGCCCACGCCTCAATGGCTGTTGCGTATCGCTCGGATCAATGATTCGTGCCCCTCGGCACCGGTGATTGAAAGCTGTGTGCGCCCGGAACGAATCACCTCGGGGGCTGGTCTCGAAGACCGTTGGCTGTGACCGATGTATCGCAGATCTGCTGACCGTCGGTACCATCGAATGGTAGCTACAGGTCCGGTGGAGGAGCCCCGTGATCGATCTGAACCCTGCATGTGGGGCAATGACCGAAGTGCTGGCAGGCGAAGCGTGGACACTGGTCAGACGAAGTAGTGGCCCTGTTCGATGTCCTCGATGAGGCCGGGGTGGGTGGGCTTCCAGCCCAGGAGTTCCTGGGTGATGGTGCTAGAAGCGGGCATGTCGGTGCTGAGGATGTGCACGACCATGCCGCCGAATTCTTCGGCGGGCAGGGACCGGGCGGGCAGGTTCAGGTGCCGGCCGATGGCCTCGGCGATCTCGCGGATGGGCACGCCTTCGTCGCCGACAGCGTTGAGCACAGCAACGGCGGGCGCCTTCTGGACAGCCAGCCGGTACAGACTCGCAGCGTCCTTCACGTGGACGGCGGGCCAGCGGCTTGTCCCGTCGCCGATGTAACCGGCGACGCCCTTGGTCCGGGCAATATCGAAGAGCTGGGGAATGAAGCCGTGACGATCCCCTTCGCCATGCACCGAGCGGGGAAGCATGGCCAGGCAGGAGCGGACGCCCCGGTCGGCGGCTGCGAGCCGGCGGGGGGACCAAGCGGCTTGTCGTCACCCGCCAGTGCCGGTACGGGTCTCAGGCCCGGGCCCGGATGAAGGCGTTGGCCACTGCACCGTCCATTTCGACCAGCGTCGCCTCCAGGTCGATGTCCGCAGGGATCTCGACGTCCTGGGCCAGTCGCTCCAATGTCGCCCGGTCATGGACCAGGGTCGGCGTGATCTCGACGTCAGCGAACCCGGCGGCAGCCAGCTTGGCCTCGTAGTCCACATCGACCAGGGCGCCGGCCACACATCCTGTCCACAGCACCATGAGCCCCTGCAGCTTCGGCGAGATGGGACGGCGAAGGACGACGTCGGACACGGCGAAGAGTCCTCCCGGACGGAGCACCCGGTGGGCCTCGGCCAGGACCCGGTCCTTGTCGGCCGAGAGGTTGATGACGCAGTTGGAGATGATCACGTCGACCGAGTGGTCCGGCAGGGGGATGTCCTCGATGGTCCCGAGCAGGAACTCGGCGTTCTCGACCCCTGCCTCGATCCGGTTCTTCTCGGCCAGCTCGAGCATCTCGGGGGTCATGTCCAGTCCGTAGACCTTGCCGGTCGGCCCCACCCGCCGGGCAGAGAGCAAGACGTCGATCCCCCCACCGGAGCCGAGGTCGAGGACCACCTGGCCGGGCTCGAGCGTGGCCAGCATGGTCGGGTTGCCGCAGCCGAGCGAGGCGGCCACCGCGGCGGCCGGCAAGTGCTCGGCCTGGTCGGCGTCGTAGAGCTCGGAGCCGAAGCCGCAGCCGGCGTCGACCGCGGCGTCAGTCGGCGAATCCTGGACGGCCCGTGCGGCAGTGGCGTAGCGCTCACGCACGGCCTCCCGGATGGCCTCAGGGTCGGTGGTGGTCATGGCATCCTCCTGGTGTTCGCGTCGCCCGAGCGGCGGCCGGTGATCGGATTGGCTGTCGTGTCGTTCAGGACCCGGTCTCTCGGACCCACGTCTGCGCGCCGGCCTGGACGGCGTCCCAGGGGCTCCCGAGCGGCGGGGTGTAGGACAGGTCGAGGTCACTCATAGCGTCGACCGTCATCTTATTGAAGATGGCGGCGGCTGCGATGTCGATCCGCTTGGCCACCTCGGCGTGACGGCTCTGCTGGTTGCCTTGGCCGTACTGACGGGACTTACCGGTGCCCGCACCGCCGTGATTTGGTTCAAGATCTGCCCCCATCCTCCTTACATTCTCCGCGGCGCTACTGCTGGTGGCGAGTCTGATCTAACAAACTCACGCTCGGAACCTTCACTTCCCCATTTGAGTTGTGGGTGTCCCCGATCCGGTTACGCGTCGCAGTATCTCGGGCTCAGCTGACGGCTCGCTTGCTACCAATCACCCCGAGTTCCCGATAGGCCGGCCAGCGGGATGGCGTCACCACGAGTCGTTCGCTGTCATGCCTGCGGCGCCGTGGCTGCAGGCTCGCGGACGAGAAACCTCAGAATTTCGTGAAGGAGTGTTGACGAGGCTAATGACGTTAGCTAAAGTGGTTAACGACGTTAGCCTGACATCCAGGTCTACCGGAAAGGAGTGGTTGAGATGGACCAGACAGTGCACTACCGCAAGCCCGGGCTTCTGACGCGGAAGCTCATGAATCCATTGACCGTCGCCATGACGCGCCTTGGCCTGAGCGTCTGGGGGAGTCGGATCCTGGAGGTTCCGGGTCGCTCTAGCGGACTCCCTCGGCGCATTCCGGTCAATCTGCTCGAGTTCGATGGGCACCAGTACCTGGTGTCGGCTCGAGGCGAGGGACAGTGGGTGAAGAATGTGCGGGCCAACGGCGGCCGGTTGGCGCTGCTCTTGGGCCGTCGTCGCCAGGAGCTTGCCGCTCGCGAGCTGTCTGACACAGAGAAGTCGCCGGTGCTGCGCGCCTACCTGCGCAAATGGAAGATGGAGGTGGGCATCTTCTTCGATGGTGTGACCGCTGACTCTGAAGAGCGTGACGTTCAGCGCATCGTCTCGAGCCACCCGGTGTTCGTGCTCACGGAAACCCAGGGCTGAGATGCACGCGACCGAAGAGCGCACGTCGGTTCGAGGCGGGTCACGCCGAACTACCGTCCAACTCGGGCTGCTGGACTGCCCAGTGCACATCGAGCGCTTCAGGTCCTCAATCTCGGCGTTCGACTCGGCATCGAGATCGCCATGGCGTGATCTGCAGATCAGTGACCGTCGTCAATTCGCTCGTGGCTTGCGCACTCGGTCGCCCCGCACCTGCCAGGGCCGGCCTGCTGGGCCAGACCGGCCCTGACGACCATGGGAACCAGAAGTTCGCAGGACACCAGTACTTGTGAGAGACCGCTCCTCGCCGGAGAAGTCGATCGCCCCGCGGCACCTCCAGCGCGCTCCAAGCGCGTGGCTGAGGCCGTCACGGCCGCGCATCGGATCCTGGAGGAGGAAGGGGTCGATGCCCTGACCATGCGGCGATTGGCCGAAGAGATGGGAATTCAAGCCCCGTCCCTGTACAAGCACTTCTCAGGCAAGGCAGATTTGGAGTTCTTGCTGATCGAAGACGCCCTGTACGCGGTCGGTGCGGCCACGCATCAGGCCCTGCACGATACGAGCGCCGGATCGCCTCTGTTGAAACTGCTCGTCACCTACCGCGAACATTCGTTGTCCCATCCAAACCTCTATCGGCTCGCCACTAGCGGGCATCTCGACAGGCAACGAATGCCAACGGGATTGGAGGAATGGGCCGGGAATCCGTGGTTCGTGGTCACTGGAGAACCCCTCCTGGCACAGGCCCTGTGGTCCATGGCGCACGGAATGGTGATCTTGGAGCTTGACGATCGCTACTCGCAGGACTCCGACCTCGACGCCACATGGCGGGCCGGTGCGGCTGCGTTCGAGCGGGCGGTGAGCGTCTCACCTGTGCTGTCAGGATCGCCCGAGGCGGATGGAAAGGAACAGAAGTCATGAATCCGACCACCACGACCTCAGTCCAAGGAACCCAGCTCCTGACCTGGCCGCCGGCTGGAGATCGGAATATCTCGGACTTGGTGGGGGCCCCGCCCGATATCGCGAGCACCCGGTCGATCTTGCCGCACTGGCCGATGTCCGCTTCAGCGATGCGGAGCAAGTTTCGCCTTTCGGGGTTCTGAGCTGCGGGTTCATCGTCTAGAGCGGCGTTTTGGGTACCCACGACGAGACATGGGTTTAGTGAATGCTCTGGAACCACGGGACCTGAGGGATGGCGGCGGAGGATGGCCCATGCCTCGATGCCCGTTTCTTGCCCGCGAGCTCAGCGCCCGAACTTGGGCGGTACCGCTCGCGAGAGCTGGATACACCCCGTATGACAGCGCTTTCGGGGTGCTATGTCTGACCTTGGCTGAGAGCACCTGCGACAGCGGCACGGGCAGATAGGAGACGCTCTATGTCACCACGGGACAGGGGAGGGAGAAAGGGACGCTAGGTAGGCCAGCGGCACAGTGTGTGGAGTCAACCCCTTGCCGGGCGCGGATCCGAAGCTTAGCGTTCCACCTATCTGGCTTCAGGTGGGAGCCAGCGGAATCAGGCACGGAGGCACAATGATCAAAGGATTTAGGAACTTCCTCATGCAGGGAGAGTTGATCATCATCGCGGTCGGCCTTGTCGTGGCGCTCGCATTCAGCACGCTGATCAAGTCCTTCACCGATTCGATCATCACGCCCCTGGTCAATGCCGTCGAGGGCGGGGGAGCAGGATCTCTGGGTCTCGGGTGGACGATCAATGGTCAACGTATCAATCTTGGTTCGTTCATTTCAGCGATCGTCTACTTCATCATCTTCATGGCAGCGATCTACCTCGTACTCGTCGTTCCGTACCGCGCATACATGAAGAAGCGAGGGGTCGGTGTCTTCGGTCCCCCGGCGGAAACCAAGACATGCCCGCAATGCCTTTCGACTGACCTGCCTGTAGCAGCAGCGAAGTGCAGCCACTGCGCGAGCTTGGTGTCCTAGGGCTGGATCAACTACTACGGGGTCTTCTACCGCTCCGAGTTGTACTTCCTCGCATTGCGCATTGACCAGCATCTGGTCCGGTGGGCCATGCAGAAGTTCAAACGACTGCGGAGGAAGCCGCCAGGGGCGTGGGCCTGGTTGGACGCTGCTCGACAGCAGAACCCCAGACTCTTCACTCACTGGCAGGCACCTTCTCCCGCTCGCCCCCAACCGACCTGCAAGAGCCGGATGAACTGAGAGGTTCACGTGTGGTTCTGTGAGCGCCGGGGGGTGCGATTCCCCCCGGCTACTCGACTGAGCAACCTCCGGACCGTGGGGATGGCGGCGGAGGATGGCCCATGGCCCAGTGACCGTGCCGTACTGTTGGGATCAGCGTGGGCTTGGTTCAGGGCGGTGGATCCCGGGAGACTCCAACATCATGATTGAAAGTTGCACACGCCCGCAATGACACCTTGAGAATGCAAGTCCGGGACCGCTTACCGCGGATCATGGGACACCTTCCAACCCGTAGTCAGGTTTGGTGCGACAATTGTGCGAGCACTCGCCCAAACAGGTCGGCGCTCACCGTGCTGGGGTCGACATACTGCTCGATGGCCAGGCCGTTGGAGAGTGCCAGCACCACGGTTACGACGTCGTCGACGTTGAAGTCGCTGACCGGTGGATCTCCACCAAGAATCTGCTGGACACTGACGGCTATCGCATCCCGCAGGGTTCGTCGGTGGGCGATGAACCGCACGCGCACGTCATCGTCTCGGACGGCGCGACGCCAGAAGTCCAAGAAGACCAACCGCCATTCCCGCTGTTCGGTGAATGCCTCGGTGAGAAGGCCCCCGATGTCGCGCAGATCCTGCGGGTTTCGAGCGTCGGCCGTGCCGGCGGCCAGGACGCTTCGGATCGACTCCACCCGGGCCAACACTTGCTCGGTCATCATGGCGTAGAAGAGATCGTCTTTACCGGTGAAGTTGGAATAGATGGCGCCTTTCGTCAGGCCGGCGGCAGCGGCGACCTGGTCCAGATTCGTGGTATCGAAGCCATGCTCGGCGAAGACTTCTAGCGCCGCGTCCAGCAATCGACGGCGCACCACCTCACGTTTGGGTCTCCGGGTTCGAGCAACAGATGGAGAGTTGGAGCTCGACGCGAGAGCGGTCCCTACCTCTGTCCTGCCGTTGACATCGCTCATCCCAAATAGCATACTGGCCAGTATTCAATACTGACTGGTATCGAGGTGAACGATGGCGCTGATCCCCTACGTCGACCCGAAGGGCGCACCCCAAGAGGTCCGGAAGCTACTCGACGTCCTGCCTGACCTGCACGTGTTCCAAATGGTCGGTCAAGCTCCCACGCTGTTCGGCCCCTGGCTTGCTCTTGGCGGGGCGATCCTGGCCACACTCGAACTCGACCCACTACTGCGCGAGCTCGCGATCTTGCAGGTTGCCGGCACGGTCGGCTGCGAGTACGAGCGACTGCAGCACGGAGCGATCGCTGCAGGCGTCGGTGCAACCAGCGAACAAGTCACGCTGCTCGCCACCGCCAGCGAAGACCGGGACCAAGATGCGATGAATCGGGCCTTCACTCCCGGCCAGCGAGCTGTGATCAGCTTCACCGATCAGGTGGCCGGCCCCGGCCGGGCTTCTGAGGCAGAGGTCGCCGCCCTCCGGGAGTACCTGGCCGATCGCTGCATCGTGGAGCTCCTGCTCGTCATCGGTCATTACTTTGGGATCGCTCTGTTGGCCGAGACAGTCCGTCTCGACCTCGACGAACCCGCTCAGATGGCAGTCGTCGACCTCGCTGCAGGCGCCACGAGCGACGGGCAATGACCGTGGCCGCAAGCCCCGAGACCCCAGGAGCATTGCCGGCTCATGTCAGCGACACCGCTGCTGGCACCGCCGATGGTCACGGCACCCTGCAGGGCCGCCGCTTGCTCGTAGTGGGCGGGGGTCAGCAGACCTACGATCAGGACGACCCTCCGATAGGTATCGGGCGAGCGATCAGCCTGTTCGCCGCCCGCGAAGGAGCCTCAATCGCTGTCGCCGACATCGATGCCGTCGCCGCGCAGACCACTGCAGATCACATTACCCAGGAGGGAGGCACCGCCTACGCCCTCGTTGGTGACAGCAGCAACGAAACAGACGTAGCACGCCTCATCGTCGCAGCCGTTGAGCATCTGGGTGGACTGGATGCCGTCTCGCTCAACGTCGGCATCGCCGTCGGGGACCACCTGGCCGGAACCACATCGGCCGACTGGGACAGGGTCATGGCGACCAACCTGCGGTCGCCATTCTTGTGCTGCAAACACACGCTTCCGCTGTTGCCGCCTGGCGCCGCAATCGTCCTCACGTCTTCTACTGCCGCCCGCGTCGTCAGCACCACGGAGATTCCCGGATACGCCGCCAGCAAAGCGGGCCTGTCCGGGTTGTGCGCATACGTCGCCAAGGAGGCTGCTCCACGAAGAGTGCGAGTCAACGTGGTGATGCCAGGGCTCATCGACACATCGCTCGGACGACTCGCCAGCCTTGTCAAGCCCGACCGGGACAGCACCCCGATTCCCCTTGGTCGTCAAGGAACCGGATGGGACGTCGCTGCGGCCGCCGCCTTCCTCCTGTCCGACGCTGCCGACTACATCACCGGCCAAACGCTCGCTGTTGATGGAGGCCTCTCTGAAGTCCGATGATCGCGAACAGTCGGAATGACCAACAGCTCCGGATCCCTTGGAATCGGTCGACGCGAAATGCTTCAGATTCCAGACCTAGAACGTGACTGCCGCGATAATGATCGGCAGACGTGAATCGCCGCGAACATCTGGAGGCGCAAGAAGCGAGCGTCCCAGAATGTCAATGGGGTGTCAGCGGCGAAAGTGACCTTCGCTGCCGGCTGGGGTTGCAGTATCTCGGGCTCAGCTCAGAGCCCGCCTGCGAGGGCCTCAGGCGTCCTCGCCGCACCGGCCGGTGCCTGCTTCAGTGAACCGGAACAGAATCGGCCTGCCGGCTCTCTGAGCTGGGGTTCACGGGTCCCAAGCCAGATTCAAACGCCCCTTACGAGACATGGGGTAACTGATGTGATGAGCAACTTCGAGAGTTCAGCGATGGCTGCTCAGCATGGCCCGATGGCTGCATAGGCAAAGGGGAAGAGGCCGAGCCCGATCTGAGTTGTCGTGGACAGCACATCGTCCACGGGAAGCACCGGCTTCCCGTGGACGATCGCTTCCTGCTTCAGGCCACCTCGTGCGGCATTCCGGCCGGATGTCCTGCTGTGCTCGGTGCTACGAGGCAGCAGGCTCGACTTGGGCTCCTGCCGGCTCAAGTTCACGGACAGGTGGAGAGGCGACCGTCTCGACCTCGACCTCAGGCAGGGGGGGCTCCTCGAGATGATCATCCTCGATCGGAGCCAGGATGGTCGGCGTCGAGGGTTCGGTCCGTTCGAGATCGGCCTCGATCTCGGCGAGGATGCCTGGCTTCCGCCGACCCAAGGCGTAGAGCCAAATCGACCCTGCCACTATGTAGGTCAGGAAGATGTAGGGAAAGATGCGGACCGGATACGGCGGCACCGGGACGAAGCTGCCGATGGTCGGAACCAGCAGGAGCACGAAGGCGACCACCGCCATGACCACGTTGAGGGGACGGAGCTGCCCCACCTTCTTCAGGTACACAGGTGCGGCCACGGTGATCAGGAAGTAGGCCAGCAGGAACCCGAAGGCAGCCAAAGTGCCGGCGTCCCCGAAGATGGTCAGCGGATTGGTGAACATCTCGAGGGCCAGCGGTACGGCCACGATGATTCCCATGTAGACGGAGATGGCTACGTGCGGGGTGCGGTTCTGGTGATGGGCCCGGCCCAGGTGGTGGTGGAACACCCGGTGCTGGGCCATCGGGTAGATGATCCGGGAGCCGGCGTTCAGGCACGACAGGGTCAGGGAGAAGAAGCTGACCATGGCGCACAGGGAGAGCGGGACCCGGAACCAGCTGACGCCGTGCGGGACCGGACAACGAATGGACCGGGTCCAAGTGGCCGCAACGTCGACAGCGGCGTCCGGAATGGCGGGCGGCATCGGAATCCGATGCCCCAACCACTGGCCGTCGGGCACACCATGGTGTCGACGATCAGCCGAGCTCGACCAGGTCCCGGTCGAATCCGCTCATCAGGCGGGCGAAGCGGGTAGTAATCCGATCGCGGATCGGACCGAGCTCGTCGAGACGGGCCCCGGTGGCAGCGGCGATGGCCAACGGTTCGCTCCCGGCATCTCGGGCCTCCTCGCCGAATGCGTCGAGGAACGCACTCACCGCCTGGCGATCGACCTCTATGTGGAACTGGAACCCCCAGGCGCGTTCGCCCACTCGGAACGCCTGATTTGGATACTGCTGGCTAGAAGCCAGCTGGGCGACACCTTGGGGCAGGTCAAAGGTGTCGTTGTGCCAGTGGAGGACGGTGAGTCGACTGGGAAGAGCTTCGAGCAACGGATCGGAGGTCGCTGTCGCCGACAGATCGACAGAGCCCCAGCCGATCTCCGGACCGGCTGTCCCGGCGAACACCGAGCCACCCGCCGCCTTGGCGAGAAGCTGTGCACCGAGGCAGATGCCCAGGGTCAGGATCCCTCGGTCAAGGGCGCGCGCCAGCAGTTCGATCTCGCCTGCACGAGTCGGGAAACCGTCATCGCTGTTGGCGGACATCGGCCCCCCCATGACGACAAGGCCATCGAATCTGGAAATGTCGGCCGGCAGCGGCTCGCCGGCGAAAACCCTTCGGGTGTCGACCGTGACCCCTGCCGACGACAGAGCGTCGCCAACGACGTAGGTGCCTTCGGATTCAACGTGTTGCACGACCAGGCAACTCGACACGACTTCCTCCTTTGGGCAAGCGGTGGGATGTGATACGAAACTGTCAGCTCTCGATTCCGGGCACGATACCCGTTGGCGAAGGTCATGGCCTTGGCTGAGACCTGGCACCTCTGTCCGCGGCTTCCCGAGCGCATATTCAAGTTCTCTGCGCCTGTGGGTACCGAAGACCCGATCCAAGTCGTCCACCAGGAGATTCGCCGGTGCCAGCCGGCCAACCAAGGTGGACCGACGCACACGATCTACGGGTCGGGAGACATTGGTTATCTCAATCCGTGTGTCCTGAAAGGGAGTGAAGACGATGTAGAGGATCGCTAGCACGCACCGTGCTGTGCCAGTGAACTGGTGGGCCGTTCGAGTCTCGATCTCGAGACCCTGGGATTGAAAGCGGGCGCCTTTCAATGTCACCTCGTCCTCCCGAATGGCATTGGGTCTCATCTCCGCTGGTCATGGGGCCACCGGTGCCTTGCTCTTGGTAGCAGCGAGAACGGGTGGGACGGACTGGTACCGAATTGTTGGGATCGAAGTTGGGATGGTCATGGCGGCGATCTCTCATCCGTCTTCGACCGATTACGAACCAATGAGCTGCGCGGTGTAGAGCTCCACAGGGGGTCCCGCCACGAGTGTCTCCCGATGTCTGCTTCACGCGACGGATGTCGGCGAGGCGCCGCGTGAATTCCGAAAAATGAATGGAAGTCACCCTGCTCTGATGGATCGGTCACCCGCCTTCACACTTCCAGCGTGCAAACGGTCGGGGTGGGGAGTGGACTCGCTGCTGATCCGTCGGATACCGGACCGAGGCACGAACGGACGGGCAGCCGAAGCTCTCACCAGACACGATATGAGGGGTCGGGGAATGCTCGGAAGCGAGGATCCAGGCAGGTGATCGACACGGCCTCAACGGGTTTACGCCCATAGACAATCCGCTATAGGCTGGATGGCGTGGAAGAACAGGCAACAGCGTCCGCCTCACTGCTGAGCGGGGCCCGCAAACGTGCTCGCCTGTCGCAGACGGACCTGGCGCGACGGGCCCATGTCGGCCAGAGCGTCGTCAGCGCCTACGAGTCCGGTCGGCGCGAGCCGGGCCTGAGCACGCTGACGCGGTTGGTGGCCGCAACCGGTCACCGGCTCGTGCTCGGACTCGAACCGGATCCCGAAGCCGGGCCCGGGCTACCGGACACGCCGCTCGGTCGGAGGCTGCGACAGCGCCGGGCAGCCGTGCTGACCACCGTCGGCCGCCATGGCGCGAGCAACGACCGGGTGTTCGGCAGCGTCGCCCGTGGAGAGGAACAACCCGGCAGCGACGTCGACCTGCTCGTCGACCTGGCCCCGGATACCGACTTCTTCTCGCTGGGAGCGCTCGACAGTGAGCTCTCCGAGGTGCTGGGCACGCGCGTGGACGTCGTTTCCTCCGACAGCCTTCGACCACGGGCGAGGGCCGAGGCCGAGGCCGAATCGATTCCCCTTTGAGCCGGCACAATGACGAGTGGCTGGTGGACATCATCGAACCCATCGCTGCCATCAGAAGCCAACTGCAGCGAGGAACTCTCAGCGACGGCCTCGTGTTCGATGCCGTCCGGCTCTGTCTCATCGAGATCGGCGAGGCGGTCGAGCGGATCAGCGCTGGCGTGCTCGCAGACGAGCCTGACATCCCGTGGGAAGACATCGCCAAGATGCAGAACCGGCTCGCACGCCGCTGCCTCGACACGTCCCACGCGATCGTGCAGGCCACGGTGGATCGTGATCTGCCCGCGCCGGAGGCCGGGGTCGAGCGCCTCCATGCCAGAGGTCGGACATGAACAACCCGGAGTCCGGCACGCTTCCGGACGTGCCCGGAGCGCTCCTCCACCGGGCACTCGCCTTCGACCTCGAAACCACCGGGCTCGACACGAACTACGCCCAGCCGGTCAGTTACGCATTGATAGCGCTGGCCGACGGCAAGGTTGAGGACCACACCTACAGGATCGTCTGCCCGACTGTACCGGTCGAGCGGGGAGCAGCGGCAGTCCATGGACTGGATGAAGCAATGCTCCGCCAAGAGGGTGATGACCTTCGCAGCTCTGTGGAACAGATCGCTTTCCGACTGTGTCAGGCGTCGTCACAGGGAGTGCCCGTCATCGGAATGAACGTCTCGTTCGACCTGCAGATTGTCGACTCGCTCACCACATCCCTCTTGGGCACGAGCCTCCTTGACCTTGGCTGGCAGGGACCGATCCTCGACGCTCTTGTGATCGACCGGGGGTTCGACACGTACCGTAAGGGCAAGAGAACTCTCGACGCTCTGTGCGAGCACTACAGGGTCAAGCGGTCAGGGGCGCACAACGCGCTCGCCGACGCCTACGACACCTACAAGGTGACCGAAGCGGTGCTATCCCGCTTCGGACTCGGCGTCTCGGAGGGCGAGGTTCTGATGGGGCTGAGCGAGCGCCAGGCACGCTTTGCGGGAGCCGCCGCCTCCTCACTGCGTGACTACCAGCTCCGCACCCGGGGCGCCTCTGACGTGTTCATCGCCGAGTGGTGGCCGATCAAAGGATCCTTTCGCACAGCGGCCGTTTGAACCCACCGCGGCCGACGGGGAGCACGCAGAGTGCCGTCAGGTGCGCAGGCCACTTGGCTCAACTCACGGGGGACCCGGCCACCTGCCGT
>Ga0209584_10000031_pt1 | contig 29477 bp, 25 predicted proteins | sample NGEPerD_FD_184507 | JGI IMG/M metagenome (GOLD analysis project Ga0209584, IMG submission 184507) | Arctic peat soil microbial communities from the Barrow Environmental Observatory site, Barrow, Alaska, USA - NGEE PermafrostAB12-D... | ecosystem: Environmental > Terrestrial > Soil > Wetlands >...
CTATTGCAAGCTTTGATGAAAATCAAGTCGCTGTGATTTGCACGAATGAGGAAAATTGCGGTTTTGCGAATGGAATTGCGTCGAGATTGCCTATCTAGGCCTATCGCCCAATGTCCGAAAAGGGTCATAAGCGGACAAACCATCGCAGGCCAGAGAGACTAAACGGCGAGAATGGCCTACTTCTAACGCCGAGCATTGATCATCTCTTCGATCGCGGGTTCATTGGCTTCGAAGACAGCGGAAAGTTCATCATCTCTCCGGTCGCTCATCGTCCGTCTCTCCAACGAATGGGTATCGACACTATGAAGGTTGTTAACGTGGGTGGGTTCACCGGCGGCCAAAAGCAATTCCTCGACTTTCACAGGAATGCGGTCTTGCTTCAGTCTGTTCGCGCGTAATACCCAGCAATGGCCATTCGGATCGTATCACTCAACATCCGGCACGGCGGGGGCAATCCCCACAGCATGTCGTGAACACTTTATTAGGACGAATAGGGATAACCGTCGTCCTTCAAATTGGAGGTGTTCTCGTGGCGAAGAAAAGAAAACATATCAAGCGTAAGGCATGGACGAAGGCGCACTACGCTGAGTTGCGCAAGCATTCGAAAGCAAAGACGCGCGTCTCTAAAATCTCAAAGCTTATGAAGCGCAGCGTTGGGGCTCTCCGGCAGCAGGCGCTCAAGCTTGGCATTCCACTCGGTCACCGGCGATAGCAACAGGGTGGCCCGGTCGTGCCTGCCGAGCGCTTGCTTGAGAAGTGACGCCGCACCAGGCCAGTCTATCCTTGCCTCACAAGGACATTACGGAGACCGGCTAGTAATCTTTTCCAGCTTCGGAGGGCAACGCTCTATCCAGGCGTCTCGCTTCGCTCAACTTGTCGGTCTTGAATTCTCAGCAGATTTCGAATTCTACGACCTTTTCTGAGCTACGGGAAATCACATCTTTTTTGGTCATTCCTAGTGCCAGCTGTGACCAGAGTGTGACCGCCAAAGGTGACCCTCAGACGCCTTAGCACTACAGTTGCATTTTCTTTTGACTTCTGAATCCATGGGCGACCATGATTCGGAGGATCGTGGATGGCGGGAGCATCGATCGAGGGGACGCTTGAGCTTTGGGCGTCTTCGCTACGGGATGTGAAGGCGCGGCTTCGTGCTTTGTTCCGGCAAGAACGCGTCGCGGCGTCGGCATGGAAATTCCTGGATGGGTTACTCGGGAATGAACCACGTAAGACAGGCTGGATGCGCGCGGAAGCGGCCGGGGATCCCGGCCCGTGGCGTCAGCAGGCGATCCTTGGCCGCGGCCGGTGGGACGCGGACGTGTTGCGCGACATCGTACGCGATTACGCGCTGGAAACGCTCGCTGATGGGGATGCGGTTCTTGTCATTGACGAGACCGGCTTTCTGAAACAGGGCAAGGCGTCGTGCGGCGTTGCGCGCCAGTATACGGGCTCGGCGGGCAAGATCACCAATTGCCAGATCGGCGTGTTTGCGTCCTATGTGTCGCGTCACGGCCATGCCTTCATCGACCGGGCGCTTTATCTGCCGAAGGCGTGGACGGACGATCCCGAACGGATGACGGCGGCGCATGTGCCGGGTGATGTGAGCTTTGCGACGAAACCGCAAATGGCGCGCCGGATGATCGCGCGTGCGATCGCCGCAAAGGTACCCTTCTCTTTTGTTGCAGCGGACACCGTGTACGGCACGGGAGAACTCGAAACCGCGCTCCGCAAAGCGGGCAAGGGTTATGTTCTCGGCGTTGCCGCCAATCATCTGTTCCATTCCTGGGGCAAGAAGCAGATGGTTCGCGGGAGCGCCGCGACGATCGCGCAAAATCTTCCCAAAAGTGCATGGCGACGCCTGTCGGCAGGCGATGGAACCAAAGGCGCGCGCCTGCATGACTGGGCCTATCTCGAACTGGCCGATCTCGATGCCGGCGAATTCAACAGCACGCTCACCGGAAAGTGGACGCGGGGTCTACTGATCCGCCGCAACGTTGCCGACGGCGATCTCGCTTTCTTCTCCACATGGTGTCTCAAGGACACGTCCATGAAAAAGCTGGTATCGGTCGAAGGCCATCGCTGGGCCATCGAGGACAGTTTCGAAACCGCCAAGAATGAACTCGGTCTCGATCACAACGAAACCCGTTCCTGGCATGGCTGGCACCGTCACGTCTCGCTGGTCATGCTCGCCTTCGCCATGATGGCCGTCATCCGTCATCGCGCCAATGTCACGCCCCCCAAAAAAACGATGCGCCGTCTACGGACAAAATATCGTTCCTGATCCGCTGGTCGATCCAGGAAATCCGCCGCATCGCCATCAAGCTTGCACAGCGGCGCATCCAACCCGCGCACATCATCGCATGGTCACTCTGGCGAAGAGCTCACCAAGCCGAGGCGCGCCGCTCCCATCTCAAAAAGAGAGTGCAACTGTAATGTTAGGAGAGTCGTGGATTCGTTTTCTGATCCGATAGGGCTTCATGGTCCGGTGAAGCCAAAATGACTCTAGAGCCCGTACGAGAGTCACTGGTACGCTTTTGTCCATTGTGGTTGTCTGAGTAGCCGAGACTGACCTGACGGATTTTTTGAACCAGCGGGATAGAGGTTACTGCATCGGCAGTGATTGCGCGCCAAACCCGGACAATCTCGGTATCTTCGACCGTGAGTTCACGAATCTTGGCCGGGTTGCGAACCCTATCCGTGCCATTCATTTGAATTTCATGTGGTGCTGATGACGATCGATCCCGAACTCGGCTTCCCCAAGATCCGCCGTTACGCAATTGGCCACAACTGCGGCACCGTAATCAATCCGCATATCGTCAGGGGAATGACGCTTGGCGGTATCGCGCACGGCATAGGAGCCGCTCTGTTAGAAGAATTCGTCTACGACGAGCAGGGGCAGATGATCACACAGACATTCATGGATTATTTGCTGCCCTCTTCCCACGAGATGCCCGAAGTCGAGATCATCCATCACTGCACGCCGTCGCCGTTCACCGTATTCGGCCAAAAGGGATCAGGCGAATCGGGATATCTCGGTGCGCCTGCGGCAATTTCCAGTGCTTTGAATGACGCGGTGCGCCCGCTTAGCATTACAATTGCGAAGCTGCCAATACGTGCTGCTGCCCTCAGCGATGCTATCGCGGCGGTGCGTCAAGCATCCAATCCGTGAGATCAGAAATACGGGCACGCAGCGCCCAGCTTGTACAGGCACTAAAGGATTATAGTACGGTGGCTAGTGGCGCCAATTTGTTCCAATCGGGATAGGCGCCGGAGGCAAATCCGCGTGCGGACAGTGAGCCGATATCCATGCGTCCGTTCCGAATCTTGAGCCGCACCGCGCCGTAGCTTTTCTCGTAGAGGTCGGGATGCGCAGCGAGGAATCCTGCCTGCTCGGCTTGTGGCAAGCCAGCCATGCCATTGACATAATGATGACCGTTGCGTTCGACGTGCTGCAAGCCGAGCAAGTTGACCAAGGCGAGATCTTGCTGAACCGCAAGCCCCGCCTGGGTGGTGAGGTCTTCGCCGGTCATGAAGTAGCGGGGAGTGCCCGCTTGGGCATTCCATAGGCTGCAGCGAGAGGCATTAAGAATCGATTTGTACAGGCCCTTGCAGCATTTACTTGAGACACCAAGGTAGCCGAGGTCGCGCGCGCGGGCGAAGACACCGAGGCCGTCGTCCGATTCATCGATTATCACTGGCTTCACTTGCGACAGCGAAGAAACGTCGCTGTCCAGCGAGCGGGCGCGCGTGATCGGCTGCTCGATGAACAAAATGCTGGCGACCAGCCGCTTGAGTTGTGGTGCTGCCTCCATACGCCGCCACAACTTGAGCAGTGCGTCGATGTCGTCGTACTGTTCATTGCCGTCGAGCGATACGTAATAAGGCTCCGCGATGCGATCCAGCACCGAGGCAATTTCAATCAGGCGCTGCTGGTCGGCGGCGAGGTTGCCACCAACCTTGAGCTTGAAATAGCGGTGGCCATAGGCGGCGACGACTTCTTCCAGCGATTCCGGCAAACCGTCGTTGACTTGGCCAGGATGACCTCCAATGGCGTCGAGCATCCCGACCGTGTGGCGCGCAGCGATGCTGTCAGCGGGCTTAAGTTGAGCAAGAAAACGCATCATGTCGAAGCCCGCCAGGTCAGGAAGGTGCTGGCCGAGCAGCGCCGGATCAATGCCCACGAGGTTGCTTTGCAGCACTTGATAGAACGAGCAGCCGGTACCTTGGCAAAGTGCGTCGAGAATCGCTCGATCAAGTTGCGCCGGGCCGAAATTGGCGACCAGCGCGTTGAGGCCGCGTTCAGCACCGGCGGTGATCTGCACGTCGTAATGCGCGGCGAAATGGCCGAACGCAGTGCGCGCGACGCCGGCTTGCAGATATAAATCGGCCGCGAGCCGGAGCGAAAGTCGCAGTTGATCGAAATTATCGGTGTTGGAAAGCGCGAGATTCTTATCGAACCATTTGGGGGCAAGGAGTTCGGCGGCGGCTCCCCAATGCGAGCGGCCGTCGGCAAACTCGATGCGCACGCAAACGAAACACTGTGGCGCTTGCGTCAAGGTGACGACGCCGAAGCGGAAGGGCATGCGTAGGTGGACATCCCTTTCGTAGAGACGTACTTCGCGCACGATTAGCTGCGGCGCGCTCACGTCAAGTCCGCCGACGTTTGCAGCAGCGCCCTTTCGGCGCTCTGCGGGAACCCGGCCGCTCCGCGGCACAAGAAATTGAAATCAGCGAGTATTTTTCTTGTCATGCTGCTCTGCCGACGCCGCCGCCGAGAAAACCGAGTGTGCCAGAAAAATTCGCTCGCGGTAATCTAACCAGATAGTTACGCTGAATGCCAGTCTCGGGAGGGCGTGACTCGATAAGTGAGACCGCGCCGATACGAAAGCCCGACAGGATCGCATCTGAGATGGTTCCGATTGCGCACTACGACATCATCGATTCCATCGTCCGCTTCGTAGCGAATTCAAATCTTTAAACGGCCGCGTGACCGTCGATTGTCATTCGACTGACCAACAAGAACGGCATCCAGGGACGAGGGCAATCCGTTTCACTCGAAACCGGAACCTACGAGACGATTGAGACCGCACTGGCGATGGACAAAAGATCGGCTGCGCGCATCTTCGGCCTAAGGAATGATGTCCAGGGCAAGCGCGCCGAGCGCGCCGAAATGGCCGACGTAATGACCGGGACGAGGCGGGATCGGTGTTGTGCATGTGCCGGTTGTCACAAACTGGCCGCGTTTCAGACCGCCAGTGGGAAGCGGTTGCGCGTTGGCCAGTGCAATGACCGCAAACAGCGGGTTGCCGAGAATGCGCGCACTGGTGCCATACTCGACTTCGATTCCGTCATGCGACAGCGTCACGGCAAGACCGGATAGGTCGAGCATTTTCCAGTGCTTGAGCGGTTGCCCGACGATAAAGGCGCCGTTTCCCATCGAATCCGCGAGCTTGAGAAGGTCCGGAGCTTCCGCCGGTAATCGGCAATCGGCAATCTCCATCGCAGGAACGACCGCTTCAATCGCCGCCCTGATCTCCTCGCTTCCGTACGGCTCCGTGCGTGCCGGAAGGTCTTGTCCTAACACGAATGCCACCTCGCATTCGAGCAGCGGGGTGACGAATCGCGCAAGCGAGAGCGTCACCGGCGAAGCATGCACATAAGGCCCAAGCAGGGCGCCGGCGACGGGTTGGGTCGCCGAATAGCCACGTTGCTGTTCGGGGCTGAGCGCGGTGACCTTCCAACCTCGTACGTCATTGCCTGCGAGCTGAGCTAGTTGCGCCTGCACCCGGTAGCCACATTCGACGTTTGTCACCGAATCGAGCCAAAACCCGGCGTCGAGGACGCTGGCCTGCGCGCGGGCGCTGGCAAGCTGCCGCGCAAGATCGGCGAGGTTCACTTTCCCGGTTCTCGGCTGAAGAACTTTGCAAATTTGTCCGGCATGCCGTCGTATTCTTTGGCGTCTGCCGGAGGCGGCTTATGCTTGGTGATGTTCGGCCAAATCCGCACATATTCGGCGTTAAGCGACAACCATTTTTCGAGCGCCGGCTCTGTATCGGCCTTGATAGCTTCTGCGGGACATTCCGGCACGCATACGCCGCAATCTATGCATTCGTCGGGGTGAATGACAAGCATGTTCTCGCCTTCATAGAAGCAATCGACCGGGCAAACTTCGACGCAGTCCATGTATTTGCACTTGATGCAATTCTCGACGACGACGTAGGTCATGTTCCGCCTCTTGTTTTTGAATCAGGCGTCTGACGCCGTCAGCCTTATCTGGCCAGCGGCGTGCTGAGGCCCAGAAACTGCATCATCAGCTCAAGCTGGCCGTTGAGCATGTGCGTGCCGAAATGGATGGCGTGACCGCGTTGCTTGGCGGCAGTCAGCAACGGCGTCATTTCTGGCTTCATCACCACCTCGGCCACGAGTGCGGACGGATCAGCGCTTTCGAGATTGAAAGAATGAGCATCATCCGGTTTCAGCCCGAGCGATGTGGCGTTCACGACGACGTGGTGGCCAGCCGCATCGCTGCTGCCGAGCCGGACATCGCAGCTGGGGAATGCCTTACCGACGCCGACGACTAAGTTTTCGGCTTTGGAGCGGGTCCTGTTATGGATCGTCAGCGCGGCGGCACCGCTGGCGGCCAGCGCATAGGCCAGTGCCGTTCCGGCGCCACCGGCGCCCGCGATGTAGAAGCGGCGGCCTTTGACTTCATATCCGTGCGACGTCAGCCCGCTCACGAATCCGCGGCCGTCGAGAAGCGTGCCGGTGAGACGTCCGTTCGGCTCTCGCCGGACGGTATTGACGACCCCGGTGTAAGCTCCATCGGCCTCAAGGGCATCGCACAACCGAGCCGATTCTTGTTTGTGCGGCGCAGTTACGATGAAGCCGTCGAGGTTGAGGATCGAACGCAAGCCGGCCCAACCGCGCGGAAGATCGTCGCGACCGATGTGAATCGGCAAGCAAACCGCATCGATGTTGGCTCCCGAGAAAAAATCGTTGAACGCCATCGGCGTCCTGACATGCGCGATGGGATCGCCGATAATGGCGTAAAGCCGCGTCGTGCCTGTGATCATGGAAGGTCTCTTAACTATCTAGTTAGATATCGTAAATGCGGAGGCCGGACTTGTCAATGTTTGCAGGCCCGTCGGCGAGTTTGTGGTCTATCTCACTCCGCACGGCGCCTTGCAACGTGCACCCGCCGGAGTTACGGAGCCTGTCGGTCATGAGTTTCTACACGTCGACCATTCTGCCGCTGGCATTTCGTTTGGACGCCGAACGAGCGCACCATCTGGCGATCGGCGCCGGCGCGATGATGAGGCCCTTTGCCCGGGCGCTGCATCGGCTCAACGCCGTTCAGGATCCGCGGCTCGAGACCGTCATCTCCGGCCTGCGGTTTCCGACACCCCTTGGCCTAGCGGCGGGTTTCGACAAAAGCGGGACCGCGATCGAGACGCTCGCCGGTCTGGGTTTCGGTTTTGTCGAAATCGGTTCTGTTTCCATCGATCCATCGTTGGGCAATGCGCGCCCTCGCTTGTTCCGGTTGCCGGAAGATCGCGCTATCGTTGTACATTATGGCCTACCGAATGACGGTGCGCGTCAGATCGTCCAGCGCTTGTCGAACATCCATTTGCCGGTACCGCTCGGCATCAATCTTGTGAAGACAAATCGTGGGCCAGGCGCTTGCCCGGAAACCGCCGGTCAGATCATCACAGAGTACGTGGAGGCTGCGCGAATCGTCTCGCCGGTGGCCGACTACCTGATGCTCAATCTCAGCTGCCCGAACACCGAAGATGGTCGCGATTTCTTCGCCGATTCGGGTCATTTGCGTGCCGTTCTCACGGCACTGGGTGAGTTGCACCCGAGAGTTCCTGTTTTCCTCAAAGTCTCGCCACTGGGCGGCATAGCCACCATCGAACGCGTGTTGGAGGCAACCGAGGACCACGCTTACGTCTCCGGATTCATGTTCAATCTGCCATCGGTCAAGCCAGACGGCTTGCGGACGCCGGCTTTCATCTGGCGCGCGATGCCGGGTGCGGTATCGGGACCGCCCGCGGCCGCGCTCGCTGATAGCTGCATCCGCGAAACCTACCGTCGCATGGACCGCCAGCGGTACGTGATCATCGGCGCCGGCGGAATCAGTACCGGCGAGGATGCCTATGCCAAAATCAGGCTCGGCGCTTCACTCGTGCAACTGCTCACGGCGCTTATCTATGAAGGACCAGGCGTGGTTCGCCGTATCACGCAAGATCTCGTGCGTCTGATCGAGCGCGATGGGCTGAGTCATATCTCTGATGCGATCGGCGTCGACGCTGCTTAGGGCCCGGCCAGCTGGGCGCGCCTGCATTTTGCTTACAGCGTTGCTGATGGCCGCAAGCCAAGCCGTTGCAAAGAACGATCGACCCACAAGCGCGTCATCTTTTCCTGCAAGCTATTCTGGCCCAATCGCCCGCGCAAACTGGCGAAGTCGACGCGGTCAAGATCCTGATCCTGATCGAAGCATGAGAAGACCACGCTCTCGAGACCGGTTGCCGGGTCGCGGTGTACCTGCAGGCACTGCCCGCAGATCTCCTTCATCATGCATTGCATCGGTGAATTGATCGAGCCGATCGCCCGGTGATCGGGCTTGAGGTGCGACGCCAAGATGCCGTGCCGCGCACGCGCGACCGCTGCCATCATGCCGTCGGATCCAATAGCGACAATGCGGTCAACGTCAGAAAGCGGGATGGGTAGCGCGCCGAGTGTGCCAGAACCATAGGCGTCGAGCGCAGCGACGATATTGCCGATGAAGGCTCGGTCTTGTGGACGCTCAGGCTGAAAGCCGGGAGCTTCATCGCAGCACCACACGATCGCGTCGGCGGCGCGTTCGATCTCTCCGACCTTGTAGCGGTCGATCGCGCGCTTGTAGCCGGCGAAGTAGATCACCCGGCTGCCTTGCGCGCGAAATGCCTGGCCGATCGAGAAGAGAACGGCGTTGCCGAGCCCACCGCCGATCAGCAGGACGGTTTCGTCGGCATGGATCTCGGTGGCATGCCCAGTGGGTCCCATTAGAACCACCGGCTCGTTCGGTTGCAGGTGTGTGCAAAGGTCCGATGAGCCGCCCATCTCCAGAACGATGGTCGATAGCAGCCCTTTGTCGCGGTCGACCCAGGCTCCGGTGAGCGCCAGGCCTTCCATTGCCAATCGGGTGCCGTCGCTGCAGCGCGCCAAAGCCTCGTAATTTTGCAGCCGGTAGAACTGTCCCGGTTTGAAGCTGCGCGCCGCCGTCGGCGCGTGCAGCACGACTTCGACGATGGTTGGCGTGAGACGATTCACCGCATGTACGGTCGGGCGCAGCTCATTGTCGAGACGGGCAAACAGCGCCTCAGCGGTCGCGATGGCGGCCGGCGGGCGCTCCGCCAGGTTGCGCGTGATCACCGGGTAACCTTGCTTGGCGCTGGCCATCGCCTTGACCACGTTGCCGGCATACGAGGGATGCAAATCACCGAAAAAGCTGATGGCGCGCCCGTCTGGACGTAGGCTCATCAGGACATCGACGGCGGCAGGCTTGGTGACGCGCTCCGGCTTCACCCGCGTGCCGTGCTCGTCGAGCGCTTGGAAATACTTGCCGTCAACGAGTACCTGATCCGGGTCCTCGCGGCGGAGCACAGTGTTCGGCTGGGTTCCGGCGGCAACGAGGATCGTGCAGGCAGGGATCTCAAACGCCGTCCGAGCGGCCTGATCGCCCGACGACGACAAAACGCGCAGCGCGCGGGCTTGGCCGTGGCCGTCCAGCACAACTTCCTCCGGCACCAGTTGTTCGGCGAAACGGATTCCTTCTTCCATCGCCTTGGCCACTTCCTCGTGATTTAAAGTGTAGCTCGGCGAATCGATCAGCCGGCGCCGATAAACGATGGTGGCGCCGCCCCAACTCTGCAGCAGTTCGACCAGGTGCAGCTGCCGGCCCTCACGCGCGGCTGCCTTCCGCTCGTTACGGATCACGCGAGCATGTTCGATGAACTCGTCGGCGATTTCGCGTTCCTTCTCACTCCAATCCGCGCGCACCGACTTTTCGCCGCGTTCGGCGACCAGAATCTCGTAACGGGCGAGGAATTTCTCGACTTGCAACGGGTAATAAGCGAGCGCTTCGGTGGCTGTATCGATCGCGGTCAGGCCGCCGCCGATGACGATGACGGGCAGGCGCACCTGCAGGTTCGCCACGCTATCGGTCTTGGCCGCACCGGTGAGTTGAAGTGCCATGAGGAAATCGGACGCTTGACGCACACCGGGCGCGAGCCCGTTCTTCATCGGTACAATTGTCGGCCGGCCAGCGCCTGCGCAGAGCGCAATATGATCGAAGCCGAGAGAAAAAGTGCTGTCGATGGTCAGTGTCCCGCCGAAGCGTACACCGCCGAACATTTTGAATTCGGCGCGCCGCTCCAGCAGCAGGCGGATGATCTTCAGAAAATTCTTATCCCAACGCACGGTGATGCCGTATTCGGCGACGCCGCCGAAGCCAGCCATCACTCGGCTACCCAAAGGCTCGCGCAACTCCTCGACGTCACGGATGGGGCGGAACGGCTGGCGAGCGCCATGCGAGTCGACGCCGGAAATCTCCGCCGCCAGGGGTTCGATCTTCAGACCGTCGATGGCAACCACCGTATGCCCGTCATTGATCAGGTGGTGGGCGAGGGTGAAACCGGCGGGGCCGAGGCCGACGATCAGCACTTTCCGGCCGGTCGCAGGGCGCGGCAGCGGCCGCCGAAAATTGAGCGGGTTCCAACGCGTCAGCAAGCCGTAGATTTCGAAGCCCCAGGGTAGCGCCAGGACGTCCTTGAGCACCCGCGTCTCGATCTGCGGAATATCGACCGGCTCCTGTTTCTGATAAATGCAGGCTTTCATGCAGTCGTTGCAGATGCGATGACCAGTAGCGGCGCACATTGGATTATCAATCGCGGCGATGGCGAGCGCGCCGATCGTGCGCCCTTCGGCTTCGACGAGGTTCATCTCGGAGATTTTTTCTTCCAACGGGCAGCCGGCCATGACGACGCCGAACGCATTCCGTTTGAATTCCCCGCTCTTTTCGCGAATGCCCCCGGCACAACTGTCCTTACTCTGGTTGTGACACCAGATGCAGTAATTGGCCTGATCAAGTGCGCCTTCGATGCCAGTACCGGAATCAGTCAGCGCAAAACCTTCGCGTTGGCGCAGCCGCGCCTGTGGAAAGCACAGCGAAGCGATGCCACCGACTGTTGCGGTCTCAATCGGCACCAGGTGTTCCGGCTCGATCTTGTGCGGAATCTTGAACAGTACGCCGTTCCCGTGCCGGCGTTTGCCCTCCGCGCTGTGTGTCGCCCAGGCGGCATAGCGGGCAGCGACATCGAGGGCCTCGGAGTTCTCGGCTTCAACGCCCAGCCAGGATTCGACTTTTTCTGAAAAACGCAGTTCGGTGAGTTCGCCGCCGAGATGGCGCTCGAGTTGTTCGCGCAACGCATCACCGTCGAAGGACTCGGCCTGCACTGGGGTGAATTTTTTGGCGGAGCGGCGCTGAACAAACTGCCGCTTGACCGAATAGATCGGCGCCAGCGCCTGATCGCGCGCGCGTAGAGCTTTCACTTCGGCGGCGATGCCGAACAACTCGGCGGTGAAATCGTCCAGCACGGGAGCCAGATCGACGACCAGGTCTTTTTCCATCTTGCCGACCGCGGCATCAGGCGCAGCCCGTGCCGCGGCGAGCCGATCGTGCAATTCGGGATTTCTCTGTTGCAGGAACTCGACGAAACGATCGTCGATGGCCTTCAGGCCATCGCGGCGATAAAGCGAGTCGAATGCAATGCCGAAGCCGAGAACAAGCGGTACGTCGGCCGGAGCGTCTTGAAGTAGTTGTGTTGTTGTGTGCATCAGGTCCACAATGCTCGAATGAAATCAGCCTTTTGCGTCGCCGGGAGATCGCCGTGGCGCCACAATGCAGCGTCCATTTCGCGTGGTTTCGATTTATGTAACTAGATAGTTACTTGGCTGTCAAGCAGTCGCGATGCCTGCCGGTGCGTGGCATCCCAAGTTGCGAAACTGACCGCTCGACTGTGCCGGCTCTTGCCACCGCAGACGCCTATTGACGGCCAAGATAATGGCATGGTGAAGTAGTAACCATCCAGTTACTTAACAGTCGGATCGGTTGGAAAGTATGTGATGCGACACCCGGTCCAAATAGTTCATGTCCCTTGACGCGATGGAGAAAGATGCCGTGTCCAAGTCGCAGCCGATCGAGGCGCGTAAGCTCGTCCGTGGCCCGCGAAGGAGAGCTTTCGAATTTGGTCGAGCGCGGTTAGCACAAGTGAGCTGAATCGGGCGCTCACATTCCGCTTAGGAGAAAGAAATGGCAGTCGATCGCATGGCAGTTTTGTCGGCGATGATGGATCAGGGGGTGATCCCGGTTTTCTATCATCACGATGTCGAAGTCTGTAGGAAAGTCATCCAGGCCTGCGTCAACGGCGGCGCCAAATGCATTGAGTTCACCAATCGCGGCGATTTTGCGTCTCACCTGTTCCTTGATCTGGCCCGGCACTTTGCCAGGGCAGATGCCAGCGTGATCATGGGCGTTGGCTCCGTCGTCGACGCACCGACCGCGGGCATCTACATCGCCAATGGCGCGAAATTTGTCGTCGGTCCTCTGTTGAACGCCGACATCGTCAAAGTATGTAACCGGCGCAAGATCGCTTACAGTCCCGGCTGTGGGTCGCTGTCGGAAATAAGCTACGCCGAGGAACTCGGCTGCGAGATCGTCAAGATATTCCCCGGCAATTCGGTTGGCGGACCGGATTTCGTTAAATCGGTTCTTGCTCCTTGTCCGTGGACACGCATCATGCCGACCGGCGGCGTGGATTGCACCGAAGAGTCTTTGCGCAAATGGTTTGACGCTGGCGTCGCATGCGTCGGCATGGGTTCCAACCTGATCACTAAGCAGCTTATCGCCAATCAGGATTATGACGGAATCGAGAAGAAGGTCCGCGACACGATCCAGTTAATCAAGGCTATTCGGCGGAAGTAAGCAATGAACGAGATCGTGCAGATCAAAGCGGCCGGCGACGCCAAATGGGACTGCGCCGCATTCGGCGAAGTTATGCTGCGTTTCGATCCCGGCTTTGGCCGCGTGCGCAATGCGCGGAATTTCCAGGTCTGGGAAGGTGGCGGCGAGTACAATGTGGCGCGTGCCATGCGGAAGTGCTGGGACAAGCGCGCGACCGTGGTCACCGCTTTGCCGCGCAACGATCTCGGCTGGCTGGTTCAGGATTTTATCTGGCAAGGCGGCGTCGATACCTCTTACATGATCTGGCGCGATTATGACGGCATCGGCCGGAACACGCGGGTGGGCTTGAATTTCACCGAGAAGGGCTTTGGTGTACGGGCGGCGCTCGGCTGCTCTGACCGGGGCCACTCGGCCGCCTCGCAGATCAGGCCGGGCGAAGTGAATTGGGAAAAACTGTTCGGCGAGGACGGCGTGCGCTGGTTCCATACCGGTGGCATTTTTGCTGCGCTGGCGTCCAATACTGCCGAAGCGGTTATCGAGGCGGTAGAAGCGGCGCGCAAATACGGAACGGTGGTCTCGTATGACCTGAATTATCGCGCTTCGCTATGGAAAAGCCAGGGCGGTCAAGCTGCTGCGCAAAAGATCAACCGCAGCATTGCTCCCTATGTCGACGTCATGCTCGGGAACGAGGAAGATTTCACCGCCTGCCTTGGATTCAACGTTGAGGGCCTGGACGAGCATATCTCGCAAATCGATCCTGCCAATTTCAAGAAGATGATCGCCACCGCGGTCAAGGCGTTCCCCAATTTCAAGGTGGTGGCCACCACGCTGCGCAATGCCAAGACCGCGAGCATCAATGATTGGGGCGCCATCGTTTTTGCCGGTGACGCGTTCTACGAAGCGCCGTTGCGTGAAAACCTTGAAATCTACGATCGGGTTGGCGGCGGCGACGGCTTCGCTTCCGGACTGGCTTACGCCTTTCTGGAAGGAAAGGGCCCGCAGGCAGCGGTTGAGTACGGCGCGGCGCACGGTGCATTGGCGATGACAACCCCCGGCGACACCTCGATGGTGAACGTCAAGGAGGTTGAAGCCATCATGAAGGGGCAGGGTGCCCGCGTGATCCGCTGATCGCCTTATCGACAAGGGTCACTACTCATGAAAATCGATGCCGCCGTTTCTCCCGCCGATCTGCTGACTGCAATTCGTCGGATGTGGGAGGTCTCGGGCACCAAGATCATATCCATCGATCGGACTATGAACCGGTCGAAAGGCGCGCCTGTACACACAGTGGCGGGACGATATCAGCCGCGTGGATGGACCGACTGGACGCAGGGCTTCGAGTTTGGGAGTGCCGTGCTGCAGTTCGACGCGACCGGCGACAAGACCTTCCTCGCGCTCGCGCTCGATCGCATTTGCGCGGAAATGCCCGTCCATGTCACACACTTCGGCGTGCATGATCACGGTTTCAATCAGATCAGCACCTATGGGAATCTACGCCGCCTGGTCGGCGAGGGACGCATCGCTCACGATTCCTGGCAGATGGAATACTTTAATCTCGCGCTCAAGTGCTCCGGCGCGGTGCAGGCGCATCGTTGGACTGAACTCGGCGGTGGCTTCGGCTATATCCAGTCGTTCAACGGGCCGCACTCGCTGTTCATCGACACCATGCGCACGCTCCGGGTGTTAGGCGTGGCGTACAAGCTCGGACATGTGGTGAAAGGCGAGGGCGATCAGGTGATCCCGTTGCTGGGGCGGCTGATCGCACATGCCCGCACCACCGCGAAGTACGGTGTTTTCTACGGCGAAGGACGCGACATCTACGACGTGCGCGGCCGGACCGCGCACGAAGCCATCTTTAACGTGGCGAATGGCGCTTTCCGGTGCGTGGGCACCCAGCAGGGCTATTCCGGCTTCTCCACCTGGACCCGCGGCCTGAGCTGGGCCATGTGCGGTTTCGCCGAGCTGCTCGAATTCGTCGAAGCGCTTCCCGCGGCGGACGTGGCTCCCTTCGGTGGCAAGGACGAAATTACCGCTATCATGGAGAAGGCTGCCGCGGCGACATGCGATTTCTTCATCGACCACACCGCCAGCGACGGAATCCCCTATTGGGATACGGGAGCACCAGGAATGCGCGATCTCGACGATCCCTACGGGCGTCCGTCGCAGCCGGAAAACGACGTCGAGCCGGTCGACAGTTCGGCGGCGGCAATCGGTGCGCAAGGGTTGCTGCGCTATGGCGCGTGGCGGCAGGCCAGCGGACGCGAGGGCGGCGAGCGTTACCGACAGGCAGGTCTGACCGTGCTCAAGACGCTGCTTTCCGATCGTTATTTGAGTCACGATCCCGACCACCAGGGGCTGGTGCTGCATAGCCAATACCATCGCCCGAACGGTTGGGACTATGTGCCACCAGGCCGAAAGAACCCTTGCGGCGAAGCCACCATGTGGGGCGACTACCACATGCGCGAGCTCGCCCTCTATGTCCAAAGATTGGCCGAGAAAGGTCCATATCTGACCTTCTTCGCATCCTGAAGCGCCGAACCATGACCGGAGATCATAGATGATGCAGCGGACCGGGAGGCGTGTGGCATTAGTGACCGGCGGACGTCGCGGCATCGGGTTGGCAGTGGCCGAACAATTGGCCGCCGATGGATTCGATGTGGCGATCACCGGCACCCACGATGATGATGCCGCCCAAGCGGCGGTCGCTAAGCTTAAATCCACCGGCGCTGCTGCGATCTTCATCGCCAGCGATGTCAGCGTCGTTTCCGATCATGCCCATATGCTCGACGCCGTGGAGTCCGCGCTTGGTCCAGTCGACGTTCTGGTGTCGAATGCGGGGATCGCGCCGCCGCGGCGGCTGGATCTGCTGGAGACCACGGAAGCAAACTTTGACGCCGTTCTCGGTGTCAATTTGCGCGGCGCGTTCTTTCTCGCCCAAGCGGTTGCCAAACGTATGATCGCGCGCGGCAAGAAGGACGCCGGCTACACGTTGATCTTCATCAGTTCGTCTTCGGCGGAGATGGTCTCGCTCAGCCGTATTGAATACTGCATTTCGAAGGCCGGGCTGGCCATGGTGGTAGAGGGATTTGCCGTTCGCCTCGCCGCCCAAGGCATTGCCGTATTCGAGGTGCGGCCCGGCATCATCCGCACCGACATGACCGCCGGGGTAGCGCAGAAATACGACACGCTCATCGGTCGTGGCTTGGTGCCCGCCATGCGTTGGGGCGAACCGTCGGATGTCGCCGCGGCCGTTAGCGCTTTGGCGAATGGCAGGCTCGGATATTCCACCGGTACAGTGGTGAATGTCGACGGCGGACTGACCATCAGCCAGCTATAAGAATTGGTGACTGTCCATCTCTGCGTTGAAGTGGCGGCGGATGATTCGGGCGAGTTCCAGAAAAACTGGATCGATGAGCTTGAGCCGCCGTGGTTTTGGCAACGGGCGCGTCATAGATTGCCGCGATCGATCCGCGCCGTTTTGTCGCGCCATGAACCCGATCGGCCAGTAATACCGCAATACCGCGTCGAGAAACAAATAAGTTATCAGCAGCGCCGCTTGCTTAAGTATCTAGTTAGTTATATAAAATCCAGCGCCCACTTCATCTTCACAATGACCGAGGTGGCAGCCGTGTGTCGTCCGTTCCAAAGATCATCTGGGGGATGTCGTATGAAACAACTTGGCGCCTGGAAACTGATTTTCTGTTTCGTCCTCGGAGCGGTCCTCGCGACGCCGCTTTCCGCGATTGCTGCCGACTGGAAACCGAACCGTCCGATAAATCTGATCGTGCCTTGGGCGGCTGGCGGGTCGACCGACCAGATTACACGCCTCACTGCAGCCCAGCTGGAGCCGCTGCTCGGGCAGACGATAGTGATCGTGAATCAGGGGGGCGCGTCGGGCGCGCTGGGAACCAGAAGCGCGCTTGAGGCTACCAAGGATGGTTATACCTGGACCGCTGGTGCTGCGCAGGATCTGGGCGTGTACGAGACATTGGGTCTCCTCAAGACCCGCATCACCGACTGGCACGTTTTCACCAACGTGGCCAACATCCAGGTGCTCAGCGTCAGTGCTAATTCGCCCTACAAGACCGCGACGGAACTACTCGACGCGATGAAGGCGAAGCCGGGACAGATTTCGGTCGGTACAGCCGGCGTCACCTCGACCGGACACAACGCGATGGAAGCCATCGCCAAGGCGACCGGTGTGAAATATCGCCATGTCCCCTATGACGGCGGCACTCCGGCGGTGGTGGCTACCGTCGCGGGCGAAACGGACGTTACCGCACAGTCCGCCGTCGAGCAGGTAGACATGATCCGGGGCAAGCGCCTGCGTCCACTCGCGGTGGTGGGGGACCAGCCGCTGGAGATCGAAGGCTACGGCACAATCCCGCCGTTGTCCTCGGTAATTCCCGGCTTCACCGCGCCGGCCAACTACTTCGGCATCTTCATTCCGAAGGGCGTGCCCGACGAGGTGGTGCAGACGCTCGAAAAGATTTGGGCACAGAACATCGTCAAGAACGAAGCTCTGAAGAAGTACGCGGTCACGCGCGGTGCGCTGTTTTCGCCGCTCTATGGCGAGCAAGCGCAAAAGGCCGTGTTCCCAGCCATCCAGCTGAATGCTTGGCTCATGTTTGACAGCAATAAGGCGAAAGTCTCGCCGGACACCATCGGCATCCCGAGGCCGTAAGCGTTCCAAAGAGTCGCCCGTGGCCCGGCACAGGGGCGTCATCAAGCGATGCAATCTTCCAGAGAAAATCCCGGCCTGGATGGGGCTGCTCGTTCGGCCGGGAGCCTCATAACGCCGCGGTCGGACTTCATTGCCGCGCTCGGCTGGATCGCATTCGGCATTGCGGTCGCCATCGGCTCCTGGCAAATGGATCGCCTAGAAAACCAGGACGTCCCTCCATATGCCGTTCCTGGTCTTCTGCCCTTCTTTCTCGGTCTTGCTATCGTCTTTTTCAGTACGCTGATGCTGGCGCGCGCCTGGAGACAGGGTGCGCTCGCCAAAGACGCGATTCAGGCAGCCGGCATGTCGATGGCCGAGCGCAAACGCTTCCTGATCGTTCTGAGCCTATGCCTGACGTTCGGCATCGTCCTGGTGGGCCACGGGCTGCCCTTCTGGCTCGCGGGCGCCATATTCGTCTCTGCCACGATCTCCGTTCTGCAATACCCACAGCGCCGTGCCGCCAACCAGGTGCTGCGCGGAATCGCTCTGTCGATCGTGATCGGACTTTGTGCCGGCTTCGGCGTCACACTCGTTTTCCAGGAATTCTTCCTAGTGCGCCTTCCTTGAACGACGTGGACAAGCAGGTTCTGCCATGCTCGACGGTTTAGTCTCACTGGGTCACGCGTATCTGGCACTCCTACTCAGCCCGACGTCGCTCGCTCTCGGCATGGCCGGCGCGCTGACCGGCATTCTCGTGGGCTGTATGCCGGGACTCTCTGCCACGCTTTGCATTGCACTGCTGACCACGCTCACAGTAAAGCTTCCCGCTAACGACGCCATTCTCATTCTCGTCTGCTCCTATGTCGGGACACTGTACGGTGGCTCGCGTTCAGCGATCCTGCTCAACATTCCGGGGACCGCCGCGAACGCAGCATCGTGCGCGGACGGCCACGCCCTTGCGTTGCGCGGCGAAGCCGGACGCGCGATCGGCATCGCCACGTCGGGCGCGTTTTGCGGCACGTTTTTCGGCGTGGTGTGCCTTGCGACGCTCACGCCGATGCTGGCCAACGTCGCGCTGTCCTTCGGCGCCCAGGAGTTCTTCTGGCTCGCCCTGTTCGGCGTAACGATGTCGGGGACGCTCGTCGGCAACGATCCGCTCAAAGGCTGGTTGATGGGAGCGCTCGGTCTCTTCGTCGCGCAGATCGGACAGGAGGGAATCTATGCGCACGATCGATTCACCTTCGGACTTCCCGCGCTCGCCGGCGGTATTGCACTCATCCCGGCGCTCATCGGGGCGTTCGGTTTTGCCGAAGTGCTGACGAGGCTGGCCGATCCGGTGGAGCGCAAACTTCTGGAAATGCGCGATTCGATCCGGCCGCGTTTTGGCGAAGTCGCGCGCTACTGGCGCACCGTGCTGCGGTCCGGCGCGATCGGCGTGCTGACGGGCCTGATGCCGGGCGTCGGCGAGGATTCCGGGGCGTGGATGTCGTACGCCGCCGCAAAGGCCACGACCAAGGAGCCCGAGTTGTTCGGCAAAGGCTCCATCGACGGCCTGATGGCGGCCGAGACCGGCGACATGTCGTCGATCCCTGGGCACATGATTCCCATGCTGGCCCTGGGCGTGCCCGGCTCCGCGCCTTCCGCGGTGTTGATGGCAGCGATCATCATCCATGGGATCCAACCTGGCCCGATGATGATGGTCGAGCATCCGCAATTTGCCTATGACATGGTCGCGATGACGACGCTGGCGACCGTGTGCATCCTCATCTTCGGTCTCTATCTCGTGCGGCCGCTGCTCTACGTGCTGCGCGTCAAGCACAGCGTGCTGATGCCAATCATCTTCCTCATGTCAGTGGTCGGCTCCTACGCGACGGCATGGCGGCTGTTCGACGTGTATGCGATGCTGGCGGTGGGCGTCGGAGCGTTCTTCCTGCGCCGCAAAGGCTATCAGATGGCGCCATTTGTGCTGGGGCTCGTCCTCGGCAATCTGCTCGACAAAAGCTTGCGCCGCGGTCTCGTGCTGACCGACGGCAGCATGGTTCCGTTTTTCACGCGGCCAATCTGCATCGCTTTCGCATCGGTGACCATCTTTACCATGCTACTCTACGTTCCGGCATTCAATCGCGCCGTACATCGCGTCGCCGACGCGGTCATCAATCCGCTGAAATCGCTCGTCGCGCGGCGGGGATGAAGCCTCATGCGGTTCGCGTTGTGTAACGAAGTGCTTGCGTCGATGCCGCTCGAACGCCAATGCGATTACGCTGCCCAGCTCGGCTACGACGGACTAGAGATCGCGCCCTACACGATTTTCGACGCACCCGATGCGGTGAGCGCGGCCGAAGCGTCCCGGGTCCGCGCCATTGTCGGAAGGGCAGGACTGGTGGTGACTAGCCTGCATTGGTTGCTGGTCAAACCGGCAAAGCTCTCGCTTACAGACCCTGACACGTCGATAAGGACGCGCACACTTGAGGTGATGACGCGCCTCACCGGACTGTGTGCCGCGTTGGGCGGAAACGTGCTTGTGCACGGCTCACCCAAGCAGCGCCAGATCGCCCCAGGCGAGACTCACGCGGTCGCGCGGTCTCGCCTCGTCGACGCGCTGGGGGCCGTCGCCTTGGTGGCCGAGCGCGAAGGGGTGGTGTATTGCATCGAACCGCTGTCACGCGAGGAGACCGCGCTCATCAATACGATCGCCGAGGCGGCCGAGCTGGTTCGCGAAGTCGCGCATCCAAAACTGCGGACAATGGTTGACTGCAGCGCGGCGGGCCAGACTGAGACAGAGTCGGTGCCCGCGCTGCTTGATCATTGGCTTCCGACCGGTCTCATTGCCCATATTCAGATCAACGACCCAAATCGCCGGGCGCCCGGGCAGGGCACAATGCGGTTTGCGCCGATTGCAGAAACTCTTGTGAGGCACGGTTATTCAGGCACGGTTGCCGTTGAGCCGTTCGACTATATCCCCGACGGTGTGGGCGCCGCCGCGTTTGCATCTGGCTATTGGCAGGGCGTGTGCGAAACCCTCAACTGAAGGATGTCTGCACTATGTCAGCGCTTTGCTTCGCATCCTCGATCTCGAACTGTCCGAGGGGGCTATGTTTGCTGTTTTAGGGGGCTATGTTTGCTGTTTTACTTCGACGTGGACGTGAAGGAGTTGGCAACGGAGTTCCAGAAATATTGACATCGACCGATTGGCCTTATATAACTAACTAGATACTTACATAGGTCTAATTCGGGCCAATGTCTCCCTGGAGGGAGCCGATCCGCGACATAGCCAGGTCGGCGCCCTCGGCAGCCTGCGATGCCCATATTCGCCGAGCCCGGGCTGGCCAATGCTGCGGGACTTATCGATGATCTCGTTGGTCGTCGATGCCACAGGGATACGGCTGGAGAAATAAATGGCTGTGCCGGTGCTTAGTGCCGAAGAAGCGGCAAGGCTGGTTGAAAGTGGCAATACGCTTTTGATCGGCGGCTCAGGCGCCGGCCATTCTGTGCCCGACGCGCTAATCGCCGCGGTTGAAAAGCGCTTTCTAGCCGGAGGTGAGCCAAAGAACCTGACCACGGTGCACCCCGTCGGATTGGGCGACCGTGCGAATTGCGGGATTGGTCATCTCGCGCATCCGGGACTTCTGAAGCGGGTTGTGTGTGGCACTTTGGTCGACTCGCCGCCGGTCGAACGCATGGCGGTAGAGAACAAGATTGAGGCTTATACCCTCCCGCAGGGGTGTCTTTCGCAATTAATGCGTGAAATGGCGGCCGGCCGTCCTGGTCTTATTACCCACGTCGGGCTGCGTACATTCGTCGATCCACGCCATGGCGGCGGTAAGCAAAGCGAGCTTGCCAAAGACGATCTCGTCGAACTGATCGAAATCGCCGGCCGAGAATGCCTGCTCTTCAAGCCGATACATGTCGACATTGCGCTTCTGCGCGGCACCACCGCTGACGAGGACGGCAATGTGACCATGGAGCAAGAAGCCGTCTTCGGCGAAATGATCTCGATGGCGCAGGCGGCACGACGTGTGGGCGGAATCGTGATCGTACAAGTCAAGCGGATGGCGCTGCGCGGCACGTTACCACCCAAACAGGTGAAGATCCCCGGCATGCTGGTCGATTGCGTCGTCGTCGAGCCGGACCAAACGCAGACATTTTTTACTAAATACGATGCTGCTTACGCCGGCGAATTGAAAGTGCCATTGTCGCAGATCGCGACGTTGCCGTTTTCGCCACGTAAAGTTGTCGCGCGCCGTGCCAGCTTGGAGCTGTTTACCGGTGCGATATGCAATCTCGGCTCTGGCATCTCGACTGGTATTGCGTCGATCGCGGCGGAAGAGGGCGTGCTCGATGATGTCGTGCTGACGAACGAGCAAGGGCTAATCGGCGGCGCTCCGGCGACGGGTAATGAGCCCGGCGCAGCGCGCAATTATCAGGCTATGATTGATCAGCCCTATCAATTCGACTTTTATGACGGTGGTGGTCTCGAACTGGCGTTTCTTTCGTTCGCAGAGGTCGACGAACACTGCAACGTCAATGTCAGCCGGTTCGGCGATAGGATCGTCGGCCCGGGCGGCTTCATCAATATCAGCCAAAACGCGCAGACGATGATCTTCAGCGCGACCTTCACCAGCGGCGGCCTCGACATAAGCTGGCCCGGTGGACAAACGCAAATCTCGCGTGAAGGTCGCGAAAGGAAGTTCGTCCGCGCGGTGCAGCAGGTGACCTATTCTGGCGCGCTCGCACATGAGAATGGTCAACGAACCTTGTTTGTAACCGAACGGGCGGTGTTTCGCCGGAACGAGGCCGGGCGCCTCGAATTGATTGAGATCGCCCCAGGGGTGGATCTCGAAAGGGATATACTGGCGCACATGGAGTTTCGTCCTGAAATATCGCCGTCTCTCAAACGCATGGAGGTGCGAATTTTTCTGCCGCGGCAGATGAATCTTGCGGAGACTATTGAGAACAACCGGCGTCCGGCGCGTTCAGTCCGTCTTTCCAGTGTTTTGTCAGGGAGCCGCGCGTGAAAACTCTCGCCGCCAATCACAAATCGCGGCATGTGTTACCTACGTTAAAGCCGAAGTTATCGTCCGAATCGATCCGCGACGCGGAGCGAACCCAGCAAGCTATTCTTGCTGCAGCCGAGGACGAATTCGCCGACAAGGGTCTGGCAGGCGCGCGCGTAGACACCATCGCCGAGCAGTCCGGTGTGAACAAACGGATGCTCTATTACTATTTCGGCTCCAAAGAGGGTCTCTACATCGCCGTGCTGGAGCGGGCCTATGGCGCGATGCGCAAGAGCGAGCGGGAGCTCAACCTCGTCGACCTCGAGCCGCTCGACGCAATTCGCAAATTGGCTGAATTCAAGTTCGACTATTACTTGGCGCATCCGGCGATAATTAGTCTTCTCGCCGGCGAGAACATGCAAAACGCGAAGTTTCTGAAGCGTTCGCGGCGACTGCGGGACATGCACAATTCTCTCGCCAACGTCTTGCAAACCGTGCTTGCGACCGGAAAGAAAAAGGGTCTAATCAAACCAGGCATTGACCCGCTGCAACTATATATCTCGCTCGCATCTCTGAGCTATTTTTACTTCAGCAATGCGTCGACGCTCTCAACGGCCTTCGGGCGTGATCTGATGAGCGCGAGCGAACTGAAAGCCCGCCGCGCCCACGCCATCGAGGTTGTTCTCGATTACGTTAGAATACGCTGAACGCGCAATGTCCAATCGTTGGAGGTCAGATGAAATTCGGTGATTACCCAAAGGCTGGATCGCTCGATGGAGTCGCCGGCTTCCGCGATTACATGAAGACGCTGGGTCTAGATATGCCCTGCGACGACATCGTGGAGAGCGGACCGGGCTCGCCGTTGGGCACCCCGCTGGAATTCGAAGGATTGTCCATCGGGCATCGGCTTGGGATGCAGCCGATGGAAGGCTGGGATTGCGAGCTTGACGGCCGACCCTCGGAAAATACCAAGCGGCGCTGGCAGCGCTTCGGTCTCAGCGGCTCCAAGTTGATCTGGGGCGGCGAGGCCTGCGCGGTGCGCTTCGACGGTCGGGCTAATCCGAAACAGCTGTATATGGCGGACCACACGCAGAGCGGGATCGCGGAGCTTCGCGAAATACTGATCAAGGCGCACAAGGAGGCGATGGGCGATAATCGCGGATTGGTCATCGGTCTCCAACTCACGCACTCGGGTCGGTTTTGCAAGCCGAACGACAACACCCGATTCGAATCGATTATCGCCTACCACCATCCGCTCCTCGATAAGAAGTTTGGTTACCCGGTCGACCGACCGGTGATCAGCGACGACGAAATCAAGCGCTTGATCGAAGACTTCATCATTACGGCAAAACGCGCGCAGCAGTGTGGCTACGATTTCGTCGACATCAAGCATTGTCATGGCTATCTCGGCCACGAATTTCTTAGTGCTGTCACACGGCCCGGACCCTATGGGGGCAGCCTTGAGAATCGGACTCGCTTCCTGCGTGAGATCGCTGAGGGCATTCGCGCCGAGGCACCGGGATTGCGAATTGGCGTGCGATTGAGCGCTATCGATACTGTGCCGTTCAAGCCAGACCCCGCGAGCTCCGTGCCGGGCGCGCTCGGTCCGGGAATTCCGGATGAACATAGCCTGCCTTACATCTATGCCTTCGGGGCCAACCCGGAAAATCCCCTCGAATACGATCTCACTGAGCCTATCGCTTTCCTCGAGGTTCTGCGGAAGCTCGACATCAGGCTTGTGAACGTGACGATCGCGAGCCCCTACTACAATCCACATTATATTCGGCCGGCGCTCTATCCGCCGTCGGATGGCTATCATCCGCCGGAGGATCCGTTCGTAGGCGTCATGCGGCACCTCGCCGTGGTCCGCGATCTCAAGAAAGCATTCCCTGATTTCTGCCTTATGGGCAGCGGCTACACCTATTTGCAGGAGTTCTTCCCGAACGTTGCTCAGGCCGTGGTACGTCAGGGCTGGGTCGACGTGGTGGGGCTGGGCCGCATGATACTGGCCTATCCGGAACTGCCGCTGGATATCTTGACCGGACGCGGCGTGCAAAAGAAGCGCCTGTGCCGCACCTTTAGCGACTGCACCACCGCGCCGCGCAATGGCATCGTTTCGGGCTGCTATCCGCTTGATGCGTTCTATAAGAAGTCGCCCGAATTTAAGCAACTCGCCGTGGTGAAGAAGCCAGCGAAATCGGCTTGAGAACGATGCCCGCTCCCGATCGCCGCATTGCACTTCTCGGTACTGGCATTATGGGCGGGCACATGGCCCGCCGCCTCGCGCAGGCCGGGTTTTCAGTCGCGGCGTGGAACCGAACCCTCGCGAAGGCGGAAAAATTGCGGGAGTTCGGGATTCGGCTGACAGCCAGTCCGTCGGCCGCCTGTTCCGACGCCGACGTCGCAATCGTTATGCTCAGTAATGGGCCGGTGGTCGAGGAGGTCCTGTTCTCGGAGGATGCGAGCGGACGCAAGCCGGCCGAAACGCTCGCCCCAGGCGCCGTTCTCGTCGTCATGAGTTCAATTCCGGTGGAGTATTGTCAGGCGCAGGCCGAGCGGCTCGCCTCTCGCGGTGTGGGCTATGTTGACGCGCCCGTCTCCGGCGGCGAGCCGGGAGCGCGTGACGGTACGCTCGCCATTCTTGCGGGTGGCGAGCCGGATGTCATCGCCGGCCTAGCGGATGTCTTCGCCGTGCTCGGGCGCGCTACCCGGCTCGGCCCGGCGGGTACCGGCCAACTGACCAAACTTGCCAACCAGATCATCGTGGGAGGCACGATGATTGCAGTGGCCGAAGCCCTGCATTTTGCCACGTGCGGAGGTGCCGATCCTGCGGCTGTGCGTAGCGCGCTGATGGGCGGTTTTGCGGAGTCGAAGATTCTCGCCATCCACGGTGAGCGCATGGTCGAGCGTAACTTCGTGCCGGGCGGTCCGGCCGACTATCAATTGAAGGACATATGCACGGCGCAGGCACTGGCGGGCAAACTCGGCCTGCATCTCACTTTGCTCGACAGCATGATCGGCATCTTTAGCGACATGATCGCCAATCAAGGCACCGGGCTCGACGTGGCCGGCGTTATGCTCGAGGTGGAGCGTCGGGCGCGAGCCTCGCATGCGAAGCTTGGGAAGGATACGTGATGACGGGCCAGGTCGAGTTATCCGTTAACAACGGTGTCGCGCAGATCGTCCTCGCGCGGCCGGAGAAGCATAACGCAATCACGCGCGCAATGGCGCTGGAACTCGCCCGGATCTGCCGTGAGATTGATGAGAACAACGATATTCGTGTGGCGACCATTACGGGTGCTGGGGATCGCGCGTTTTCGGCGGGAAGCGATCTTAACGCGCTAGCCGATATATCCGACATCTGGGCGTTCCGTAATCGGGTTGAATATGCCGCCGTAGTGCGTGACATACGCAAGCCGGTCATTGCCGGCCTCAAGGGCTGGGTGCTTGGCGGTGGCATGGAGATTGCGCTGTCAGCAGATATCCGGATCGCCGGTCGCAGTGCCAGAATTGGGGGGCCCGAAGTCACGCGCGGATGGGTCGGCGGCGGTGGCGCATCGCAAATGTTGCCGCGTCTCGTTGGCTACGGTCAGACAATGCGAATGCTTCTCGTCGGGGATGCGGTCGAAGCGGATGCCGCGCTAAGAATGGGTCTTGTGGAAGAAGTTGTGGACGACGCAAGTGTCCTCGCGCGCACCGCAGAGCTCGCGGCCATTATCGCCTCTTATAGTCCCACCGCCACCCAAGCGGCGAAAGCTGCTGTGCGCGCAGCGATGTCGATGCCGCTGGAAGCGGGCCTGCGATATGAAAACGAAATTCACGTGGCTTGTATGGCGGACAAGGGCCGTTCCGAAGGCATCAAAGCGTTCCAGGAAAAACGGCCAGCTAGATTTTGACCTGAGGTTTTCCGTGTAAGTATCGAAAACCTTATCCGCGTTGATAAGTAATACATTCCGCTGCTTGTAAGGTGGGCCGGAACGCCAGAAGCAATTGACAGCCTGTCCAAGGCTTCTAGGAGTTTCCTACTATTTGCTATCGTCTACGCGGTTTTGAAGTTCATCTCGGGAATGCCGGCTGGAAGAATTATGACCGATTGCATCGACGCCTGGACACATATTCTTCCGAAGCACTATTTCGCAAAACTTCAAACCGTGGGCTCGGCATCCGGTCGGCTGAAGCGGTGGCTTACGCTTAAAACCTTGTTCGATCTTGACGAGCGCTTCCGTGTGATGGATCGGTTTCCTGGCTATCGTCAGTTCTTAACTCCGTCACTACCGCCAGTCGAAGATCTGGCCGACGGACAGGCCGCAACCGATCTCGCGCGACTGATGAATGACGAGTTGGCTGAACTGGTCGCAGCCCATCCCGACCGGTTTGCGGGCTGGTGCGGAGCATTGTCGCTTATCGATCCCGCGGCTGCGGTCAAGGAAGTTGACCGGCTTACACAGATGGGGAGCGCGGGTGCACAAATCATCACAAGTATTCGCGGCGAGCCGCTCGACGCCCCGCGGTTCCAACCGGTCTTCGACGCTCTGGCGGCGCATGGCTTATCGGTCTGGCTGCATCCGGCGCGCGGACCGCATGTCGCCGACTATCCGACCGAAGATCGTTCGAAATTCGAAATCTGGTGGGCATTCGGATGGCCCTATGAAAGCAGCGCCGCGATGGCGCGCCTGGTGTTCTCCGGTCTGTTTGATCGGCACCCAGATTTGCGAATCATCACACATCATTTGGGCGCTATGATTCCGTTTTTTGCCGGGCGCATCGCGCAGGGCTGGGGAAAGCAGATGGGTACGCGGACACCGGATAGCGATGCCGACCTCCTTCCCAAGCCGCTCAAACGCACGCCGTCAGAATATTTCAAACTATTCTACGGCGACACCGCCCTGTCCGGTTCTGCCTCCGCGACCCGGTGCGGCCTCGATTTCTTCGGTAACGACCGTGTCATGTTTGGCACGGACTTCCCTTATGACGCTGAGGGCGGCGCAATCTTGATCCGTGAGACGCAACGGTCACTCGACGAACTCTTGCTGATGAAAAGCGTGCGTTCGAAAATCGACCGTGACAATCTTCTGGCTTTCATAACGCGGAAGCCGTGATGTCGCAGTGCCGAAGTTAGAAGTCGCCCGCGCGCCCCTTTCAACGGCCTAGCCGAGCTTGTAGGATGAATGCAGGGATCTCGAGATAAGTCTCTGAGCCGTCGGCAGGAAAGCACTCTGAAAACCAATATTTTGTATCGTCGGTGGCTTCAGCAGCCGCCGACTGTACAACTGAGCGAGCCCTAGCCATATCGCCCGCTGTTTAAAGAGGGGTAACGCCATGAAACTTCCCCGCCGCCAATTTCTGCACTTAGCAGCCGGTGCCGCTATGCTTCCGGCTGTCTCTCGGCTCGCATGGGCGCAGACGTATCCGACGCGGCCGGTGCGCTTGTTCGTCGGCTTTCCTGCCGGAAGCTCGGCTGACATCGTCGCGCGCATCATGGGTCAATGGCTTGCCGACCGTCTTGGCCAACCATTCGTTACGGTGAACCGGGCGGGCGCCGCCAGCAATATTGCTGCTGAGGCTGTTGTTAGGGCGGCTTCGGATGGTTATTCACTCCTGTGGGCCACGCCGGCAAATGCTATCAGCGGAACATTTTACGATAATCTCAATTTCAATTTCATCCGAGATATCGCGCCGATCGCCGGCGTCATGAGCACGCCGCTCGTGATGGTGGTGAACCCATCCTTCCCAACCAAAACCGTTCCCGAGTTCATCGCCTATGCCAAAGCCAATCCGGGCAAAATCAATATGGCGTCGGGCGGCAATGGGGGTACGCCCCACGTCACCGGCGAGCTATTCAAGATGATGACCGGCGTCAACATGGTCCACGTGCCGTATCGTGGCGATGCGCCCGCGCTGATTGATCTGCTCGGCGGACAGGTGCAGACCATGTTTGGCATCCTTCCTCTCTTGGTCGAGTACATCAGGGTCGGCAAACTGCGCGCGTTGGCGGTCACGACCTCGACGCGCTCGGCGGCGTTACCTGAAATCCCGACCATGGGCGAATTCGTTCCGGGTTACGAGGCAAGACTTTGGCACGGTGTCGGCGCACCTAAGAACACGCCGAACGAAATCGTTGACAAGCTCAACAAGGAGATCAACGCCGGCCTTGCCGACCCCAGTATGAAGGCGCGGCTTGCAGAATTAGGCGCTGTGCCGATGCCAATGACACCCGCTGAATTCGGAAAATTCATGGCTGATGAAACCGAGAAGTGGGGCAGCGTGATCCGAGCAGCTCACATCAAGGCAGGATAAGGCCGCGCCGATATTCCATATTGGACGTTATTTATACGTCAGCGAACCGGCCGTCTCATTGTCATTGTAAAAATAGGGGGAGTTTAGGACAGTTTTGGGCTGCCATTTGACACAAGGCTCATTGAAATGATTCAGTTTACTCACAACCTTCCAAGCTGATGACGAGGGTTCGATTCCCTTCACCCGCTCCAATCTTTTCAATGACTTAAGTGGTGCGCGCGGAGCCCATTGTATCAAGCCGGACTGCTGCTTTGTGTCAGTGCGGAGCGATCTCGGATTGCAACCTGTGTCGAGAAGAACCGTCTGCCGCAGCGCGTACAGGATCCCCGCAACAAAAGCTCTGTCATAGTGTTTTGCTCATTCGTGACGGTGTAGTTTTTTCAACGAGATGCACAAAAATTGGCGGAGAATGAATCGGTATCAGACAAATCGCTGACGCCGCAATCATCGCCGGCGATGTCCGTAATCAGGCAAACCGGACGCGGCGCGGACATCGCTGAAGCGAATGACCCTTTTCGGTCTT
>Ga0209584_10000032_pt1 | contig 29465 bp, 28 predicted proteins | sample NGEPerD_FD_184507 | JGI IMG/M metagenome (GOLD analysis project Ga0209584, IMG submission 184507) | Arctic peat soil microbial communities from the Barrow Environmental Observatory site, Barrow, Alaska, USA - NGEE PermafrostAB12-D... | ecosystem: Environmental > Terrestrial > Soil > Wetlands >...
CGCGAGGCCGGCCTGCTCGGCCAGTTCGGTCCGCGGCTCGACCCCCGCCGCGGTGAGGATGAGGTCGGCCTCGAAGTCACCGTTCTCGGTGCGCACGATGCGGCCGTCGTCAATACCGGTGACCTTAAGATCGCCGTGCAGCCTGATGTCCGCGTCGGCCAGCCAACCGGCGATCCGCTCGGCCGCGGCCCGGCCGAGCCGGCCGGTCTGCGGCAGTTCCTCCATCGACGGCACCGCCACGTCGAGCCCGCGGGAGGCGAGCGAGGCGGCGGCCTCACAGCCGATTAACCCGGATCCGATGATCACCGCGGAGCGCGCCTGGCTCACTGTGCGACATCCTGGCGTCCTGCAGGAAGCGCAGCCGCAGTACGTCCGGGTGATCGCCGCCTGGGACGGGCAGTGTGGCGGGCTGGTTGCCCGTAGCCAGCACGCAGCTGTCAAAGCTCAGCTCGCGGTTCGCAGCGGTGGTGAGCGCCATCGACGTCAGGTCGAGCTCGACCACGGACTCGGCGAGCCACAGTTCGATCCGGTTCTCCCCGTAGAAATCGAGCGATTCCATCGGCAAGGCGCTCTCCTCCGATTCGCCACGGAGGAAATCCTTGGACAGCGGCGGACGCTGATACGGCGCATCGCCGTCCGCGGAGATGATCACGACCCGGCTCCCACCGACGTGCTCTCGGTAGCAGGCGGCGGCGGAATGCCCGGCGGGCCTGCCACCGACAACGACGAAGCCGACTGTCGATCCGTCGGGGCACGGCGGGAAGGAAGTCATGGTGCATCGATTCCCCGGTTGCCCGCCTCGCACACTCAGCGGGCCCGAGGCGCTCCCGGCGCGGGCTCGGCGGAGGCGATCTCGGTCTGCACCATTCGCCTGAGCAGGTCCATCGCTGCGTCGACCGCTGCTCGATCACCGGTGACCAGGAGGTCGAGTAGCAATCCGCGGGCTGCGGCCAGCCCGAGCCGGGCGTGCACTGGTGCCTGATCCGGATCGACGCCCTGCCGGACGTACAGCGCGGCAAGCGGATCGATCCACATGTCCACCAGATCGTCGAGCAGCCTGGTGGTGTGCGGCCTGCCTTGCAGTGCCTGCCCGGTCAACTCGAAGAACAACGGACCAAAGGTGCTGGCGGCGTCCACGACGTGGTCCCAGAAGAGCCTGGCCTGCTCCTGCGGATCGGGAGCATCCACAGTGGCGCCGCGAGCGTCAGGGCGAGTGTCGTTCTGCAGCAGGAAGTCCAGCGCAGCCCGCTGCTGCTCCTCCACCACCCGGACGATCTCGGCGATGAGCCCGTCCCTGGAGCCGAAGTAGTAGATCAGCATGCGGTGGCTGGTGCCGAGTTCTGCGGCCAGCTGACGCAGGCTCAGGTGGGTGATGCCGCCCCGCGCGGCGAGCCGAACAGCGTTCTCGATGAGCCGATCCCGCGGCCGAGCATCGTCCGGGCTCACCCGGCACCGCGGATGATCGGATTCACCTCTCGCAGAGGCCCTTCAAGCCGGCGCCCTCGATGTCCAGGTACCGCTCGGTGAGGCGTTTGGTCATCAGTCCGACCACCGGTCCGAGGATTCCCGACTGCTCAACGGACAGGGTGACGGAACTGCCATCGCCGGCCACCGTGACGACGTGGCGTGCGGTGGACAGCAGGCCAGGCATCCGGGAGACCCAGGTGAAGGATCGACCGGGGTCGAACTCGGTGACCTCCCAGACCGCCTCGCGCAGCTTCGGCTGTTTGATGCGGGTCTTGACGCCGACCCGGAGCGGACCCGGGTCCATGCGGTGGACCGCGGTGACCGTCTCCGTCCACTCCGGCCAGCGTTCGACGTCCGCATACGTGTCGAACACGTCGGCGGGCGAAGCGTTGACGGTGACAGTGTGGTCGACCAACATGTACCAAATGGTACACGCACGCCCGGCGCGTTGAGGTGCCGTACCCGACGTCGCTGCATGCGCTGTCATTTGATTGCCCGAGTTGCGCTCTCGACAACTGAGAAGACTCGGACCCGACGGAGCGGAATCGTGACCAATGGCCCTGTGCAACAGCGTGAGCCGACACCACCATGGGCGAAAACCCAAGGAGGAGCATTGAACACCGAGCAGCTCAAGAAGATCGAGGCGGGGAACGGCTTCATCGCGGCCCTGGACCAGAGCGGTGGCAGCACCCCCAAGGCGCTGAAGTTGTACGGGGTCGACGAATCCGCCTACTCGAACGACAGCGAGATGTTCGACCGGATGCACGAGATGCGCACCCGCATCATCACCAGCCCGGCCTTCACCGGCGACCGCATCCTCGGCGCGATCCTGTTCGAGATGACGATGGACCGGACGATCGAGGGCAAGGGGTCTGCCGAATACCTCTGGCAGGACAAAGGTGTCGTCCCGTTCGTGAAGGTCGACAAGGGGCTGGCCGCAGAGGCGGACGGCGCGCAGGTGATGAAGCCGATGCCCGATCTCGACGCCCTGCTCACCCGGGCCAAGACGCACGACGTGTTCGGCACCAAGATGCGCTCGGTGATCAAGCTGGCCAACACCGCCGGCGTCGGGGCCGTCGTCAGCCAGCAGTTCGAGGTGGGTCGGCAGATTCTCGGCGCGGGCCTGGTTCCGATCATCGAGCCGGAGGTCGACATCCACAGTCCGGAGAAGGCTTCCGCGGAGGGACTGCTGAAGGCCGCCCTGGTGGACGAGCTCGATCGGCTCCCCGCCGACCAGCTGGTCATGCTGAAGCTGACCCCGCCGGAGGAGGACGACTTCTACCTCGACCTGGTCAAGCACCCCAACGTGCTGCAGGTGGTGGCGCTGTCCGGCGGCTACAGCCGCGACGAGGCCAACGCGCGGCTTGCCCGCAACCACGGCGTGGTGGCCAGCTTCTCCCGCGCGCTGACGGCGGGACTGAGCGCGCAGCAGACGCAGGCCGAGTTCGACGCCGTGCTGGACGCCTCCATCGAGAGCATCTACCGGGCGTCCATCACCTGACCGGGTCCGCCGGCCCGGGTAACTGCGATGGAGACGGTGTCCGGGCGGTCGACGTTCGGGATGCACGGACGACCATGATCGGGCAGGTTCGACCCCATGACCGTCGCCGGCTCCGATGCGTCGTCCCGCCCGCACATTGCAGCGCGCCTGGACGACCAGGTCACCGGGTTGACGAACAAGCTGTTCCGGCGGCGCGGCTGGCAACCGCGGATCGTCCCCTACACCGGGTACGGGTCGACGGAATGGGTACGAGTCCTGGCGCGGGTCCTGCTCGCTCCGCCGCGTGGCGCCGGGCAGGTCGACACCGAGACGACGGCGGCACGGCAGCAGGCCACCCGGGGATGGCGGCGGTTCCTGACCACCCCGATCGAGGACGTCGAGGTCGAGGTGGACCTCGGTGGCCGGACTCACCTGTTGCGGACAGCCCGGGGGGGTTACATCGACGCGGTACTGCCGGCCGTGCTGACCCCGGGTTGGCACGAGATTCCCGTGCGGGCAACGGATTCCAGACCGACCGTGGTTCGCGTCTGCGTCATCGGGCCCGAGCCGCAGCTGGGAATCATCAGCGACATCGACGACACCGTGGTGGTGACGCACCTGCCCCGACCGATGATCGCGGCCTGGAATACCTTTGTGCTGCGGGAGTCTGCCCGCACGCCGGTCCGCGGGATGGCGGAGTGCTACCGGCAGATTCTGGATGACCACCCAGGGACACTGGTCGTCTACCTGTCGACCGGCGCCTGGAACGTCGCGCCGACATTGACCCGGTTCTTGTCCCGCAACGGGTTTCCGGAAGGACCGCTGCTGCTCACCGACTGGGGCCCGACCAACAGCGGATGGTTCCGCTCCGGGCGAGCGCACAAACACGCCGCGCTGCGCCGACTGGCTCGGGAGTTCCCGCAAGTGCGGTGGCTGCTCATCGGTGACGACGGCCAGCACGACCCACAGATCTACGCCGATTTCGCCCGGGACCAGCCGGGCCAGGTGGTGGCGGTGGCGATCCGTCAGCTCACCGCGGTGCAGCAGGTGCTGTCCGGGAGCGCGAATGTCGCCGACAAACACCTGCAGCCCGATGCCGTGCGCACGGTGACCGCGGGGGACGGACTGGGGTTGGCCAGTCAGCTGAATCCCGGCGATCTGACGAAGTGGTTGGGCAAGCCCGATCTCACGCCGTGGCGTCGACCAGATCCAGCATGAACCGAGCGGCGGTGGCCCGTTCGGCAGCGATGCGACGCAATTCCGGGGTGGGTGGCGAGTCGAGATGCTCGCCAGGTATCGCCGACATTCCGGAGAAGATCAGCACCAGCAGCGCATGGGCCCGCCGCACCCGCGCGCCGTCCACATCGCAGCCCTCCCGTCGCAGCCCCTCGACATAGGCTGAGGTACAGGCTTTCTCGTTGCGAATCAGGTCGTGGGCCGGACTGCGCCCGAGTTGCACGTCGCCGAGCAGCAACTGGCCCAGGTCGAAGCCGAACGGCTGCGGCATCCAGAACCCGAAGTCGATCAGCACCAGGTCGTCGGAATCCGGCCGGACCAGGATGTTGTTCGTGCAGGCGTCGCCGTGCGAGGCGCCGGCCGGCATCTCTTCGATCTCGTCGACATAGCGCGGGAGCCGATCGGCGGCGTCGAGCAGCCGGCGCCGCAGGTCGGCGTCGAACGCCGGAGCGACAAGTGGGTGCTGCCAGATCTCCGCGCTACGCAACATCGGCACTATCTGCAGGGACAGCCGTCCCTGCAGATAGCCACGGACGGGGCGGCCGTCCGGGTTCCCGCCGATGCCGGCAAGCTCCCGGACCGCGGGGCTGGCCGCGAGACGGCCGAGCAGATAGGCCGCGCGCGCCAGGTGCTGTTCGGTCCAGATCCGCGGATCGGTGGGGACCTCCTCCAGCCAGACCGAGGCCGACTTCTCGTCGAGGTCCCGGACCGCGACCGCGCGCGGCATGGTCAGTCCTTCAGGCAGTCGGTCCGAAAGGTCGGACCGATAGATCATCGGCTCCGTCCGCCACGGCACACTGGCCTCGGCGATCTCGCGGAAGTCGGGCGGAACAGCGGAGAACAGCGGAGACCGTGACCATGACTGGACATGCTTGACGAAGAAGCTGAAAGGCCTGACGCCACTGCGTGTCTGAGCCTTCCCGCGTACCCAGTAGCGCCCGGCCGTGGTGATCGCGGGCAGATCGTAGGGCACCACCTCGGCGTGCGAGTGCACCACCGCGACGTCGTCAGGGCTCTCGCCGAGCCAATTGGCGACGATCCCGGCCAGTTCGGCATCACTGACGTCGGCGGGTCCAAGAACCCCGCGGTCGGACATCTGAAGCACCATCTCCACCACCCCATCAGGAAAGCAACTTTCCTACCCGCCTGAAGGTAAACTAGCTTTATGACCTCCGTCAAGGGTTTTGTGCCGAAAACGGAATGGCACGCCGCGCTGCTGATGGGCCTGCTGCTGCGTCAGGTGCACGAGGTGTTCGCGGCGGAGGACTGGAAAGGCCTACGGCAGTCGCACTTCCGGGTCATCTCCTCGGTGCCGGTCGAGGGCATCAACATCACCGAGCTCGGCGACCGGGTCGGCATGACCAAACAGGGCTGCGGCCAGTTCGTCACCCAGCTGGTCCAGAGCGGTCAGCTGCGGGTCGAGCCCAGTCCCTCCGACCGGCGCACCCGGATCGTGCACCGCACTTCTGCCGGCGACCGGACCATCGAATTGGTGACGGCGCGGAACTTGCGGCTCGAGCAGGATTGGGCGGCGCGGGTCGGGCCGGAGCGCTACGGGATATTCCGGGAGGTGCTGGAGGAGCTGGCGATGGGTGATTGAACCGCGCGGCGACCCACCGACGCGGGCCGAGCACGAAGGACGAGCAGACCTACGACGTGGTCTTCGACGCCGTCGGCAAGAGCTCGTTCGGCCGGTGCAGACCGCTGTTGAAGCCCCGCGGAATCTACGCCTCGACGGACCTGGGTCCGTGGGCGCAGAATCCCATCCTCACCCTTGCCACAGCGCCGTTCGGCGGGCGAAAGGCCATGCTGCCGATCTCGCCGAGGTACGACCAGGAGCTCGTGGAGTACTTCCGAGGGTTGATCGAGTCCGGCCAGTTCCGGCCGGTGATCGATCGGCGGTACGGCCTGGACGAGATAGTCGACGCCTACCGGTATGTCGAGACCGGGCAGAAGATCGGCAACGTGTTGATCACCGTGGAACCGGCGTAGCTCCGGGAGAATCCGCCGGCCCCAGCCATGGCAATTCAGGGCAGCACCCCGGCACGGCGGCACCGGCCCGTCATCCCGGTATTCACCCCACAGTCACCCGGCTGGGGGTCGATTGGTCGATACTGGTGGCGTGCTGATCCGCGAGAACTTCCGTGAGTACCTCGATCACCTGCTGCATGACGGCTATGGGGTCCGGCACGACGCCCACGGCTCTGACCCCGACCTGATCGACCCGGGCGGCAACCCGGTCGAGACCTGGCAGGAGGAGTACCCCTACCAGGACCGGCTCGACCGGGACATCTACGAGGCCGAGAAGTACGCCCTGCAGATCGAGCTGCTCAAGTACCAGTACTGGGTCCAGGACACCGGTGGGAAGCACGTCATCCTGTTCGAGGGGCGGGACGCGGCCGGCAAGGGCGGCACCATCAAGCGGTTCATCGAGCACCTCAACCCACGGGCCGCGCGGGTCGTCGCGCTCACCAAACCCACCGAGACCGAACTCGGGCAGTGGTACTTCCACCGCTACATCACGCACCTGCCCACCGCCGGCGAAATCGTCCTGTTCGACCGATCCTGGTACAACAGGGCCGGCGTCGAGCGGGTGATGGGATTCTGCACGGACCGGGAGTACGACATCTTCCTGCGGCAGGCGCCGCTGTTCGAGGAGATGCTGATCGAAAGCGGCTTCTCGCTGACCAAGCTGTGGTTCTCGGTCACCCAGGCCGAGCAGCGGACCCGATTCGCGATCCGGCAGATCGATCCGGTGCGCCGGTGGAAGCTCTCGCCGATGGACATCGAATCGCTGGACCGCTGGGACGCCTACACGGCAGCGAAGGAGGCGATGGTGACCAACACCGACACCGACCACGCGCCGTGGACGTCCATCAAGAGCAACGACAAGAAACGCGCACGGATCAACGCCATGCGCTTCTTCCTCAACCAGTTCGACTACGAGGACAAGGACCCGTCCGTGGTGTACCCGGCCGACCCGCTCGTGGTGCTGCGGGGCCGCGACTCCATCGAGGACTGAGCACACGCCCTGCGGTTGCCTGAACTGGGCAAGGGTTTCGTCATCGCGGCCCACCTGCCAGGCTGACTGCTGACACCGACGCCACGTCACAAGGAGGTCCGCCATGCCCACTCGATCCGAACCCTGGCCGCCGGGAACTCCGTGTTGGGTCGACCTGGGAGCACCGGACGTCGCGGCGTCCACCGCCTTCTACGGCGCGGTGCTGGGCTGGTCGTTCTTCGACAGCGGCGAGGAGTTCGGGCACTACAACATCTGTCAGGTTGGCGGTCACGCCGCGGCCGCGATCGGTCCGAAGCAGGATCCGAGCCAGCCCACCGTGTGGACGGTGTACCTGGCCAGCGACGACGCCGATGCCACCGCAGCGGCCATCACCGCCAACGGCGGGACCGTGCTCGTCGATCCGTTCGACATCCCCGGCAACGGTCGGATGACCGTCGCGATGGACCCGGCCGGCGCGGCCTTCGGGGTGTGGCAGGCCGGCGGCACCATCGGCGCCGAGGTCTACAACGAGCCCGGCGCTCTGACCTGGAAGGACGCCAGGCTCACCGATCCGGAGGCGGCACGCGTGTTCTACACCGCCGTCTTCGGGTACTCCTACCAAACCCTGGACGGAGCCCCGGGCGACTACACGACCTTCCACCTCGGTGGGGATGCGTTGGGCGGCATGGGCGGAATGATGGGCGCCCCCGCCGGGACGCCGTCCCATTGGGTGGCGTATTTCGCAGTGGCTGACGTGGATGCCGCGGTCGCTGCCGCGACCGCGGGCGGTGGCGCGCTGCTGGGCGATCCCATGGACACCTCATTCGGACGGATGGCGTTCCTGACCGATCCTGACGGTGCGGTCTTCGCCCTCGCCGGACCGCCGCCGAGCTAGCGTCGTATTCGCAATTTTACGAATAGCCAACCGGCCCGCGCGCTGCCGAGACTGGACAAGTCCGACGTCGCTTCGCCCGGGAGGTTCATCGTGCTGCACTTTCCGTCCCGCCGCACAATTGCCGCGACCACAGCGCTGATCACCGCCGTCCCTCTCGCGCTCACCGCTGGCGGGAGCGTCGCCTCCGGCGGCACGACGCGTGCACCAGCAACTCCGTCGGCGGTGGTCGCCGACTGGGAGCGCACCTCGATCCGGACCATCTACACGGAGAACGCCTCAGCGGTCCCCGTCGGCGTGCTCTACCTGGGGTTCACCTCACTCGCGATGTACAACGCGGCGAAGCTCGCCGATCGTTGGCATGGCTCACCCGCGGCGGCCGCCGCGGTAGCCGCGCACGACGTACTCGAGGAATACTTCCCGAACTCGGCCGCCGCCCTGGACCGCGACCTGACGACCAGCCTGCGCGCGATAACCGACGTGCGGGCGAAACAGGTGGGCATGCACTTCGGCGACCGTGTTGCGTCTCGACTGATCAGGAGCAGGGAACACGACGGTCGCAACGACGCCTCGATCGTCTATAGCAAGAAGGACGCGCCGGGGGTCTGGCAGCCGGCGCCGGGCGGCGCCATGCTCGCGCCCTGGATCGGCTTCGTCGACCCACTTGTCCTGCACCGGCCGATCCGCGCGAACGGTCCGGATCCGATCACCAGCTTCGAATACGCCCTGGACTACCAGGAGGTGAAGACGGCCGGCGCCCTCACCGGGGCCGACCGCACCGACCACCAAACCGATACGGCGCTCTTCTTCAACTCGAACTCCGCGATCATGGTCGGCGAGGGATTGCTGCGGTACCTGGACGCACATCCGCTGAGCCTGCTGGAGGCCGCACGGCTGTTTGCGGTAATGCACGCCGCCATGACCGACGCGGTGATCACCTGCTGGCGCTTGAAGTACGACGCCGGGTTCTGGCGGCCCTTCCAGGCGATCCACGGCGCCGACACCGACGGGAACCCGGCCACCATCGCCGACCCGAATTGGGCTCCGCTCATCCCCAACCCGTCGTACTCCGACTATGTCAGCGGCCACGGCTGCCTGACCTCACCGGCGACCCAGGCCATCCGGCGGACCCTCGGCGAAGGGACCTCGCTGAGCCTGCACTCCTACAGCACCAACGCGGACCGGGTGTATCCCAACCTCACCACCATCGAGTACGACGCGTTCCACGCCCGCATCTGGGGCGGCCTGCATTTCCGGGACGCCGTGGAGGACGCCTACGCGATCGGGCATCAGGCCGCCGACCTGGTGTTGGGCAAGCTTCGCTGACGGTCGCGGCCCGCGGAAAATCAGCGGACAGCACGCTGGTGGCGGTGCGCAGCGGCACGCAACGTCCGCAGGACGTCCATCAGCTGTCCGACGCCCGCGAAGAAATCCCGAGCTGGCTCCCTTCAACCTGCCAGGAGATCCGGTCGGTCGGTGACCCGCACCGCGGTGACGATCGGCGGCAGCTTGCCCCGGCGCGCCCCGAAGTCGATCGCGATCGCCCCACCCGCGCCGACGGTCACGGTGAAGTCCCGGTGATCCAGTGTCAGGGCGCCGACGGCGGCGGCGGGGTCGTATCCGGTCAGGAGCTGTCGGCCGTTGATCGAGACGTCGAACACCCGCCGGCCGGGTGCCAGGTTCCTGCGGAACTCGGCGAAGTCCAGCTCGACCCGATACGTTCCGGCCGGCAGGTTGTCGAACCGGTACCCGCTGGTCGCCTCGCGTTGGGATTGGTACAGAGCGTCATCGTCGGCATCGCCGGTGCCCGCGATCGGCCGCCCGGTGGTGTTCGTCCAGCCCGCTCCCAGATAGCCGAACCCGCCGGGTGTCCACGCTTGGTCGGCGCTCCACGGGTCACCGGCCACGTCGAGATACGCCCCGCCGCCGGCGTTGACGCCTTGCCGGTACGCCGGCACCACGAGCGTCACCTTTAGTTGCACCGACGGTGTCCGGCCGGCGTTGGCGGTGATCGCGACCGAACCGGTCTTCACCCCGGACGGGATGCCGGTGGCATCGGCGCGGATGGTCAACGTCGTGCTCGCGCCCGGTGGAACGGCGCCCGTCGCCGGCACGGTCCACAGCCAGCTCTGCCCGTCGGTGAGCGAGAAGGTCAGCGTCACACCGCTGGTCGAGGGGTTGGCCAGGGCCACCCGGGCGGTCCGGAGCTGGCCGGCGTTGCCCAGGAAGGACACCGACGGCTGGCTGACGGCGGCGATGGCCGTGGCCAGCGAGAAGTCGTGGGCCAGCGACTGACCGTCGACGGTGAGGTCGACCGCGGTGCTCGCCGCGGTGTAGTTCGCCTTACCGGCATCGACGGTGTACGCGCCCAGCTTCATCCGCAGCGCATAAGTCCCGTCGGCGCCCGTCGCGGTGGTGGCGACCACCGAGGACCCCCGCAGGGCACGGACCGTGGCGCCGCCGACCGGCAGTCCGTCGTTGGCGTCGGTCACCACGCCGATGACGGTCCCGGTCGGCGGCGGGGAGAAGCGGATCGACTGAGCGTCGGACAGCACGGCGGTGTCCGTGGAGTACTGCAAGGCGACCGTGCCGCCGGCATTCTCGATGCCCACGGTGGCCGAGTTGCCACGTTCCTGAGGGTCGGGTCCGAGGTTGCGGTAGCGGGTGACGACGGTGCCGTCCTCGTTCAGCTGCGCCTCGACGTCGATGAACAGGGTGGGGGAACCGTAGAACGTGACATTCCGCCACTCGACGAGGAACGACCGATTGGGGGCTGTTCCGGATGATTCGGTGAACATCTGCCCGGTGCCCACCACGACGTTCAGGTCGTCCCAGAAGGGGTAGATGGCGGCGTTGGGGGTGGCGGTGTCGGGAATCCGCGTGTTGGTGAGCGCGGTGGACGACGCGAGGAAGTTCAGGTGGCCGTTGGTGGACAGGAAGGCGGTGCTGTAGGCGTTGCCGTAGAAGAAGAACGGGAACGGCAGATCGACGGAGGTCGCCTTGTCGTCGCCGACGAGGGCGAGTGGGGTGTCACCGGGATCCCATTCGGCACCCTCGGTTCGGCACGTATAGCCGTACTGGTCGGCGCGCTGCGGCAGGGTGACATCCAGTGTCTCGGCGCCATCGACAACCAGATCCGACGTGGTCGCGGTGAAACAGCCGCCGCCGGTGACCGTCAGCCGGTACGAGCCGAACGGCACGACAGCGAACGAATAGCCACCTGCGGCGTCCGTGGTCGCCGCCGGGATGGGGATGCCCGCCAGCGTCACCGTGGCGTTGGCGACCGGCCCGATCGCGCTGCTGACCACGCCGGTCACGTCGCCGGTCGGCGAGGCCGTCACCGCGAGATCCTGTTGGGCGGTTTGCCCCTCGGTGACCGTGACGGCCGCGGATTGAGCCTGATAACCGAACACCGACGCCGTGACCACGTAGGCGCCGACCGGCACCACCACCGTGTAGCTGCCGTCGGGCGCGGTGCTGACGGTGCGGTTGAACGGGCCGCTGACCACCACGCGCGCGCCCGCGATCGGCGCACCCGTCGCGGCGTCCGTCACCGCTCCGGTCAGCGTGCCGACCGACGCCCTCGGGGACTGGGTGACGGCGGCCAGCGCGTCGAGTCTGCCCTCCCCCCAGACGTTGTTGTTCGCGCCGCTCCCGCCGCAGGTCAGGTCGGGGGTGTCGACGGCGGTCTGGTTGAGCAGCGCGACGGTGCCGGGGACGTCGCCGACCAGGGCCGGCGCGGCCGACCACATCAGCGCGACGGTGCCGGCGGTGTGCGGGGAGGCCATCGAGGTGCCGCTGAACGCGGCGTAGCCCCCGTCCCGGATCGAGGACCGCACGTTCACTCCTGGTGCCGCCAGGTTGGGCTTGATCAGGCTGCCGGCGCCGCCGCGGCCGGAGAACGTAGCAACGGCGTTGTTGACGTCGAAGGCTCCGGAGGCGAAGGCCTGCTCGTCGTCGCCGGGAGACCCCGCCGTCGAACAGGCCGGACCGCTGTTGCCGGCCGAGAAGGCGGGGAAGATGCCCGCCGCGCGCCACGCGTCGATCGTGTCGCTGAACCAGTCCAGGCCGCCGGCGCCGCCCCAGGAGTTGTTCACGATGTTCGGACGCTGCGCGGGGTCCGCGCCGGTGCCGTCCAGTCGGGTCGGCGCCAGCATCCATTGCCCGGAGGCCAGCAGGTCCCTGTCCTTGCAGGTGTTGGTCTCGCAACCCTTGGCCGCGATCCAGCGGGAGCGCGGCGCCACCCCGATATGGTTCGCGGCACCGTCGTCACCGACCATGGTGCCCATGGTGTGGGTGCCGTGGTCGGTGTTGTCGCACGGCGTTGGCAAAGGACAGAACCCTGAGGCATCGAACCAGTTGTAGTCGTGCGTGAAGGCGCCGCCATTGTTACCGCGGTACTGGTTGACGAGCGCGGGGTGCTGGAAGTCGACCCCGGTGTCGATGCTCGCGACCACGATGCCCTCACCCCGCACGCCAAAGGTCGACCACACGCCGTCCGCCTGGATCCGGTCGATCCCCCACTCGACGGCATTGACCGCCTGCGCCTCGAGACCGGCTGTCGGCTCGGGGATCTCGAAGGTCTCCGGGGTGCGGAGAGCCTTGACGTCGGCTTGCTGGGCCGTGGCCAGGGCCTGGTCCCGGCTGCCGCCGCGGACCAGGATGGTGTTGGAGATCCAGAAGCTGGTGTAGCTGACGTGCGCGACGTCGAACTGTGTGCGCACCTCCGCCTGACTGGCCTCGGCGGTGGCCTGGAGCGCCTTGACCACCGCGGTGCCGCGCTCCGCCCAGTCCGTGGTCCGCGCCGCGGCGGACAGATCCGCGCGCTCGGTGAAGTCCACATAGAAGTCGCCACTGCCCTTGTCGTCCAGGCTCGCGGCGAGATCGCTCTCGATCTTGTCGTCGCCCGGGGAGGGCTGCTCGGGCTTCTCCAGGGCTGCGGCGGGTGGGCCGGCGGCCGGCGGCTCGGCCATGGCCGGAGCGGCCATCACCAGGCTGCCCGCGAGCAGGAGCGGCACCAGGCCGAACAGTCGGCCTGATCGGATTCTCCGGAATGGCTGTCGCATGCTGCCCTCCAGTCCCCAAACGGACTGTAATGGCAAATGCACCGAATGTGACCCCCCAAACCGTTCCGGGTGGTGTTCGGATCGCCCGAGGCCGGGCGTCAGGCGCAATCGATGCAGATGGTCCGCCCGCCCGCAGTCGTGGCGATCCGGCTGCGGTGCTGCACCAGGAAACATGAGGTGCAGGTGAACTCGTCGGCCCGCTTCGGGATCACCGGCATGGTCAGTTCTTCCCCGGACAGGTCCGCGCCGGGTAGCTCGACGGTCTCCGCGGTGTCGGTCTCGTCCAGATCGACGTCCGGGGACTGCGCTTCCTTACGGGCCGTGGTGAGCGCGTCCAGCGATTCGGTGTCGGCTTCCTCCGCCGCGCTGCGCCGGGGAGCGTCGTAATCGGTTGTTGCCATGGTGAAACCCCCAGGTGTCGTGCCACGTCCCGTGATTGACCGTCCTGCCAACCGCATCGTGGCGAGCTATGGATCGAGTAACGCGGCTGAGGTCGGTTTTGTGCCCCTTCGACGCGGCTTCGGCTCCCAATTTCGCCGTTCCGGGTGATCACGTCGACCGCCACCCGGCCGGGTGGCGCCGACGCGTTTCCGCTGTCAACCTGCCGCCGTTTTCCACATCGGTCACATTCGGTGGCTCCCCCAGGGACGTGAGAATCAACAGCCAAGGCACAGGAATCAAACAGCCGGCAGCTTGGACAACCGTTGCATGCTGATCGTGAGCCACTCGAACAGGTGCATTCTCGACGTCGTCAAGGAGAGTGATGAACCGCCAACAGCAGAGCCCGCCGGCGACCTACGAGGGTCGCCCGCTGGTCCGGCCCGATGACGAGATCGTCGACCAGGGACTCGGTTTCGACGTCGATACGCTGATGGGTCGGCGGCGGATGCTGCGTACCCTCGGACTCGGCGTCGCGGCGATCGGACTGGCCGCCTGCGGGGGCAACGCGGTCAGCGGGCCGACGTCAAGCGCGGCTGCGACCTCTGGTTCCGCTCCTTCCGGTTCCTCCACCACGTCCGCGGCATCCTCCTCCGCACCCGCCAGCTCGTCGAGCAGCGCGGCTGCGGCCGCCGTCTCGGGTGAGATCCCCGACGAGACGGCGGGGCCCTACCCCGGCGATGGTTCGAACGGGCCCGACGTCCTCGAGCAGAGCGGCATCGTCCGCAGCGATATCCGGTCCAGCTTCGGCGAATCCAGCGGCACTGCCGAAGGTGTCCCGATGAACCTCGAACTGACCATCACGGAGCTGGCGAACGGCGGGGTGCCGTTCGCCGGGGTGGCGGTGTACGTCTGGCATTGCAACCGCGAGGGCGGGTACTCGATGTACTCGCAGGGCGTCGAGGACCAGAACTACCTGCGGGGTGTCCAGGTCGCCGACGCCAACGGCGTGGTGAAGTTCACCAGCATCTTCCCGGCCTGCTACAGCGGACGGTGGCCGCACATCCATTTCGAGGTCTATCCGGACCAGACCGGTATCGCCGACGCCTCCAGCGCCATCGCGACGTCTCAGGTCGCGCTCCCGCAGGACGTCTGCGAGCAGGTCTACGCGCAGTCCGGCTACGAGGCGTCGGTGAAGAATCTGTCGCAGGTCAGCCTGCAGAGCGACAACGTCTTCGGCGACGACGGTGGCGTGAGCCAGCTCGCGACGGTGGCGGGCGATGTCACGACCGGTTACTCCGTCAAGCTCGCCGTCGGGGTCGACACGACCACCACGCCGACGGCCGGTGGCGCCGGCGGCGGGCCGGGTGGGATGCCGCCGAGCCGCTGACGGCCCCGAGCGGTCACCGTCGGCCGGCGAGCCCGACTATGGTGTCCGTGCACGTATCCGGGCGGGTGTGAAGGGGCTGTTTGCAATGTCTACCGAAGTGACTCCAGATGCTTCAACGACGACCGAGTCGACCGAGACGACCGAGACGATCGAGTTCCAGGCGGAGGCGCGTCAGCTGCTGCAGCTGATGATCCATTCGATCTATTCGACCAAGGACGTCTTCCTCCGGGAGTTGATCTCCAACGCCTCCGACGCCCTGGACAAGCTGCGGCTGGCCGCCTACCAGGACAAGGACCTGGAGGTCGACACCTCCGACCTGCACATCTGGCTGGAGACCGACCCCGCCGCGCGCACTCTGACCGTCCGGGACAACGGGATCGGGATGACCCGTGATGAGGTCGTCGACCTCATCGGCACCATCGCCAAGTCTGGCACCGCGGAGATGCTCGGCAAGGTGCGGCAGGCCCGGGAATCCGGCGGTGGGTCGGAGCAGGCCACCGCGGAGCTGATCGGGCAGTTCGGCGTCGGCTTCTACTCCAGTTTCATGGTCGCCGACCGGGTCGTGCTCATCACCCGCAAGGCCGGCGCGCACGCCGGGGTGCGGTGGGAGTCCGACGGTGAGGGGACCTACACCGTCTCCGATGCCCCGGACGCGCCGCAGGGCACGTTGGTCACCCTGCACCTCAAGCCAGAGGACGTCGAGGACCAGCTGCACGACTTCGCGAATCCGGCGACCGTCCGCGGCATCGTCAAGCGCTACTCCGACTTCATCACCTGGCCCATCCGGATGGCGCCTGACGCGAAGCCGGGCGACACAGACAGCACAGACGACGCAGGGGACACGGCCGGCACGCCGCCCGAACCCGTCATCGTCAACTCGCGCAAGGCGCTGTGGGCGCGATCGCAGAACGAGGTCTCCGACGAGGAGTACGCCGAGTTCTACCACCACGTCAGCCACGACTGGCGGCCGCCGCTGGAGACGATCCGGCTGTCCGCCGAGGGCACCTTCGAGTACCAGGCGCTGCTGTTCCTGCCCAGCCACGCACCGATGGACCTGTTCATGCGGGAGAGCAAGCGCGGCGTGCAGCTCTACGTCAAACGGGTGTTCATCATGGACGACTGCGAGGCGCTGATCCCCGAGTACCTGCGCTTCGTCAAGGGCGTTGTCGACGCGAACGACCTGTCGCTCAACATCTCTCGGGAGATCCTGCAGCAGGACCGGCAGATCCAGTTGATCCGCAAGCGGCTGGTGAAAAAGGTGCTCTCGACGGTGAAGACGATGCTGGAGAAAGAGCCGACCCAGTACGCGACCTTCTGGACCGAGCTCGGGCGGGCCGTCAAGGAGGGCCTGCTCTCCGACCACGATAACCGGGACGCGATCCTGGAGATCTGCTCGTTCCCCTCCACGCGCGACGCGGACAAGCCGACCACGCTGAACGACTACCTGGAGCGGATGCCCGAGGGCCAGGACTCGATCTACTACGTGACGGGCGAATCCCGGTCGGCGCTGGAGAACTCCCCGCACATGGAGGCTTTCCGCGCGAAGGGCTACGAGGTGCTGCTGCTGACCGACCCGGTGGACGACGTCTGGGTCGACGCGGTGCCATCGTTCCAGGAGAAGCCCTTCGTCTCGATCGCGCGGGGCGAGGTCGACCTCGGCGGCGACGATGTCGACGAGGACACCAAGAAAGGCTTCGACGACCTGCTGACCTGGATGGGCACGACCCTGGCCGACGACGTCAAGGAGGTCCGGCTCTCGCACCGGCTCGTTGACTCCGCGGCCGTGCTGGTCGGGGATCCCGGAGACCTGACCCCGACGCTGGAGAAGATGTACCGGGCGATGGGTCAGGAACTGCCGAAGGTCAAGCGGACCTTGGAGCTGAACCCGCAGCACCCGCTGGTCACCGGGCTGAAATCCGCGCACGAGGCCCGGGCGGACGATCCCGGGCTGGCCGACACCGCGCACCTGCTCTTCGGGATGGCGTTGCTGGCCGAGGGCGGGGAACTGGCGGAACCCGCGTCGTTCGTGGCGATGCTGTCGAAACGGCTGGAGAGCACCCTGGCCTGATTCGAAAAATTCCGGTGTATCGGCCCGGCGCTGTGCTGGTCAGCTCGGTGGCTGCGCGTTCAGCCATGTCGCGGCCCGGCGCGGCGAGGCGCGCGACAGCCAGGCGTCCTGGATGACCTCCGCCAGCTCCTGCCTGGTCAGCTCACCGACCCGGCTGGCGCGGAGCAGCACCGATCGGTGGCCGTTGAAATGCGGGGTGGTGAAGAACGGGCTCGTCCCGTCCTGAACCAGGGCGAGTTTGTCCTCGTCGGACGGCACCCAGAAGACGATGACATCCGGGTAGCGCTCGCCGGTCTCGGAATCGACGGCGTCAGGGCGTGGCGTGCGGAAGAAGATGAACGACTTGCCGCCCACCTGGTACACGGGGTTGTTGCCCGAACCATGGTCGACCGTGACAAACGGCATGCCAAGCGCAATCTCGTGCACATCCGCGACGGAAGCCGGGTGCGTCATGTCCATATCCCATGTACTACTCGCAGTGGGTCCCGGTGGCGCGGCTCGATCGGATGTCCAGGGTCGGCACTCCGGTCCCAATCGTCATGCGCGGTCGGAGTCGCGAAGAGCGAGCACCTGCTCCGCGGTGATCGCGCTACCCGTCGCGATTTTCCGGGCTCGGACCGTTGCGACCCACGTCTCGGCGTCCGGCCGGCTGGCCATGTCGACCAAACGCGCCCGCAGGTACTCCTGAAGGGACCGCCCGGTGAGAGCGGCGCGAGCCGCCAATTCCTCGCTGACGTCATCGGGGACGTCGTGGATGGTGATGGACTTCGGCACAGCACCACCATCCTGCTCCTGCTCCTGCTGTCGAAATGCCGGAACGAGCGCATGTACCCGACCGACGCCGGTGTCGCGATGGCCAACGCCTGACCGGCGCCTACGCGCTCGGCCCCGAAGCGGGTGAGTGGCTGCAGCAGGCCACGCTGGCCATCCGCGCCCAAGTGCCGCTGGACGTGCTGCGCGATGTCCAGCCGTTCCCTACCTTCTCGGAAATCTTCGTCAGCGCACTGAAGTCGCTACACAACGCGATCACGGCAGACCGCCAACCGGTCCACGCCGACGCGAACTGAACCCCCTCCCGGCGAGTCGTCACGGTCCTTTCCCGGACCGTGACGATTTCGTTGCGGAAGCAAACCCTGGAGGACTCGTGACCACCACCTACGCCGTCTCCACCGCCCACCGCCAACCGGAGCTTGCCGGACACCGACCCCGAGCACGACCCGATGATTCCGCACACGCTCGTGCTAAAGCCGTGACTGGTCATTCACAGCATCTACAACGGCTATTGGTTCTGCGGTCGCCCGTCTGTCGACGACCTCTGGCGTGACCTGCGCGCGGCGACCAGCGAGGTCCGCTGGGATCTGAGCACGCCTGGGCTGCGCGAGGCGTGGGATGCGGGCGACTATTCCCCGTTCCACGGGTGGGACCGGCGGTCCGGTGGGCCCACCACGCAATAATCACCGGGCCACCTCATGGCGTTGAGAATTGCTCACCGAACCCGCCTGGGCATTGATTTGCTGCGTTCGGACGACCAATTCTTCGTAGTACGTGCGGCGAACGCGCGATTCTTCCATGCATCGTAGGAGCGGCCCCACTATGCCCGTGTCCGCCCTCAGTATGCGCCGGCGGAGGAGAGGACGACTTTCGCGGTTTTCCACAGGATGACGACGTCGCCAGTGATGGACCAGTTCTCCACGTAGTACATGTCGAGTTGGACCGAGTCGTGCCAGCTCAGTTCGGATCGGCCGGACACCTGCCAGAGACCGGTGATGCCGGGTTTGACGAGCAGCCGGCGGCGTTCGTGATTCTGGTAGCCGTCGACTTCGCTTTTCAGCGGCGGCCGTGGCCCGACCAGGCTCATGTCGCCGGCGACGACATTGAACAGTTGCGGCAGTTCGTCGAGGCTGAATCGCCGGAGGAAGCGGCCGATCGGTGTGACCCGCGGATCGTTCTTCATCTTGAACAGCACCACGTTCCCGGCGTCCCGACGTTCGTTCCGCAGCTTGTCCAGGCGCGCCTCTGCGTCCACCTGCATCGACCGGAACTTGATCATCCGGAAGATCTCACCGTTCAGGCCGACCCGATCCTGCCGAAAGAACACCGGTCCGTCGCTGAGCTTGACGGCCACGGCCACAGTGAACAGCACCGGCGAGAACACCAGGATGAGGAACAGACCGCCGACGATGTCGAAGGACCGCTTCAGGATCCGGTTGGCGCCGCGGTAGGTCGGCCGGTCGACGTGGATGAGCGGAAGGCCGGCGACCGGTTGGGTGTGAATCCGGGCGCCGGCGATGTTGGTGATCGCCGGCGCCAGGATCAACTGGGCGGGGGTGCCTTCCAGGTCCCAGGACAGCTGCCGGACCTCGGACGGGCCGAACGCGGCGATGGAGGTGACCGCAACGGTGTCGGCGCCGCAGGACCGCACGATCTCGGCGACGGTGTTCAGGTCGCCGAGCACCGGGACGCCGTCGATCTGTCTCGGCGTGTCGCCAGCGGTGTCGCCTGAGGGTTGATGCTCGCCCAGGCACACGCCGATCACGGTGTACCCGGCCCGCGGGGCGCGGCGCAGGTCGCGGAGCAGTTCGGTCACCGTGTCGATGGTGCCCAACGCCAGCACGCGGGACAGATACCGGCCGGTGTCACGCTGGCGGTGCAGCCATCGCCGGCAGCCGAACCGCGCCGCGAGCAGGGCGGCGAGGCCTACCGGCATCATCACCATCAAGTAGCTGCGGGGCAGGTCGAACTTGAGCAGATAGGATGCGATGGCGGCCACCCCGAACACCATGAACGTGGCCTGGATGACGCGCTGGTACTCGACCGCGCCGTAGCCGATGGTGGTCGGATCCCTGCTGCCGGACCAAGTCAGCGCGAGCATCCAGACGATCACCAGCGTCGCCGTCAACGCCACCAGGGGCACCAGACTCCGGTCGATGGCACCGTCCGCGCCGACCGGCGGGAACCGGGTGAGATGCACGACCTGCGCCGCCACCAGCAGCCCCAGCAGGTCGGCCATCAAGAGCCCGAACGAATATCGCCGACCCCACCCGGCACGCCTCGGCCCCAGCACACCGCCCGCGATGCCGGTCGGGGCGGTCGCCGGTTCGAACAGCGCGGTCGGTGCCCCCGGATGCTCGACCCCTGCGCGGGTCCGCCGGAAGGGGAAGCGTCGACCGAGTCGGGGTGAGATGACCGGATTGGTCGTGAGCGCCATGTGACTCCCCCTTATGCGTTGCCGCGTCGCCGTGAAACACATCGCTCCACACAGCCGCAGACGCGACCGCCAGTGACGACTACGGCCCAGTATGTTTGGCAAAAGAGCGTCCCCGCGAGCCCTTCCGGTCCCTAACCTAACGGACAGCTACCACAGAGGCAGCCCAGGCCCTCGCATTCAACTCGTTCGGATGACGAGGCATGTCATAGCGCGCACCTGGACGATGGGGCCCGTGGCACCCGGTGGACCGTGACCCCACACGCCCCTCCTCGATGCACCGCCATCACCGCCATCACCGCCATCATGACGGAACGGCGATGCCCGACTGGCACTGCGAACCCGCTCAACCTCGCCGAAAACGACAGACGTCGACACCGGGCTCCGCCACCCCCGGGTAGCGGGACGTCACCAGCATCTGCCCGGACCCCGCTGGCCGGTACCCGGCGATGTCGTCGGGATGTTCGGCGTGGTGGAAGATCGTGGTGGAAGATCGTTGTGGAAGATCACTGCCAACTCAGATGACGCCCTTGCGCAGGATGAAGCAGCCATAGGGTCCGGGGTCCGAGGTCCGGACGACAGCAAACGCGCGGGTGACCGCGGCGGAGAAGTCGAAGCGTTCAAGAGCCTGGATGGTCACCGCACGTCCCTCCACCCGGTCGACGACCTCTTGCAGGCGCTCGTGCACCGGCATGATGCGCTCGGGGTCGTCGACCACCTTCGTGCGCATGACGGGCGCCGGGGGCCGTGACCGCGCGGTCTATGCCCTTGAGCATTGTTGTCCTCGTCGATGCCGCCGGTCAGGATGACAAAGAGCTGACCGATCGCCAGGATGCCGAAGATGGCCACCTGCCGCGCCAGGTTGATGCGGCTGCGTGGATGTCATCATTTCTGCTTTCTGGAGTAGAGCTGGTTGGCGGGGACGGCAGCGAAGGTCGTTCCGGCAGAACACGATTCAGCGACGTGAGGGTGCGATGGAGCCGGGGTCAGGTTCTGGTGACGCCGCGCTTGCATGCCGCCGTCGGCGGTACGTCGCGTGAGAATGGCGTTTGCGGACCGCGGACGTGGATGATTGCGCTCGTCCTGTCGGCTTGCTGTACTTACCTGCGGCTCGTGCTTATTGGCCGCATCAATGCTGCCGGAACATCTCCGGCGAATGGTTCGCGGTATCGCGGTATCACCGCGTAATGCCCGAGGTTCTCGTCGACGCCATTGCGGCGCCAATGCTGGACTCAATCCATACGGCCCTCCCAGTAACACTTCGTTGAGGCTGAACCACTGTCACCGGCGACGTGAAGGGACATTACCGACGCGTCACATTCGACGGTCAGATGATGCGCCAAGTGACCTGATCGTGACCTTCGCCCGCGCAGGTGGGCGGTCGGTGTCGCGAAATCGTACATAACGGACTCAGCATGGTGCGCCTGGTCGGCGCCGGGGCGGGTTGCGGGCCGACGTCGCGGCGAGGCCGGCATTCAGCCGGTCATCGACCGGCGATCACCGGAACTGCCGTGCGAACGGACGGCGAGCGCAAGACCGACCCGCAGAGCGCCGGCGCCCTGCGCCACCGCTTCCCGGCAGCGGACCGAGATCCCCAGCAGGTTGGCGAACCCGTGCATCAGGTCGGGTTCCCGGCGGAGGACAACGTCGACGCCGGCCTCCGCCAATCGGCTCGCCAACAGCTCGCCCTCATCGCGCAGCGGATCGAAACCGCCTGTCACCACATAGGTCGGCGGCAGTCCGGACAGGTCGTCGGCCAGCGCGATCGACACCCGCGGGTCGCTGCGATCGACGCCCGGCGGGAGGTACTGGTCCGTGTACCACTCGATGTCCTCATCGGTGAGCCCGAACCCGTTGCCGAACAGCTCCCGGGACACGGAGCGGTTCGCGGTATCGCAGTGTGGATAGAACATCAGCAGGAAGGCCGGCGCGGGGCGACCTGCACGGACCGCGCGGTGCGCCACCACCGCGGCCAAGCCGCCGCCCGCACTGTCTCCGCCGACGGCGATGGCGTCCGGATCGGCCCCGAGATCGCCGGCGTGCGCATGAGCGAAGGTAAACGCCGCCGCGGCATCGTCGACCGCGGCCGGGAACGGGTGCTCGGGCGCGAGCCGGTAGCCGACGGAGAGCAGCCGGACACCGGCGTGCGCGGCCAGGAAACGGCACAGCGGGTCGTGACTGTTCAGGCTCCCGGTCACCCATGCGCCGCCGTGGAAGTACACCAGCAACGGCGATCCTGCCGACAACCCGTCGGGTGTGTAGAGCCTGCTTGGCAGGTTGCCGCCGGGATCGTCGGCGGTCAGGTCGATCTCGCGGGACGTAACTCCGGTGACGGGACCGCCGACCAGCGGACCCCCGACCTCGAGCTGCTGACGCCGGCTCTGCAGTGTCGGCGCCGGGGCCCGCCGCGCGGTGAGCTTGCCGAGCCGCAGCAGCAGCTGGAGATCGGGATCGAGCGTCTGCCCATCGCAGTGGACGGGCTTACCGGCCAGCACCCGCCGCAGAGCGGGCGGGAAAGCGCGGAAAACCACCCGGATGCCCCATTTCAGGCTCACGTTCGGGTGTGGCGCCTTCCCATCCACGGCTACGACCGCGCCCGATTCATTCGGCACGAGCGGGAGCTCAGGACGACACCCGAATCGGCGCAGTGGATGTGGCGTAGCTGCGTCCACTGATCGTCTTCGAGATCCAGTGCACGGGCGGCGGGATCAGCGTCCGGAGAAAGGCCTTGTCGTCCGCTGACGCGCCGTCGGACACCCACTGCATGAACCACAGGCCCTCGCGCAGACCGGCATTCCGGCCGAGCTTCTTGAAGGCCGCCTTCAGCGCGACCGGATCGGCCTTCGAGCAGAGTTCGACGATCTCGCTCTCCTCGTGCGTGAAGTGCTCGGTTGCTGCCGCCTGGAGTTCCCTGACAGCGGAGGCCGCAGATGACGCATCCTCTGCCGTCGCGCTGGCGCCGAGGGTCGCGAACGCGGCCCTGGCCGCGGAAAGCGCGGCCACGATGCGCTCGTGTTCGTCGGTCAACTCCCCGACTTCCTCGGTGCTCGGCGGCGAGGTCCGCAGCACCGGCCAGAGGATCTGCTCCTCGCCCTCGTGGTGGTGGGTCAGCAGCGTGTCGAACCACTGGAACCGGGCAGCGAGCGCTGTCGCTCGCTCAGGATCGCCGGCGGGGAAGCTGTCGAGGGCCCTGGCGAAACCGTCCAGATCACGCCGAACGGCCCGGTGGATCAGCGAGTTCATCCGTGTTCCGTCCTGCACGGAATCCGCCATCGTGGCTCCCTGAATATCGTGGCGAGTGCTCGTGGACATTCGAAGGTCACGACGATATACGTGTCGGTGGCGCCAGCGGAAGGAGTTGGGGGGACGGGAAGGTGGGCAGGACCCTCGACGTCGACTCGGCCGGCAACGACGGGTGAGACAGCTGGATCAACCGGGACCTGGCTGGGTCAACTGATGGGGGCGTCCAGGCGCAGTCGGCGTTGCTCGATGATCAGGCACCGGTCCTCGACATAGAGGATGCCTGCTGCCTCGGCGATGTCGCGCGCCTCGGCGGACGCGATGCCGAGCTGCAGCCACAGGGCGCTCGCCCCGGCAGCAACAGCCTGGCGCGCGATGTCCGGAGTGACGTGAGACGGCCGAAAGACATCGACGAAGCCGACCTGCTCCGGCACGTCGGCGAGGGTCGGATACACCGGTTCGCCGAGGATCTCCGTCGCGGTGGGGTTGACCGGGATGATCCGCCAGCCGTGCGATTGCATGTGGTCTGGCACATAGTGGGCCGCCTTGTGCGCGGCGTTGCTGGCCCCGACCACGGTGATCGTGTCGTAGGTACGCAGGATGCGTTCGACGATCGAATCGGTCTGGTCAATCGCTGACGTCGACATCAGATCCGCCGGCCTGTTCTGAGCACACACATTGGTCCAGCATGGACCGAGCCGGCGCGGATCGATCCGGCGGGGTCACCCGGCGCCAGGTGACGCGTCGGTGGCACACCGACGCATGGCACACCGACGCATGGCACGCCAACGCATGGCACGCCAACGCATGGCACGCCAACGCATGGCGGCACATCAGCTCCGTGACCAATTTCCGAGTCTCGGGTTGAGGGCTAATTTGGCGGAGTGAGTTTCGATGTCAGTGCCGACGCCTACTCCCGCTTCATGGGCCGCTTCTCTGAGCCATTGGCGACTGAATTCGTTGCGCTGCTTGGCCTTCGGGACGGCGATCGGGTCTTGGATGTCGGTTGCGGGCCCGGCGCCCTGACCCGGCTGTTGGTGCAGCGCTTGGGCGCGGCGGCGGTGTCGGCGGTCGATCCGTCCGAGTCGTTTGTGACGGCAGTCCGAGAGCGTATTCCCGGGATCGAGGTGTACCGGGCGGCCGCGGAGGACCTGCCGTTCGCCGATGACCGATTCGACTGCGCCGCTGCTCAACTGGTCGTGCACTTCATGACCGATCCCGTCGCCGGGCTGGCCGAGATGGCACGCGTCACCCTTCCCGGCGGGATGGTCGCGGCATGCGTCTGGGACCACGGCACCGCGGCCGGACCGCTGTCGATGTTCTGGCGGGCGGTGCAGGCGCTGGACCTGGATTCGCGAGGCGAGGCGACGCTGGCCGGCGCCCGTGAGGGTCAGCTGGCTCGGTTGTTCGAGCAGGCCGGGTTGCACGACGTGGAGTCCACGGTGCTGACGGTCCGCGTCCGCTTCGCCAGTTTCGAGGACTGGTGGGAGCCGTTCACCCTCGGCGTGGGTCCGGCCGGGGCCTACGTGGCGCACTTGGACGCGACGGGGAGAGCCGAGCTGGCCACGGAATGCGCGAAGCTGCTGCCCCAGGCCCCCTTTGAGATCGCCGCGTCCGCGTGGACGGCGCTCGGACGAGCGTGATCACCGAGCGAGGCGCTCGAGTGTCCACAATCGGCCCTCAATCGTGCCCGGGAAGGACCGAAACTGGCGACTCGATGGCGAACTGTGTCCAGAGACCTCGCGGAGGTTCGTGCCTGGCTCACCGGCGCCAGGACCAGCTCGTCGGGCAGGCTCACCGCGAGCTTCGTGGTCGTACCGCGATCATGCCGACGGAGATTCACAGTCGGTCGGCGCGCGGCACTGACCGCGCCACCCACCCCACTCCGGGCAAAGAAGGCGTCACCAACTTCTCGCCCTATTCGTGACTTTGGTCCCTTATGTCAGTTGTCCACACTCCTAAGACTGGGACAACGCAGGGCAGGAGGGCGTTATGGCAGAGGAGTTTGACGGCACGCGTTCGGTCGACGCTGAGTCGATCCCACCGCCGATCCCACAGCGAACGCTGGATACCACAGGGCTGCAGGCGCTGATCGACGCGCTCGCGGGGCGCGGGTACGCGGTGATCGGGCCCACGGTCAGCGGTGGCGCGATCGTGAACGCCCCGATCCGGACCCTCGACGACCTGCCCCGGGGCTGGGGTGACGCGCAGGAGGCCGCGCACTACCGGCTGCGCCGCCGGGACGACGACGCCTTCTTCGGCTTCGCCGCCGGGGCGCAATCGGCCAAACCGGTCTTCTTCCCGACCGACGAATTGCTCTGGCGAGGCCACCGCAGGCGCGGGGAGTTCACCGTGGAGCCGGAGTCGGACGGGAGCAGCGCGTCGACAGCCGGGCAGGGTCCCTACGCCCTGCTCGGCGTGCGGTCCTGCGACCTGAACGCGATCGCCATCCACGACCGGGTACTCACCGGGCGGGTCCAGGCGGACGCGCACTACGCCGCCCGCCGGGAAGAGGCGTTCATCGTCTCCGTCAGCTGCACGGATCCCGGCGGCACCTGCTTCTGCGCCTCGATGGGCACCGGCCCCCGGCCCGAGGGCGGCCCCCACGCGCGATTCGACCTCTCGCTCACCGAATTGCTCGACGGCGGCATCCACCGGTTCGTCGTCGAAGTGGGCTCCGAGCGCGGCGCCGAGGTCCTCGCGGACATCTCGGCGCCCCCGGCACCGATCGACGACCTCGCCGCCGCGGACGAGGTGGCGACCTCCGCCGCCGGCCGGATGGGCCGCACGCTGGACACCGACGGGATCAAGGAACTGCTGTACGCGAGTGCGGAGAGTCCCCGCTGGGACGACGTCGCATCCCGGTGCCTGGCCTGCACCAATTGCACGATGGTCTGCCCGACCTGCTTCTGCACCACCGTGAACGACGTCGCCGACCTCACCGGCGACGTCGCCGAACGGCACCGGGTGTGGGACTCCTGCTTCGACGCCGAATTCTCCTACATCCACGGCGGGACGGTGCGGGATTCGACGAAATCCCGCTACCGGCAATGGATGACGCACAAGCTCGGCTCCTGGATCGACCAGTTCGGCACCTCCGGGTGCGTCGGCTGCGGCCGGTGCATCACCTGGTGCCCCGCCGCCATCGACATCACCGCCGAGGCAGCCGCGCTCCGCGGTGTGCCACAACCGGCCCGTCCGTTCTGAGGTGACCACCTATGCAGACCATCGCGCAGTACCTTCCGGAGCACCCGTTCTTCGCCGGACTGGACACTGCGACCACCGAGCTACTGGCCGGCTGCGCCTCCAACATCCACGTCCGGGCCGATGAGTTCCTCTTCCGCGAGGGCACGCCGGCGGACCACTTCTACGTGGTGCGGCATGGCCGGATCGCCATCGAGGTCCGCACGCCCGGCCCTCCGATGGTGTTGGACACGGTCGAGGACGGGGACGTCGTCGGATGGTCGTGGGTGGTGCCCCCGTATCTCTGGACGTTCGACGGTCGCGCGGTCACCGACGTCAGCGCGGTCACCTTCGACGCGGCCTGCCTGCGGGGCAAGTGCCTGGTCAACCCACTGCTCGGGTACGACCTGATGATGCGGTTCGTCCGGCTGATGAATCAGCGGTTGCAGTCCGCGCGCATCCGACTGATCGACCTGTACGGAGGGACCAATGGGTAGCGTCGCCGACCTCCAGCCCGGCGGTGCGGCGACGCTCACCCGGCCCGATCCGATGTTGCCGCGTCCGTGTGTGGTGCGCCGGGTCCATCAGGACACCCGGGACACCTACACGCTCGAACTCGAGCCGACCGACGGTGCACCGCTGGCCTGGCTGCCCGGCCAGTTCACCATGCTGCACGCGTTCGGGGTCGGCGAGGCTCCCATCTCGATCAGCGGTGACCCGAGCCGCCCGGATCGGATCGAGCACACCGTTCGCAACGTCGGCTCCGTCACCGCGGCGCTGGTGGCGGCCGGTCCGGGCACGGTGCTGGGCGTGCGGGGACCGTTCGGTACCGGGTGGGACGTGGGAAAGGGCCGGGGCAGTGACGTCGTCGTCGTCGCCGGCGGGATCGGCCTGGCCCCGCTGCGCCCGGCCATCCTCGAGCTGATCGCGCACCGCGCGGACTACGACCGGGTGGTCCTGCTCTACGGCGCGCGCACCCCGGAGGACATCCTGTTCACCGATGACCTCCGGGCCTGGGCAGAGCGCGACGGCATCGTCGTCGAGGTCACGGTCGACAACGGGCAGCACGCCTGGCGCGGCCGGGTCGGGTTGGTCACCCAGCTGGTCACCCGGGCCGGATTCGACGCCGCCAGGGCGCTGGCCCTGGTCTGCGGCCCCGAGGTGATGATGCGCTACGCGGCCCAGGCGCTCTCCGACCGAGGGGTGCGGCCGGAGCGCCTGCGGCTGTCGATGGAACGGAACATGAAGTGCGGCGTCGGTCTGTGCGGGCACTGCCAGCTCCGCGAGCTGTTCCTGTGTGTCGACGGCCCGGTGCTCGGCTATGACCGGTTGGCCCCTCTGATGTCCCGAGCGGAGCTGTAGCGCCATGACGATCACCTACGAACACACCTTGACCAGACCCAAGCTCGCGGTCTGGAAGTTCGCCTCCTGTGACGGGTGCCAACTGACCCTGCTGAATTGCGAGGACGAACTCATCCCGCTGGCCGGCGAAGTGCAGATCGCCTACTTCCCGGAGGCGACCCGGTCGGTCGTCGAGGGTCCGTACGATGTTTCGCTCGTCGAGGGCTCGGTGACCACACCGGAGGAGATGGAACGCATCCAGCGGATCCGGGAGGTGTCCCGGCGGCTGATCACCATCGGGGCCTGCGCCACCAGCGGCGGCATCCAGGCGTTGCGCAACTTCGGGGACATCGCCGAATTCCGATCGATCGTCTACGCCCACCCGGAGTACCTGTCGACATTGTCCCGGTCGACACCGATCTCGGCGCACGTCAGCGTCGACTTCGAGCTTCGGGGTTGTCCGATCAACAAACACCAGCTACTGGAGGTCCTCGCCGCCGCGATCCAGGGCCGCAAGCCGCGCATCCCTTCCTACAGCGTATGTGTCGAATGCAAACGCCGCGGCACGGTCTGTGTCGCGGTGGCGAACGGAACGCCCTGCCTGGGACCGGTGACCCAGGCCGGCTGCGGCGCGCTCTGCCCGGCCTTCGACCGCGGCTGCTACGGCTGTTTCGGCCCGCAGGACACCCCGAACACGTCCTCGCTCGCGAACCAGCTGCTCTCCCTGGGGATGCGGCAGGGCGAGGTGCTACGCATCTACCGCACCTTCAACGCGGCGTCGGAGCCGTTCCGGCGCGAGTCCGAACGGCACGAGACCCTCTGGCCGCCAACGACTTCCGACGACGAACCGGGGATGTCATGAGCCACAAACTGACCGACGGCGGGCAGGTGTTGCACGTCGGCACGCTCTCCCGGGTGGAGGGCGAGGGTGCCATGCATATCGAATACTCCGGCGGCCGGGCGACCAAGGTCGAGTTGCGGATCTACGAGCCGCCCCGGTTCTACGAGGCGTTCCTGCGCGGCCGGGCGTGGACCGAACCGCCGGACATCACGGCGCGGATCTGCGGGATCTGCCCGGTCGCCTACCAGATGAGCTCATGCGGGGCGATCGAGGATGCCTGCGGTGTCACGGTTCCCGAGGCCATCGGGTTGATGCGGCGGCTGCTGTACTGCGGGGAGTGGATCGAAAGCCATGCGCTGCACATCTTCCTGCTGCACGCCCCGGATTTCCTTGGCTACGACGGGGCGATCGAGATGGCCGCGGACCACCCGAGGGTGGTCGAGCGCGGGCTCCGGCTGAAGAAGGCCGGCAACGATCTGATGGACCTGGTAGGCGGACGCTCGGTGCATCCGATCAACGTACGGATCGGCGGGTTCTACAAGATGCCGTCGGTGGCCGAGTTGCGCCGCATCCGGCCGGTGCTCGAACGTGCGCGTGACGAGGCGATCGAAACCGTCCGGCTGGTCGCGGGTTTCGACTTCCCGGAGATGGAGCAACCGTACGAGTACCTCTCGCTC
>Ga0209584_10000033_pt1 | contig 29208 bp, 19 predicted proteins | sample NGEPerD_FD_184507 | JGI IMG/M metagenome (GOLD analysis project Ga0209584, IMG submission 184507) | Arctic peat soil microbial communities from the Barrow Environmental Observatory site, Barrow, Alaska, USA - NGEE PermafrostAB12-D... | ecosystem: Environmental > Terrestrial > Soil > Wetlands >...
TGGCGTCGTCCCCACCCCCGATTGGGCGCTGAGGCTGGTCCCGGCCCTTCCGAAGAGGCTGTTGACCGGAGGGGTCGTGTCGAAGCTCGAATAGGCCACTACACAACTGGTCTGATCGATCGATTGACAGGCCGGGACGTTCTTGAAGTCGCCGCCCACGGAATTGCCCGTGGGAACCGTGACGTTGCCGCCCAACAACAGCGCCGAGACGAGAAGGTGCCGCTCAGAGGGGTTCGGGTCGATCTCGTGTCGGATGAGGGGAATTAGCAGAGCGGCACCTTGGGTGTGACCGATGAGGACGACACCTCGCCCATGGTTGTCGTGGGCCGGGTAGTCCTTCGAGGAGGCGAGCAGCCCCAGGTAGGCGATCGCCGCAGCATGGGGACCTATCTTCTTCCCGTCGGCGTGGACCACCGTGGCAGTGAGGTTTGCCGTGCAGGGGTCAGCCGCAAGGCCCGGTCGACACAGTCACACCGTTCCCGAAGCATCGGCGATACCGGTCTCCGTAGTAGACGAAGTGGAGACCGTGCTCGCGGACGTGGGCACGGTGCTGCACGACGCCACCAGCACCGCCGCGGTGAGAATCCCCAGCACCGACTTCATCCGCTGTGCCCCACGGAACGCGTTCCGCCACATCCCGAGTTTGCCGGCTCGGTGCCGCCCAGTTCGGCCACACACCTGGCGCACCATCGAATGGTCATTCCGACGGGCCCCGGTCGGTGCCCTCGGGTGACAGCCGACACGACAGCTCTGCTGCACTCACGATGACCTTTCGGCCTGGGTTAGTAGCGAATCCGGCACCGGCAGGTCGAGCGATATCCACCCGGAGACGGAGAGCCGTGGACACCATCGCTCCGGTGCTGTCCCAGATACTGCTACCTATTGAGCTTCCAGATACTTGCGATGCTGCTCAAGGATTTGCTCATGCGAAGCACCCTTTGTCGGTACATCCGGGTGGTGGTGCCGGCACAAGTGATACGGAGTGCCCTCTAGTGCATGATGGCTGATCCTCCAACACCCCTTGGTGTGGCAGTTGACCTTACGGACACCGGTGTACACCCCGATGCCGACTGCAGTGATGAGGGTCGCCTCACCGAGGTCGGAGCCGAAGCCGGACCAGAATCCGTAGTAGGGACCGCTCTCATTGAGAGTTCCGGTGTGAACCGCCGCCCAATGTCTCATAAAGGCGAAGAAGACGATCAACAACGCAAGACCCGCCACGACCAGCACGAAGAGTAGGCCGAGCCCCACCCTCTTCGATTGGCTGCCGCCCGTCTCGGGGACCATGCCCGAATGCCCGCCGTCTCCATCACCGACTTGTGCCACCGGGGTTGAGGGCGAAGTGCTCGTCGGGGTCGTAGCCGGAAGATCAGGCATCGAGTCTCTACTCTACGGGGAGGTCGGTGGGTTCGGGTGAGGTCCGCGGCGTCAGAACACAGTGCACCCTAGCGGTTGGAAGGGGCAGGGGCAGAGCGGCCGGCATCCACCTTGCGGTCAGCTCCGTTGGCGCGAAAGTCACATCAGGGGCACGTGACCGCCGATGAACGGGTACCGTGCGGCCTCACGGAATACCCATCCTTCTGACCGGATTCGGCACCTTTTGGCGGCGGCCTTTCACCGTGCCATCAGTTTGCAGCGCCATTCAGACCTCCCCCGATGTTCCTAGCGGAGAGTAGAGGTACGTTGGTTCCTGAAGGGTACGCCTTTGAGAATCTGACGAACAGGATCGACCATGCACCGCCTCCCGCGCGACAACGACGATGACTACACCCGTGAGGCCGCGGCGGCGCGGCGCCAGGTGGTGAGCGCGGAGACGGGCGCACGCCTCGATCACGTCGCCGCCTTCTCGTTCGATCCCGGCGTTGTATCCGGGAACATGGAGGGCTTCAGCGGCGTGGCCCAAGTGCCCCTGGGGTTCGCCGGCCCGCTGCTCGTTCACGGCGAGCACGCGAGCGGAGAGTACTTCGTGCCGCTGGCAACCACCGAGGGCACTCTGGTCGCCAGCTACAGCCGAGGCATGCGGATCACCCGCGAAGCGGGCGGAATCACGACGACGGTGATCGACGACGCCATGCAGCGGGCACCCGTCTTCGTGTTCCGCGACGCCCGGGCCGCACGCGACTTCGGCCACTGGGTCGATGAGAGCTTCGCCGCCATCAAGGCCAAGGCCGAGGAGACGACCCGATTCGGCAAGCTTCGCGACATCGAGCAGTACGCGCTGGGCCGGATGCGCTTTCTCCGCTTCAACTTCACCACCGGTGACGCCGCCGGCCAGAACATGGTGACGAAGGCGGTGCACGAGGCGTGCTGGTGGATCATCGACCAGCACCCTGACGGGCTCGAGGACTTCGTCCTTGCCGCGAACCTGGACACCGACAAGAAGCACTCGGCCTTGAACAGCCTACATACCCGCGGCAAGAGGGTGGTGGCCGAGGTAACGCTGCCGGCTCAGCTGATCGAAGAGGTGTTGCATACGAGCGCCGAGACCCTCTACCGGCTCTGCCAGCTCACGAACATCGGCAGCCTGCTCGCCGGCGCGGTCAACAACGGTGCCCAGTACGCGAACGGGATCGCCGCCATGTTCATCGCCTGTGGCCAGGATGTCGCCAACGTGGCCGAGTCGTCGGCCGGCTTCAACTTCACCGAGCTACGCGACGATGGGAGCTACTACGTCTCCATCACCATCCCGTCCCTGGTGGTCGCCACCTACGGTGGGGGCACCGGGTTGCCGACCCAGCGCGAATGCCTCGAGGAACTGGGCTGCTACGGACCAGATGGTGCGCGTGCCTTCGCCGAGATCGTGGCGGCCACCGTGCTGTGCGGGGAGTTGTCCCTCGGTTCGGCCATCGCAGCCGATGAGTGGGTGTCGAGCCACGACGCCTACGGCAGGAACCGGCCCGGGGAACCCTCGACGCCTCTCTCGGCAAACTCCTGACGGATCGCGTGTCACCGGCCCGATCCATCGGGTGCTTGCTGTTGCGATCACCGGCGGTCCCGGTTCTGCTCGGTCGAATAGTCACCACCGGCTTCAAGCACGAGGCCTGTGTCCCATCACGCCAATGAGCGTGACGGCGCCCGAGCGTGCCGAAGGTCAGCGGTCGAGAAGTGAACCGGGCCACGGCACAGCCTGTCCGGCCGCCGCCGTGGCCTCGGCCTCCGTCGAGAACTCGTGACCGGAGGAGTAGGTGATCGGGGTCCAGGCCCCCATGTCCTCGGGGTCTCTACGGAGCTCTTCGATGTCGAAGCTGCCTTCGGGACGCCAGAAGATGTGAACGCACCGATCGGCCTCGCTGGTCTGGCGGCTGACGAGCACGGTCCACGACCTGTCGAGGCGAGCTGACATGGCCGCTGGAACCCGGAGAGCCGTGCACCGGGCGGCGCCACGCGCCACGGTGGACGGAGCCTTCCCGCGCTCTGGCAGTCCACGACGCGGGCGCTCGGCCGGACGAGTTCCTTCGATACTCTAACTATGTGATTCCCGAGACCGTCGCCGTGGACGAACACCGCACCCTGGGCCGGACCGCGGCATGGCTGGCCAAGCAGGTCGAGCTCGGGCTCGCCGTCGCCGACCTCACCCTCCCCCAGTACCGGATCCTCGGCCTCCTCGACGAGAGCTCTGCCATCTCTTCCGACCTGGCCGAACGGCTGGCGGTGCGCCCGCCGACCATCACCGCCGTAGTCGACGGGCTGGTCGCCCGGCGCCTGGTCGAACGCCGGACCGTGACAGCCGACCGGAGGCGGGTGGACCATGTGCTCACCGAGGACGGGCGCCGCGTGCTCGATGCCGCTGACGCCGCCGTGGCCGCGCGCCTGGGGGACATCGCCGGGAGCCTGGGCAGTGTGGCCGAGACGGACCGGGCCTTCGACGGGCTGATGATGTGGCGCAGGGCCTTCCACGCCTACCGGCTGGCCCGGAGGCCCCGTTGAGAGCCCCCACCCTCCGGCCACGCGACACCGGTGCCCCCGAGGTGGGGACCGAGTTCGTCCCCATCGGCGAGGTGGCGCGGAACGAGGCACCCAGGGCCACCATCGACCCCGACCGGTCACTCTCGTGGCTGCGGCGCGCCCTGCCGGTCATGCGCTCCCACCAGGGCATCTTCATCACCGCCCTGGTGCTCTCCTTCCTCGGCCTGGTCCTCCAAGTACAGATCCCCAACCTGTTGAACCATGCCATCGACAACTCCATCCAGAAGCACACCGTGCCCCTCAGCCACTACGTGTGGTGGGTCGTCGGCCTGGGCGTGGCCGGCGCCATCGCCGGGTACTTCTCGCGCCTCTTCCTGTTCGAGACCGCCTACGACATCGAGTACGACCTGCGGAACATCATCTACGAGCACCTCACCAAGATGTCGTTCTCGTTCTACGACCGGGTGCAGTCGGGCCAGCTGATCTCCCGCGCCAACTCGGACATCCGTTCGGTCCAGATGTACATGACCTTCGCCCCCATGATCCTCGTGCAGTGCTCGATCGCGGTGGTGGCCTTCATCTTCATGCTGTCCATCAGCGTCCCCTTGGCCTTCATCGCCATGGCCACCATGCCCTTCGTCTACCTCACCGGCGTGAAGATGCGGAAGTCGATGTTCCCGGTGTCGTGGCTCATCCAGTCGCGCCTCGCCGACGTGGCCACCATCGTCGACGAGAACGTCAACGGCGTCCGGGTGGTCAAGTCGTTCGCCGCCGAGGAACAGCAGCTGCAGGCCCTCCAGGGCGCGGCCGGAAGGCTCCAGTGGGGCTACATCAAGGACGCCGACCTGCGCGCCAGGTTCACCCCGCTGGTGCAGAACCTTCCGCAGGTGGGCCTGGCCCTGGTGCTGCTGTTCGGTGGCTACATGGTGATCCACGGCACCCTGGGGATCGGCGCCATCCTCGCCTTCAACGCCTACCTCCTGATGCTCCAGGCCCCGTTCATGATGCTCGGGATGCTGATCATGATGGGGCAACGCGCAGCGGCCTCGGCCGACCGGATCTACGAGATCATCGACGAGCGGCCGACCGTCACCGACAAGCCCGACGCCGTGGACCTCGTCGACTGCAGGGGGGAAGTGCGCTTCAGCCACGTCGACTTCGCCTACTCCGCCGATGCCGAGCGGCTGGTGCTGGCCGACTTCGACCTGCACATCGCCCCGGGGGAGACGGTGGCGCTGGTGGGCCGCACCGGGGCCGGCAAGTCGACGGTGGCCCGCCTGCTCAACCGCTTCTACGACGTCCGGCACGGCTCGATCGAGATCGACGGCCACGACGTCCGCGACCTGACCCTGGCCAGTCTCCGGGCCAACGTCGGGGTGGTGCTGGACGAGCCGTTCCTGTTCTCGGTGTCGGTGCGGGACAACATCGCCTATGGCAAGCCGTCGGCCACCCTCGAAGAAGTCGAGGCCGCGGCCAGGGCGGCCGGTGCCCACGAGTTCATCAGCCACCTCGACGACGGGTACGAGACCGTGGTCGGCGAGCGCGGCTACACCCTGTCGGGTGGACAGCGGCAGCGCCTCGCCATCGCCCGCACCCTGCTGGTCAACCCGCCCATCCTGGTCCTCGACGATGCCACCAGCGCCATCGACGTCCAGGTCGAGCAGATGATCCACGCCAGCCTGCGGGTCCAGATGCAGGGGAGGACCACGCTCATCGTCGCCCACCGCCTCTCGACCATCTCGCTGGCCGACCGGGTGGTGCTGCTCGACCAGCAGAAGGTGGTGGCCGACGGGACCCACGCCGAGCTGCTCGAGTCGACGCCCCTCTACGCCGAGGTGCTGGCCCAGGCAGCGGAGTTCGAAGCGGAGGCAGCTCGGGAGGAGGCGCCGGCTCCCGAGTCCGAGACCCCGGGTGGCAACGGCCACGGACCGGATGGCAACGGCCACGGACCGGATGGCAACGGCCACGGACCGGGTGGCAACGGATGGGGTCCGCAATGAGCTGGGGCGGAGGAGGATTCGGCGGCGGAGGAGGCGGATTCGGCGGGGCGCCCGGAGGGTTCGGCCGCCCGGCTGCGCCCGGCCTCCCCTTTGCCGGAATCCCCACCGAGCTCCAGGGCGGGGTGGACGGGCTGCTTGCCTCAGAACCCGAGCATCCCGCACCGGACGTCGTCTTCAACCAGAACGGCTCCGAGCTCGAGCTGAAGCGCCTCACCCTGTGGCGCCTCCTGACCAAGTACCGGGGCATGCTGGCCCTGGCCGGCCTGCTGGTCGTGGTCATCTCGGTCGCCGCCCAGACCGGCCCCGAGCTCACCGGGATCGCCATCGACGACGGGATGTCGGCGGGGCACGAGCACTTCGCCGTCGTCGCCATCCTGGCCGCCGCCTACCTGGTCTTCATCGCCGTCACCGCCGTGGCCCAGCGGTTGCAGGTCAAGGTGACGGGCCGCCTGGCCGCCTGGGTGATGAACGACCTGCGGGTCAAGGTCTTCGCCCACCTCCAGCGCCTCTCGCTCGGGTTCTTCACCGAGGAGAAGGCCGGCGTGGTCATGAGCCGAATGACCAGCGACATCGAGAACCTCCAGCAGTTGCTGCAGGACGGGCTCTCTCAGCTCGCCATCCAGGCCCTGACCATGGTGGTCATCACCGTGATCCTGTTCGCCACCGATGTGCGCCTGGCCGCCATCACCGTGGTGTTGATCGTCCCCGCACTGGTGGTGGCCTCACTGTGGTTCAAACGAGCCTCGGAACGCGGCTACGACCGGGTGCGGGACGGCATCGCCAACGTCCTGGCCGACCTGTCCGAGAGCCTCCACGGGGTACGCATCGTGACCGCGCACAACCGCCAGCGGCACAACGTGATCCACCACCGCAACGTGGTGGGTGACTACCGCGACGCCAACAACTACACGGCCCACGTGAACGCCCTCTACGGCCCCGGGACCCAGTTCCTCGGCGTGGTGGGCCAGGCCGTGCTGCTGGCCATCGGCGGGGAGATGGTGCTCCACCACACCCTGAAGATCGGTGCACTGGTCGCCTTCTTCTTGTACCTCAACCGGTTCTTCCAACCCATCCAGCTGCTGGTGCAGCAGTACAACACCTACCAACAGGGCCAGGCCTCGGTGTACAAGCTGCGTAACCTGATCGACACCGAGCCGGAGGTTACCGAGTCGGCCGATGCCGTCGAGCTGCCCCCCATCGAGGGCGAGATCGTGTTCGACCACGTCTCCTTCGGCTACGACCCGGACCGGCTGGTCGTCGAGGACATCGCGCTGCAGGTCGCCCCCGGGGAGACGGTCGCCTTCGTCGGGCCGACCGGGGCCGGCAAGTCCACGCTGGCCAAACTGGTCACTCGCTTCTACGACCCCACCGAAGGCCGGGTGCTCATCGACGACCACGACCTGCGCGACGTCACCATGCGCTCACTGCGCCGTCAGCTCGGCGTGGTGCCCCAGGAGCCCTTCCTGTTCGCCGGCACCATCCGGGACAACCTCGCCTTCGCCCGACCCGAGGCCACCGACGAGGAGATCTTCGAGGCGGTCCGCACGGTGGGGCTCGGGGACGTGATCGACCGCATGCCCAACGGACTGGACACCGTGGTCCACGAGCGGGGCCAGACCTTGTCGTCCGGCGAGCGCCAGCTGATCGCCCTGGCCCGGGCCTTCCTCGCCCATCCCCGCGTGCTCGTGCTGGACGAGGCCACCTCCAACCTCGACCTCCAGTCCGAGACGAAGATCGAGACCGCCCTCGATGCCCTCCTCGAGAACCGGACCGCCATCCTGATCGCCCACCGCCTGTCGACGGCCATGCGGGCGGACCGCATTGCCGTGGTCGACCAGGGCCGCGTCACCGAGGTCGGCACCCACGCCGAGTTGGTGGCGTCGGGCGGGCGCTATGCCGAGATGTACGCGACCTGGGTACGCCAGTCCGATCTGGCCGAGCACGCCCCTGCCGACAGCGGACGCTGACCGCGTAGGTGGGCCTCCTCAGGCCACCTCCGGTACCGTCGAGAGCCCTGCGGCGAACCGGGCATCACTGATCTCCTCGTCCACCATCCGCCCACTCAGGTAGGAGTCGTAGGCAGCCAGGTCGAAGTGCCCGTGTCCACACAGTGCGGTGAGGATGACCTTCTCCTCGCCGGACTCCTTGCAGACCAGGGCCTCCCGGATGGCAGCGGCGATGGCATGGGTGGGCTCGGGCGCGGGGAGGATGCCCTCGGAGCGGACGAACTGCATGGCCGCGGCGAAGCATTCGAGCTGGGGGATGGCGATGGCCTCCATCATGCCGAGCTCGTAGATGTGGGAGATGAGCGGTGCCATCCCGTGGTACCGCAGGCCGCCGGCGTGGATCGGGTCCGGAATGAAGTCATGCCCGAGGGTGTGCATCTTCATCAGCGGGGTCGTGCCGGCGGTGTCCCCGAAGTCGTAGGCGTAGACGCCCCTGGTCAGCGACGGGCACGACGAGGGTTCGACGGCCCGGATGACAGGGTTCATCGTGCCCGCCATCTTCTCCCGGATGAACGGGAAGGCCAGACCGCCGAAGTTCGATCCCCCGCCGGTGCACCCCACCAGCAGGTCCGGTGCCTTCTCGCCGGCCTTGGCCAGCTGCAGCAGGGCCTCCTCCCCGATGATGGTCTGGTGCATCAGCACGTGGTTGAGGACGCTGCCCAGCGCGTAGCGGGTCTCCGGGTCGGGCGCGGCCACCTCCACCGCCTCGGAGATGGCGATGCCCAGTGACCCGGGACTGTCGGGATCCGCCGCCAGGATGGCCCGGCCGGCGGCCGTGAGCTCACTCGGGGAACGGTGGACCGTCCCGCCGAACGCCTCCATCATCAGGCGCCGATACGGCTTCTGGTCGTAGGAGGCGCCGACCTGCCAGATCTCGCACCCGAGCCCGTAGATGGCACAGGCATAGGCCAGCGCCGTCCCCCACTGCCCGGCACCGGTCTCGGTGGTCAGCCGCTTCACCCCCGCCTTGGCGTTGTAGTACGCCTGGGGCACCGCGGTGTTGGGCTTGTGCGAGCCCGCCGGCGACACGCCCTCGTACTTGTAGTAGATGCGCGCCGGTGTGTCGAGCGCCTTCTCCAGGCGATGGGCCCGGTAGAGCGGGGACGGCCGCCACTGCCGGTAGACGTCGAGCACCCCCCCGGGGATGTCGATGTAGCGCTCGGTGCTTACCTCCTGGAGGATCAGGTCCATCGGGAAGAGGGGGGCGAAGTCGTCAGGGCCGGCGGGCTCGAGCGTGCCGGGATGGAGGGCCGGAGGCGGCGGCGAGGGCAGATCGGGGACGATGTTGTACCAGGCCGTCGGCATCTCGCTCTCGTCGAGCAGGAACTTGTGCTGGCGAACCGTCTCATCGATGACCGTCATGGCTTCTCCGTTTCTGTCGGCTAACGAAAGATACTCATCAATGCCCTGCCGGGCACGTTCCTCAGGCCGGGCGGGGGTATCGCCTCACCCGAGGCGGGGATAGCGGCCGGACCAGGGGTCAGCCGCCTCCAGCTGGGACGCCACCCGGATCAGCTGCGCCTCCCTCCACGGGCCGGCCACGACCTGCACGCCCACCGGCAGCCCCGAAGGCGCCACGTGGAGAGGCAGGCTGACGGCCGGCTGGCCGGTGATGTTGTAGACCGCGGTGAAGGCGGCCATGGCCACGATGTCGAGGACCGGCGCCCCGGCCCCGGCGTGGACGGCCTCGAGCAGGCCCACCTTCGGCGGCTCCACGGTCATCGTGGGCGTCACCAGCAGGTCGAACTCGTCATCGAACCGCGCCACGATCGTGCGCGTCAACTGGTGCAGCTCGATGAGCGACCGGGTGAAGACCGCGCTGTCCACGGCCTCGGCGGCCGCGTAGCCGGCCCGGTTGTGCGGCTCGACCCTGGCCCAGTCGATGTCGGGGTACTCGCTCAGACCCGCATTGACCACATTGAGGAACGGTTCGAGTCCCGACAGGTCGAAGACATCGGCGGCGATGCGCGAGACCTGATGGCCGAGGGACTCGAGCACCCGCCCGGCATGGTCGACGGCGGCAGCCGGCTCATCGGCCACCGGCAGCCCGAGGGCGGATACCGAGCACAGCGCCACCCGGAGCCGACCGGGGTCGGCACCGACCTCCTCGGCGAACGGGCGCTCCGGTACCGGGGCGTTCCACCAGGCATACGGGTCGGGGGTGCTGATGACGTCGAGGACGGCAGCGGTGTCGGCCACCGTCCGGCTGAGGGCCCCCTCGGTGACCATTCCCTGCCATCCCGGAAAGGTGGCGGGCACCCGACCGCGACTCGGCTTGAGGCCGACCAGGCCGCAGCACGACGCCGGTATCCGGATCGAGCCGCCACCGTCGCTGGCGTGGGCCACGGGGAACATGCCGGCGGCCACCGCGGAGCCGGCACCCCCGCTCGATCCCCCGGAGGTGTGTCCCGTGTTCCACGGATTTCGGGTGACCCCGAACCGCTCGTTCTCGGTCACGGTGATCGATCCGAACTCGGGGGTGTTGGTCCGGCCGGTGAGGATGAAGCCGGCGCGGACGAAGGCGTCGGCGATCGGCCCGCTGGTGGCGCTGGGGCCCTCGGGGGCGCCCCGGGACCCGTAGGTCACCGGCTGGCCCTCCACCGGGAGCAGATCCTTGATCGGGAGGGGCACCCCGGCGAAGGGGGGAAGGTCCGCCACCTCGCCGGCGATCCGCTCCCCGAGCGCCCGTGCCTCGGCACGGGCCTCCTCGTCGTTGCGCCAGATCACCGCGTTGAGCTCGGTGTTGCAGACATCGACTCTGGCCAGGCACTCGTCGAGCACCTCGAGCGGGCTGACCTCCTTGGCCCGGATGGCGGCGGCTACGTCCAAGCCAGATGCGAGTTCGTCCATCGGGCCAGGCTAGAGCGCCGAGGCGGCCAGACCAAGTGGCAGCGCATGTCGATCGCTAGGGCCAGAGACGGTCCCGGAGACCCGAGGCACGGGCGATCGGCCGGTCGATGGCCTCCCGGATCGACTCCTCGCTCCCGATCACCGTCAGGCGATCCCGGGCCCGGGTCACTGCCGTGTAGAGGAGTTCGCGGGTGAGGATGGGCGAGCCGGCCGCCGGAAGCGACACCACCGCATGGGGGAACTCCGAGCCCTGGCTCTTGTGGATGGTCATCGCCCACCAGGTCTCCCACCGGTCGAGCCGGGCCGGCGCCACCAGGCGAGCGCCGTCGCCGGTGGCCATGGCCACCCGCAGGCCCCCGGCATGGGCGACGACCACCCCGACATCACCGTTGAAGACCCGATTGACCGGGTCGTTGCCGGTCACGATGATCGGCGAGCCGAGGCGCCAGCGACCGGCGCTCCGCACCTGGGGCACCGCCTCGGCCACCGCTGCCTCGATCCGGTCGCTCCACTGGTAGCTGCCCGACGGCCCGCGCCGGACCGCGGCCAGCACCTTGATGCGGGCGGCGGCTTCGAGGGCGGCCTCTGCATCCCCGGCTACCGCCGCCTCTGCCGCCTCGACGGCGGCCGCCACCACCGCCGTTCGTACCGGGTCCAGATCGTGGCCGGCGGCGTCTGGAATCCAGCGGGCGTCGGGGCGCCCCTCGCCCAGGAGCCCGATGGCCCGGTCCGCATCGCCGTCACGCACGGCGTCGGCCACCGCGGCGATGGCCGAGTCCTCGGCGAAGCGCCGGCGTCGGCGAAGCTCGGTGACCCGGCCGGCAAGTGGGGCGCCGTCCCAGGCGCCTCCGGTCTCCCCGGCCGGCCCGACCAGGTCGTCCATGACCGTGCCGGCCTCGATGCTGGTCAGCTGGAAGGGGTCGCCTACCAGCACCAGCCGGGCGTCGGGACGGACCGCATCGAGGAGCTTGGCCATCAAGGGCAGCGACACCATCGACGTCTCGTCGACGATCACCATGTCGTGCGGGAGGGGGTTCGACCGGTCATGGCGGAAGTGGGTCCGGTCGCCCCTTCCGAGCAGCCGGTGCACGGTGGTCGGGTCGGTGCCAGCCAGTGCGTCGGCCAGTGCCCCGTCGATGACCCCGCGGTCCTGTAGGCCGCCCAGTTGCGCCCGCACTGCCTCCCCCATCCGGGCGGCCGCCTTGCCGGTGGGCGCGGCCAACCCCACCAGCAGGTCATGGCCCTCGGATCGGGCCAGCAGGTGGGCGGCGGCCAGGATGCGTACCACCGCATGGGTCTTGCCCGTGCCGGGGCCGCCTGCGATGATCGCCACCCCCTGGGTCAGTGCCCGCTGCGCGGCCAATCGCTGCAGGTCGCGTTCCGTGCCGCCGTCCTCGGCCCCGAACAGGTCGTCCAACGTCCGCTCCAGCATGCCGTCGGGGCGGGGCTCGCCTGGTCCGTCCAGGGCGTGCGCTCCCGACACGTTCCGGCGGGCCAGGTCGTCGGCGACCAACCGCTCGTAGTACCAGTACCGTTGGAGGTACACCCGCCGGCCGTCCCAGACCAGCGGCCGCAGGGACGCGTCGGAGGCCTGTTCGGGAGAGGCAACGATGACCGAGCCCTCCAGGGCATGTGACCAGTCGGTGGTGTCGGGCCAGGGCAGCTCCCGATCCGGAAGTGCCGTGTCGTCACCGTCGAGGACCTGGTCGCGCACCCGCTCGAGCTCGACGCAGACGTGACCGAAGCGCGGTGCCCGGGCGGCGAACGCGAGAGCCAGGAGTGCCAACGGCGTCGCCTCGGGCTCGAGACGCTCCACCGCGTCGACCAGCTGCTGCTCGAAGGGGCCGAGCACTCCTGCCTCGACGAACGGCAGCAGCTCGGCCGCCGGCCCCGGCGCGCCGCTGACCGTCGGCTCACCTACCCTCATGCCGCCACCGGCCGGCGCCCGTCGAGGAGTTCGCTCAGCCCGACGACCATGCCGGGCACCATCGCCCAGTTGAAGACGCCGTGGGGCCGGCCATCGGTGGTGGCCACGCCCGGGCCGGTCATGCCCCGGACGAACAGGTAGGAGGCGCCGCCCAGGTGGGTCTCGGCACGGTAGTCGGGCTGGCGCCATCGGAGATAGCGGTGGAGCGCCACCGCGTAGAGGAGGGCCTGCAGGGGATAGTGGTGCTCGATCATCGCACCGGTGAGCCGTTCGGGCCCGTAGTCATCGGGGAGCGGCACCACCCCGCGGCGGGTCAGCTGGTTCGTCTTGTAGTCGGCCACGACGAAGCGCACCCCACCGTCCTCGTTCCGCACGCGGGCCACCAGGTCGATGGACCCGGTGAGGTAACCGGCCAGTTCGACGTCTATGGCCCCGCCGGCCAGTGCCGCGGCCCAGGGGGCCAGTGGGTCGGACGGTTCGAGGTGGGAGGCCACAAGCCGGCCGATGTCATCGACCCGGGCAGGCGGCCCGGCCTGCCCCAGCCGTAGGTCGAAGGAGACCTCGTTGAGCCGGTCGCCTTCCGCGAGGTCCGCCAGGCGACGGCCGGAGAAGAGGGCACCGAGCGGCGTCTCGATCGCCGCCCGGAGGCCTTCGACCACCAACCGGGCTCCGTCGGCCCCGTTGAGCGCCCCGGGGTCCGTCGGAGTCAGGTCCAGCCCGCGCCACGAGAGCTCCTCATCGAGGGCATCGCCGAGCTCCTCATCGAGGGAGGAAGTGGCGAAGTCCACCTTCTCCAGAACTGCATGGATCATCGTGCCGAAGGCCGCTCCTGCCGGGAGGGGGGCGAGTGGCCCGGGAGGAGGGGCACCAGCCGGCGGTGACGCCCCGGCATTTGCGGAATCTGCCGCCACCTCCAGTTCCGGTCGAACGTCCTCCTCGTCCTGCTGCTCGTCGTGGGCCCCACCGTCGGCGAGCGACGGGTCGTAGGGATCGAAGGCACTCGACGCCGCCTGCTGGGTCATCGAGGAGAACGACCAGCGGTGCACCGAGCGATCGAGCACGGTCTCGAACCGGGCGAGCTCGAGCCCCGGCGGCTCCCGATCCGTGTCGGAGTCCTCCCAGCGGACGGGAGACGCGGGACGGTCGTCGATCGGGACCACCTCGATCGTGCCGGGGGCGCGCTCGACGAGCGGTGTCAGCGTATCCACGATGTCGTCGTCGGCCGGGACCGACACCGTGGCCCGTGCGAACGCGTCGGGGTCGATCGTCCCCTCGGACCGGGCGAAGAGCACATGGGCCACCGCCGTCTTCCCGCTGGACGAGGCGTTGGCCCACCACACCACCGTCTGGTGCTGCGCCCGGGTGAGGGCCACGTAGAGCAGCCGAAGGCGTTCTCCGGCCACCTCCTCGTCGGCGAGCGCCTTTCTGCGTGAGGCGGACTGCTCGTCCGGCCACGGTTCACCGACGGTCAGGTCACAGGTCCGCACGCCCGAGTCGGGGTCCGTGTAGATCAGCGACTCGCGCTGGGTGGTGCCGAACCGCCACAGCGTGGGGACGCAGACGACCGGGAACTCGAGACCCTTGGCCTTCCAGATGGTCATGATCTGCACTGCGTCCGCCTCGGACTCGATCCGGCGGGCAGCCACGTCCCCCTCGGCCTCGGAGTCGGCGTCGTTCTCGGGCTCGGCGTCCAGGACGGCCAGCAGACCGGCAACGCTGGCCATGCCGTGGGGGACGGCACCGTGCAGGAGCTCGGCGAGGTGGTCGAGGTCGGTCAGATTGCGATCGCCGTCGGGGGCGCCGAGCACCCTCGCCACCACCCCGGTGTCCGCCCACACCCGCGCCAGGACGTCGGCCACGGCGTGGCCGCTCAACAGGGCGCCCCAGTCCGCAAGCTGCTCCTGCAGAGGCACCAGGGCATCGTCGGAGGCAGTAGCGATCTCGTCGGCGCTCCACCCCACGAACCACGACAGGGCGTAGGTGCGCACGGCACGGGCGTCAGACGGGCGGCCCATGGCGTGGAGGAGATAGCGCATCTGGACGGCGGACGGCGATTCGAGCACGTTGCCACTTGTGGCCACCACCGCCGGGATGCCCTCGCCCCGCAGGGCGGTCTGCACCGCGTCGCCCTGTGCGCCGGTGCGGACCAGGACGGCGATGTCCGACGGCCGGACGGGGCGTGGACCGGTTTCGTCCTTCGTCGACGGCAGAACGGCGGTCTCGAGGAGGTTGTGCACGTATGCGACCAGGTCGCGGTCGATGGCGTGACCGGCCGCCTCGGTGGCCACCTGGGCCCGGTTCTTGTTCCGGGCGATCCTCGATCCGGTGGCCAGTCGGACCACCAGGGTAGGGAGCTCCCCGCCCGCCCCGGTGCGCAGCCGGCGCTCGCGGTTGGCGGGCGCAGGCTCGACCGGAACGAAATCGATGCTGTCGGCGCCGAATGTCGCCCCGTCGAGGAGCGCCTCCAACGCCGTCAGCACGGCGCCGTCGGAGCGCCAGTTGGTGGCCAGGGAGCGGCGTTCGGTGCCGGCTCGGTCCACCGCCCCGAGGTACGCTCCGATGTCCGCCCCGCGGAACCGGTAGATGGCCTGCTTGGGGTCGCCCACGAGCACCAGCGTCGTGCCGCTCCCCTCGGTGCCGAAGAGCGTCGAGAAGATGTCCCACTGGACCCTGTCGGTGTCCTGGAACTCATCAATGAGCGCCACCTTGAAGCGGTTGCGCAGCGTCTCGACCACTGCGGCCGCAGCCGGCCCTCGCAGCACGTCACGCAGCTGGACCAACACGTCGTCGAAGCTCACCGACCCACGGGACCGCCGGCGCCGGTCCAGCCTGTCCACCGACTCCCCGACCAGCCGGGTCATCAGCACCTGCTCGGGCAGGGCGCCCTGGTCCTCGCCGCTCGGCTCCAGCCGCAGGTCGGATTGGCCGGCGGCCACCCTGGTGGCCGCGCAGAGCTTGTCCAGAGCGGGGAGGACCCCTGCCTCGACGGCCTCCAGCGACGCCGCGGCCAGCACGTCGGCGCACACCTCGTCGACCAGCTCCTTGGCGTCGTCGACCAGCCGTGTGTCGGGATCGATGCCTACGGTCGCCCCCAGCGTCTGTCGGACCTGCGTCGCGAACCCGTGGATGGTGGTGATGGTGGCGGCATCGAACTCGGTGATAGCCCGCCGCAGGCGCTCCAGCAGCAGCGGGACGTTCCCCCTGGCCAGGTGGAGGAGGAGCACGTCGTCCTCGGCCGGGGGCCGGCCGGTTCCGTCCAGACAAGCGGCGGCCTCCACCATGCGGTCTCGGACCCGCGCCCGCAGCTCACCCGTGGCGGCCCGGGTGAAGGTGACGATGAGCAGCTCCGAGGGAGGGACGCCGCCCTCGGCGATGTACCGGGTGGCCAGGCCGGCCAGCGTGTAGGTCTTGCCGGTCCCCGCGCTGGCCTCGATGGCCATGCTTCCCGTCGGCAGTTGCCCGGCGAGGTCGAACGGTCGGTGGGCCGGCGCGGTCACGGGTTCCCACCGGGGCCTGCGGAGCGGCCGGGGGCGAACGGGGTCGCGGACCGATCGAACGATCCCCACAGGTACTCGGCGAAGCAATCCACCCGCCCCCCGGTGCCTGGCGGGTCACCCGGTCGGGAGGGGAGCGCCATGAGCGCCTGGTAGTCGAGATCGGGGAAGGCCAGCCGAACCGCAGCGTGCTCGCCGTCACCGCCGCCCCCGTGGGACACCCAATGGCTCGACCTGGCGGTCGACCGGTGCTGTTCGTAGGAGAGGACGGGGAAGAGTGGGATCGGCTCCCGCATCCCCCGCCGGTAGCAGTCGACAGCTACCTCCAGCGCGGTGCAGGGATCGATTCCATCGGCCGCGCCGAAGCCGGCAGGCACCAGGTCGACTGCCTCGACGACCACCCTGGGGTCGAGCGCCCTCCCGATCACCACCGACCGCCACTCACCCGAGGGATCCGACGCCGCCAGGGCCATCAGGTCCAACCAGGCGGCCAGGCGGTCGACCGGCTGGACCTTCTTGTACTGCACGCGGGCAGGCCCCGGTGTCGCCGGGTCGAGGCGAAGGCGGACGGTTCCCACGATGCGGGTCCGATCGCCCAGCTCGACGTCGACCTCGAATGGCTCGGCGTCACCTTGGCGCACGCCGTGCGCGGTGGCCTCGGCGGTGATGGCGGCCACGATGCCGTCCAGCTCGTCCACCAGCTCGTCTTCGAGCACCCCCGGGGGGAGGGTGCCGCGGGCGCGCTCCAACTCGAGCCAGGCGTCGGGGTCCAGCCCGTCGAGCCGGGCGGCGAGCATGCGGTCCCCGATCTTCCACTTCTCGAGGTGGGTGAGGGCGACCGGCAGGAGGGTCGACAGGCGCTCCTCCTTGCGAGGCAGGCGAGCCTCCAGGGCCCGACCGACGAAGGCAGCCACCGGGTGGGCGAGGAAGGAGTGCAGGTCGCCGAAGTCGATGATCTCGGCGCGGTTCGAGGGGAGCAGGTCCACGAGGAAGGGCCTGGCCTGGGCCGTGCGCCGGCGCCTGGTCAGCGCGCCGTCGAGGTCGGACGGGTCGAAGCCCCATGCTCCGACCTCCCCCAGTGCCCCCTTGGTGAAGCACTTCTCGTCGAAGGGATGGCGGGGATGACGTACCTCGAGGACATCGGCCACAGCCGAGCGCTGCTCGACGTCGATCAGCGCGAGGACGGCGTCGAAGAGCTCGGCGGCCACCACCGAGCGCGGGATCTCCTGGTTGGTCCGCACATCCTTGCCGTCGCGCACGACCACGAAGTGGTCGCCCGCTGCCAGCACGGCCTCGAGGAGCGCCTGGCGGGCTTCGGCCCTCGGATCGCGGTCCCCGGGACGGGGCGCGGCGGCAACCAGGTCGTCGGCCGCAGGGGCCGGCGAGCCGAATGCAGCCTGGTCCATCCCGAGCACGCACACGACCCGGAACGGCACCCACCGCAACGGGGTCATGGAGGTGACGGTGATGCCGCCACGGAAGAAGTCGGGGCGGCCCACCTTCCCGTCGAGCTGCTCGTCGAAGAGTCGCCGGATGTCGTGGAAGGCCAGGGGCACCGACGAGACGGCGTCCTGACGGGTCGCCGTCTCGAGCACCTCGGCGAGGATCCTCTGGAGGCCTTCCATCTGCCAGGCCGCGTCCCGGGGTGCGGCGAACACCTCCTCGGTGACCGTACGCAACGTCGCGACCCAGTACGCGACCGGCCGCGCTCCGAGCGCTCGGTCGGCGAGGTCGGCCAGGTGGCGGAGTGCCTCGGCCAGTCGGCCCAGGACCTCTACGTCGCCGCCTTCCACCCCGAACGGGGCGATGTCGCCCATGGCCAGGTGCCGGTCGTCGTCGTGGATCGCCGCGCCGAGCAGCAGGCGGTCGAGTGCGGTCTGCCAGGTGTTGGACACGATGGCCTTGGGAATGCCGAAAACGGCGCGCTGGCGGGGGTCGAAACCCCAGCGGACCTCAGTGCCCTCCACCCACTCGGCGATGGTGGCCAGGTCGTCGTCGTCGAACTGGAAGCGTTCGCGCACCGGCGCGAGTGCCAAGAAGTCGAGAACGACCGGCACCTCGAAGCGACCCGCGACCAGCTCGAGGAGCGCGGCGGTCGCGCCGAGCATCGGATTGGTCGTCCGGATCGACTGGTCGGCGATGCGAAAGCGCAGGGGCGGCGCGCCGTGCCCCTCCTTTGTCGCGGGCTGCGTGCCGTCAGCCTTCCCCGGGTCGGACGGCCGGCCGAATACCGCCTCGACGAGGGGAGCGAATCGGTCGAGGGTCGGGCACAGGACGAGGATGTCCTCCTCGGTGAGGTCGGAGCCCGGCTCGGCGAGCAGGTGGAGCAGTGCGTCACGAAGCGCCTGCACCTGGCGCAGCGGGCCGTAGCAGGCGTGGAAGCGGATCGATCGATCGGTCGGCTCGACCGGGCCGGGCCGGGGCGCCGCATCGGTGCCGATGTCGTGCTGCAAGCGCCCGAGCAGCGTGGTGGGGGGTCGGATGCCCGGATCGGGGTCGACCCGCTCGATCGGAGGGAGTCCGGCGGCCTCGGCGTCGGCCAGCAGCTGGGCCGTGTCGCGCGTGAGCCGGCCCCACGACCGGAGTAGTGGTTGCTCGGTGGGCTCGGCCGTCCGGGCCCGGAGTCGGCCGCCATCGAGATGGCAGGGCTGGAGCAGGAAGAGGTGGACGTCGTGCTGCACGGCCACCGCCTCGGCCAGCTCGAGGAACCCCCCGCTCGGGAGCAGGGTGAAGCCGAACAGGAGCAGCCGAGGGGGCAGGTCCAGGGGGAGTGTGCCGGCGCGGACCCGGTCGACCAGTGTGGGGAGCCGCTCCGGGGGGCTCTCCTCGCCGACCTCGTGCCGGACCAGGTGCCAGAGCCGGGGCTGCCAGGCCGCGTGCGCGTCGATCTCCACACCCCGGCCGTCGCGGAAGTCGCCGGAGGCCCACGAGCGGATCATGTCCGGGCGATGGAGGTGGTAGCGGTCGAAGAGGTCAGCCACCCGACGGGACCTGGCGAAGCGCGACGCGCCCGGTGGCAGGGCGACGAAGCCCGCGAGATCGGAGTCGTCGGCGGCACGCTCGGTGACGGCCAGCACCGACCACACCAGCCGGTCGATGCTCCACGGATCGGCCCGGGGGTCAGCCCGCTCGGCGTTCAGCACCCGGCTGCGCAGGGTGCTGGGATAGGCCCGCTCGATGTTGGCGGCGATGCCGTCCGCACGGTCCGGGCCCGAGTTGCCCAGGTGGCGGGCCAGCTCGAGCGTCAGCCACCGCCGCATCCCGTCCGAGGGCACCGCCAGCCACTCCGGTGTCATCGGGTCCAACCGCTCGTCGGCCATGACCTTGGCAAGGCGGGCAGCGAGGGGTTCGGGCCGCCCTGCCGAGTACAGGTGCATCATGATGAGGGACCCTACTCACCGCCTGTGACTCTCTTCGTCGGCCGACCACCTTGCCGGCTGCCACCGGGCACGCATCAACCCGTTCCCAGCTCAGAAGTGGTAGCAAGGATGCAAGCACATTCGCGTGCGGTGAGTCCTGGGAGGAACCGTGGGACATCTGTTGGCGGCCACAGCGAACGGCGGGGCCTCGTTCGGCTTGTTCCTGATCATCTGGATCATCGCCTACGTCGTGTTCGCCCTCGGGGTGTACGGAACGTTCAAGAAGGCCGGGCAGCCCGGCTGGGCGGCCTTCGTCCCCATCTACAACTTCATCATCATCTTGAAGATGGTGGGCCGGCCGGTGTGGTGGGCCTGGTCCCTGCTGTTGCCGATCGTCCCGTTCCTCGGGTCCATCGCCTTCCTCGTCATCTACATCATCGTCCTGCACGACGTCTCGAAGAGCTTCGGCCACGGTGGCGGGTTCACGGTCGGGCTGGTCCTCCTCAACGTCATCTTCTGGTACATCCTGTGGCTCGGCAAGAGCCAGTACCGGGGCCCGGCCGCACTGGCCGGCGCGGGCGGCTACCCGGGCCAGTACCCACCGGCGGGCGGTTACGGCGCGGGCGGCTACCCACAGCAGCAGCCGGGCTACCCACAGCAGAACCCCTACTACCCACCGCCCGGTCAGGCTCCACCTCCTCCCCTGCCGGGCTACCCACCCCAGCAGCCGGGACAGGCACCGCCTCCCCCCGGTCAGATGCCGTCGGCACCGCGTCCCCCTGGTCAGATTCCGTCGGCGCCACCGCGTCCCCCTGGTCAGATTCCGTCGGCACCGCCGGCACCACCACCGCCTGGCGACCTGCCACCCCTGCAGTAGGCCACCCCCGCGCGAGGGGAGCGCATGCACGGCTGTTCCTCGTTGACGGTGCGCACCGTCAGCGCAGCCGGCCCGTACGTCGGGTCACTGCGGCCGGGTCGCCGTCTCCAGGAGCCCGCTGGGGATGGTTTCGAGGGTGTGGAGGATCGCCTCGGCCAACGCACGAGCGGACACCGGATCGAGTTCGACGGCCACCCGTGCGCCCGCCCCACGGGCCGGATTGAGCAGATCGACGTTCAAGGTGTGCTCGGCCTGGGCGTGGGCGGGATGGTCGAAGTAGACCGTGGCGTCGGTGACCGGGAACCAACCCTGGGGGCCCTTGCCACTGCCCTGCACGGTCAGCGTGATGGTCTGGTAGGTGCACATGGCGATCTCCCCTGTCAGTGGGTGGCGAGGTGGCGGCCGAAGAACTCCCAGATCCGATGCCAGCCCTCGGTTGCCGCCTCGGGGCGGTAGCTGGGTCGGTCGGGGGCGAAGAAGGCATGGCCTGCACCGTCGAAGGTGTGGAACTCGAACTCCTTGCCCGCAGTGGTGAGGGCCCGCTCGAGCTCCTCGACCTCAGCCGGTGCCGGGTACTGGTCCTCGGCACCGAACAGTCCGAGCAGCGGGCACGACAGGTTCGGGGCCAGGTCGACGATCGGGCCCACGCGGAGCGGCATACCCTCGGGAGGGCTGGCGACGACGAAGGCCCCGTAGCAGTCGACGGCGGCATCCAACTCGAGGCTGCACGCGGCCAGGAACGACTGCCGGCCGCCGGAGCAGTACCCGATCGTGGCGATTCTCCCATTGGAGGAGTCCAGCGAACACAGGTGGGCGGCCGCTCCGGCGACATCACCGACCAGGCGCTCGTCGGGCACGCCACCCTGCGCTCGTGCCGCCGCGGCCGCGTCGTCGGGGCTGGCGCCCGGTGCCTCGCGTGAGTACAGGTTGGGACAGACGGCCAGGTAGCCGTGGGCGGCGAATCGTCTGGTGATCTCCTTGGTTGCCTCGTCGTACCCGGGCATGTGATGGATCACCACGACCCCACCGGTCGGCACCCCGTCCAGGGGCTGGGCCAGATAGGCCTCGATGAGGTCATCCCCGTGCCCGCGGATCTGTACCGTCTGCGCCCTCATTGCGTCGTTCGTCATCGATCGGGCCCTGTCTGTCGTCGTGGTTCGGTGTGCAGCATGCCTGACCGCTGCCCGCTACGCGTTTGCGTCATCGTCCATCGCGCTCCGCGACTCACGCAGCCGGCTCGACGTGGCGGCCCGCTCGTCCCGGAATGCGCCGATCCGGGCCAACGCCACGTCGAGCCTGGCCACCAGCTTCTCGTTGGCCTCGATGGCTTCGTCGAGCAGCCGGCGACGTCGGGCCGCCGGGACGTTGCCGGCCCGGTACTCGGATCGGACGCGGTCGAGTACATCGATGTCCTCGGTCTCCAGCACCACCCTCACCTCGGCCAACGAGAAGCCCAGCAGCTCCTGGAGGTCGCGGATGCGGGTCACCCGTGCCATGTCGGTGGCCGAGTAGAGGCGCTCTCCCCTTCCCCGGTAGCTGCTCGGGCTGATCAGGCCCTGCTCCTCCCAGTAGCGCAAGGTCCGGGTGGTCAGTCCGGTGAGCTTGGCCACCTCTCCGATGCGCAGGACCACCGGTGGCGCCTCGGCGGCGGCGTTCCGCGTGATCACCTCACCACCCCCACGGCAGTCGCGCCCATCGGAGGGCCATCGGTAGCGTCGACGGACTCGGTCCCGTCCGGCTCGGAGTAGACGTAGCGGCCGCCCCGGAGCCACGAAGCCCCTGCTGCCAACAGGCTGGCGAAGATGGCGAAGTCGAAGGCGGCGTGCAGCCCGGCCCGGAACGGTGCGCTGATCAGCCCGGGGAAGAAGCTCCGGCCTGTGAGTGCCGCCTGTTGGACCGTCGGCAGCTGGGCCAGCTGGTGGGCGCCGATCAGGTGTCGTATCGGGTCGTAGCCGAGGAAGGCGGCGAACAGGGTGGAGACCGCCGGCAGGTGGGCGGCCTGCTCGGCTGCTGCCGGCGGGACCCCGTGCGCCACCAGGCCCTGGAAGAGGTTCCGGGTGAGCGATGAGCTCAGGCCGATGATCATCAGCGAGAAGAAGATGCCGATGGACAGGACCTGGGCGGAGTTCTGGAAGGTGGTGTTCATGCCGGAGCCTGCGCCACGGTGCTGCGGGGGCAGGCTGTTCATCACGCCGGCCCGGTTGGGCGATCCGAACGACGCCATGGTCATCCCGGTGAGCAGGAGCAGGATGGCGAACGCCCAGTAGGGGAAGTCGATCGGCAGGAACTCGAGCAGGAAGAAGCAGAGCGCCGACCCGAGCATCCCGCCGGTGGCGAAGGGACGCGCCCCGTAGCGGTCGGAGAGCACGCCGGACACCGGTCCGGCGACCAGGAACCCGAGGGTAAGCGGGAGCATGGCGATGCCCGCCCACAGGGGGGTGATGCTGAAGGCGTAGCCGTGCAGAGGCAACCAGATCCCCTGGAGCCAGATGATGAGCATGAACATCAGCCCGCCACGGCTGAGAGCGGCCAGGAAGCTGGCCAGCACCCCGCTGGTGAAGGCCCGGATCTTGAACAGCTGCAGCCGGAACATGGGCTGGGGGACCTTGGTCTCGATGATGCAGAACACGACGAGGAACGCGACCCCGAGGGCCAGCGAGCCCAAGACCATGGGATTGGTCCATCCCATGGTCTTGTGGCCGTAGGGCTCGATCCCGTAGGTGATGCCGATCATGACCAGGACCAGGCCGACTGCGAAGGTGATGTTGCCGGGCCAGTCGATCCGTGCCGGGCGGCGCGGGGAGACCTCCCGCAGCCGGAGATAGCCGAAGATGGTGGCGAACAGCCCGATGGGAACCGACACCAGGAAGATCAGCCGCCAGTTGATCGGCGCCAGGACGCCACCGAGGACCAGGCCGATGAACGACCCGCTGAAGGCGGCCGCCTGGTTGATCCCGAGTGCCAGCCCCCGTTGATTGTCGGGGAACACGTCGGTCAGGATGGCCGCCGAGTTGGCCATCAGCATGGCGGCGCCCACTCCCTGGAAGATGCGCATGACGATCAGATAGATGCCGGCGGCGTGGCCGGTCATCCAGGTGATGCTGAGCATCAGCGAGAAGAAGGTGAACACGGCGAAGCCGAGGTTGTAGGTGCGCACCCGACCGTAGATGTCGCCCATCCGGCCGAGGCTCACCACCAGGACGCTGGTGACCACCAGGAAGCCCAGGATCATCCAGAGCAGGTAGAAGGTGTTGCCGGGCTCGAGCGGGTCGATGCCGATGCCGCGGAAGACGTCCGGAAGGGCGATCAACACGATGGAGCTGTCGATGGTGGCCATCAGCATGCCGAGGGTGGAGATGAACAGCGCGATCCACTTGTAGCCCTCGGGTACGGCCGACAGGCCGCTCACCTGCTCGGGACCGGGTACGCCTGCACCAGGGGCGGTGGCGGCCCTCGATGATGTCAATCGCTGCAGGCCGTCCATGGCACTCCCGGATTCCGGTGGATTTCGTGAACGTCAACTTATATTAACGTACACGTCAATCCATACATCCCGGGCCGTCGGGGGTCGCGCCGTCCTGTCCGCGCCCGGCGCGGCCGACCGGCTCCTCGCCGAGGCACCGGTCCGGGCCGGGAGTGGCTTATCGTCGGGGTCTGTGACGACGGAACTCCGAGCACACCGGTCGGGCCGGCACGGGTTCGGAGAAGCGCTGTCGAGGCTGGGCGGGTTCGGCGTGCTGGTGGTGGCCGGTGCTGCCCTGACCGGTTGCGGAAGCTCCCTCCTCGGGACCACGTCGACAACCCCCGCCCCTTCGGCTTCGACCACTCCTGCGTCCACATCGGCAACAACCGCACCGCTCAACGGCGAGGTGGCGGTGGCGTTCCCGGTCGTCGGGTGCACGACCGCCTCCGCTGCCACCGGAGGGAGCGGCACCGGAGGGAGCGGCACCGGAGGGAGCGGCACCGGAGGCGGCAGCACGGGAGGCGGCGGCACCACGAGCACCCGGGGCTGGAACCCGACCATCCTGTTGGCACCGATCCCGACGGCGTTGGTGGGCAAGGTCGAGTTCTACTCCGACGGGGCCCACACCGTGTTGGGGCCCACCGGTTGGACGTGTTCGGTGATCACCTCGAACCAAGGTGCCATCGTTCTGGTGGTCTACCCGGCCGACGACCCCAACCCCCCGATCAGCGGCATCCCGGCCGCCGGGTCCGAAGGAGTCTTCGCCACGTTCGACAGCACCGGCCATGCTCAGGGTGCGGCACTGGTCTGCCCGTTCTTCACGATCCCCTCCTGGCAGCAGAAGGAGGCGGACTGCTCAGGGTCCAAGCCGGCCGGCGAGCAGGCGTCGATGTCCACGCCGGACGTCGTCTCCGTCACCGACCCCGCCGGCGTGGTGGGGAGCCTCGAGGGTTCGGGTGGGGTCTTTCCGGTCACCGGAACGGTGATCTTCCCCCAAGTGGTACCGGCCGTGACCGACGGCAGTAGCGTCGTCATCGCTGAGGAGTCGTGCTCCCTCACCGCCACCGCCCTGTGTCCGACCGTCCTCTCCGATTTCGAGGTGCGCGAGTTCCCGGTACCCGCCTCCGCCGGTCGATAGTCCTCGTCACGCCGGCGCTCGCCGCCGACGCCGTCGCCCGCCCCCGCCGGCGCACCACCGGAGGCTCCCGCCGACGCGAAAACCATGGCCTAATCAGGGATTCGCCCACTCCCAGGGGGCTTGCGAACACACTCCGCGAAACTTGTTGACCGGCCCCCGGAACCACCATAGGTTCGGCCGAGGCAGTCGCGGTGTGAGGAGTCAGCGGCGGTTGCTCTCGACAGGGGCACACTCGGTCGATGCCGAAGGTTTCGCCTTCGATCTACGGCGACGGGGCGCAGTCAGGTTTCTTGGGGCACACCTGGAGGGGATAGATGTCGAGCGATCAAGAGGAGCGCAAGGGAGCCGCAGTGGTTCCCGGGTCCGAGGGAAGCGGTTCGGGGCACACGTCGCCGCCACGCAGTGCCAGGTCGCGTCGACGTGCCCCGCGTGGCTCGGCGGGCATGATGCCGGCACTGGGGAGCGCGGGCGTGGCCGAGGTCGCGACCACCGACGTCGGCGCCCACCGAGAGCGTGCCAGAAGCACCCGGCTGCAGCGGGTGGCCATGGTGCTGGCCCCGGTGGCCGCACTCCTGATCCTCCGGGACGTCTTCGACCCGGGTGCGTCCCTTCCGGTCCCCCACTTCCCGGCGTCGCTGCAGCCCCTCCTGCCGGCGATGGTCCTGATCACGGTGTTGGCTCTGGTCATGGTGGTACCACTGCTGGCGGCCGGCCGATCGCCCCACATCCTCTACCGTCCCGACGAGTTGAAGATGACCTTCGACGACGTCCGGGGATCGGAGCCACTCGTCGAGGAGGTCACCAAGACTCTCAACCTGTTTCTGGCCCACCGGACCTTCGCCGAGCAGATGGGCGGTTCACCGCGCAAGGCAATCCTGTTCGAAGGCCCTCCGGGCACCGGCAAGACCTACATGGCCAAGGCCATGGCCGCCGAGGCCGGGGTGCCGTTCCTCTTCGTCTCCTCATCGGCCTTCCAGTCGATGTTCTACGGCCAGACCAACCGCAAGATCCGGGCCTACTTCAAGGCACTGCGGAAGCATGCCCGACGTGAAGGTGGAGCGATCGGCTTCATCGAGGAGCTCGACGCCATCGGCGGCGCCCGTGGGAGTGGGCAGCGCCAGGGCGAGGGCATCCCCGGCGTGGTCAACGAGCTGCTCATCCAACTCCAGTCCTTCGAGCAGACGCCGTTGTCACTGCGCCTGAAGGGTGTGCTCATCGACGCGGTGAATACCTGGCTGCCCGGTCATCGCCGGCTCAACAAGCCGGCACACGTCCCGGCCAACATCTTGGTGATCGGCGCCACCAACCGTGCGAGCGACCTCGACCCGGCCCTGCTGCGCCCCGGCCGCTTCGACCGGAACATCTACTTCGGGATACCCAGCCGGTCGGGTCGTCGGGACATCATCGACTACTACCTGGGCAAGAAGGCCCACGACACCGATCTGGACGATCCGTCCCGGCGCGAGACCCTGGCCGCCATGACGTCGGGGTACTCGCCGGTGATGATCGAGCACCTGATGGACGAAGCGCTGGTGTGGGCCCTGCGTCGGGGAGCAACCAAGCTCTCGTGGAACGACCTCCAACACGCCAAGATGACCGAGGAGATCGGCTTGGCCCAGCCCGTCGAGTACACCGAGGCCGAACGGCGGACGATCGCCACCCATGAAGCAGGCCACGCGACCGTGGCCTGGCTGGTGGGCAAGGGTCGCAAGCTCGAGGTGCTCACCATCATCAAGCGCAAGGACGCCCTCGGACTGCTCGCCCACTCCGAGGAGGAGGAGCGGTTCACCCAGACGAAGTCCGAGGTCAAGGCCCTGATCGATATCGCTTTCGGGGGCATGGCGGCCGAGGAGCTGTTCTTCGGTGAAGCCTCCACCGGGGTGGCCGGCGACCTGCAGGCGGCCACTGTCAACGCCTGTCAGATGGTCGGCCTCCTGGGCATGGGCAAGACGCTGGTGTCCTCGGCAGCCCTGGAGTACCCGTCCGGCGGCATCGTCTCCAAGGTGCTCTCCACCGACGCCGGCCGCGCCGAGGTCGAAGGCGTCCTGGCGGCAGCCAAGGAGTCGGTGACCCACATGCTCGAGGAGCATCGCAACGTGGTGGAGGCCCTCCGTGACGCCCTGCTCGACCGGGAGGAGCTGATCGGGGACGACATCCTCGAGGCGATCAGGGGAGCGAAGGCCCCGGCCTCCCCGGCGGATGAGGGGGTCCGGACCACCAGCCGCGGAGGCACCAAAGTCGGAGCGGCAAGCACACAGCTTCGCAGTTGAGCCGCATCCCGGGCCCACGGGAGGCCACCGGGTGTCACCAGAGGGCGTTCCAGTCCTCCGGTGACAACCTACCCACCGGCGAGGACTCCGGGTCGCGGGGGACCCGCACCATCTCGACGTCGATCCAGGTCGGCTGATCGAACCCCGCCTGCTTCCAACGACCGAGCGGCACCGACTTCCAGTCGCGGCTCTTCGCCCCACCCTGGGAGTACCCCGGGCGGACCAGCAGATGGGTCGGTGAACCGGCCACCACCACGCAGCGACGGGACTTGCCGTCCAGGTCCGGCTGGTCGGCGTCGACGGAATCGAATGGCACCCAGGCGAAGACGACGCCGGCCGCCCATGGATCGTCGCGGTCGAACTCCTCCTCCTGGGCCGGCGTGAGCGCGGCGCGGCGAGTCAGGCGTGGGGCGACCCCGACGACCGGTGCCTTCGCCTCGACCGGGCCGGCACCGAGCTCCGCCGACGCGCTCGACCGCTCCATCTTCTTGGCCCGCCGCACCTGCTCCGCCGCCACACGTGCCGTTTCCTGCTTCTTGCGGCGCTCCTCGGCATCCCGCTGCTTCTTGAGACGGCGCGCCTCACGTTGCTCCGGGGTGACGGTGCTGCCCTCCCGAGGGGCACGCTCCGGCCCGGCGGGGGTGTCCCCGCGCTCGGACCAGTCGGTCAGCCCATACCGCTCCTCGGCAGCCAGGAGCCCGAAGCAGAGGTCGGAGGCGGGCATGTCGCCGTCCGCCACCGAGGCCAGCATGACGGCGATGGTGACGTCGGAGACCGACTCGCGGACCTTGTCGATCGCCTCCCTGAGCTGTTCATCGGTGGGGTCGTCCGAGTGTTCCCCCAGCAGCTCGATGGTCTTGGACAGGCACTCGTCGCTGATGACGGCGGCCAAGTAGGGCAGGGCGGCCCGGTATTGGGCCCGGCCGACGGCGGCGACCGGGTCGGGGTGCTTCCGCAACGCGTTGAGGGCATTGGCGACCGGCTTGGGAGTCTGGAACCGAGGATCCGACGTCCGGGCCAGCGCAGCCTTGAGCTCGTCCCTGCCGACCTTGGCGACGGCGCAACGAAGCATCGTCGCACGGTCGCTGTCGGTGATCACGCCTTCCATCTGCTGGCCCTCTCGAGTCCGTCGGTCCCTGCCGGGTGAACCGGTCCGCTCATCTTCGCAGAGGAACACGGCCCGCCCACATCGCCGGGCCACCCACCCACGGGCGCCACCGCCGGGCACCTGGCACGTCCACGCCCGAGTTTGGGGATCGGCTGTGCCGCCCGGGTCGGCGCGGGCGATACTGACGACATGCAGTCGGGCCGGCCGGACACCCCCTCGGGGCGAGCAGACCTCGGGCCCGGGACCGCGCCGGGCGCAGTACCCGGCACGGCGCCAACACGGCCCGGGGCCGCGCCGGAGAGCCCGGGGCCGTTCATCGCCTTCATCGAGTCCGAGCGACCCGGCGGGCTGGTGGCCCACTGGGACTCGCGTCGTCGTCGCAAGCACGCGGAGCCGGGAGGACCGCCGGGCGGCACCTGGTGGGCGCCCGGGGCACGGGGCTGGTGGATCGGCATCCTGTTCGCCGTCGGTTCGGCACTCTTCGCCCTCGGCGCACTCCCCGGCTACCCCGATGCCGTCGGCACCCGTGTCGACGCCGTCACCTTCTTCATCGGCTCCCTCTTCTTCACCACCGCCGCGTTCCTGCAGTACCGGGAGTCGGTCGACGCGGCCAACGGCGGGCGGGCACGCGGGTGGCGACGTGTCTCCGCCTTCCACCCCGGGAGGATCGACTGGTGGGCCACGGGCATCCAACTGGTCGGCACGCTCTACTTCAACATCTCCACCGGCAATGCCGCCCGGGTCGAGCTGACCGCCCAGGCGACGTACCATCACGTCTGGAGGCCGGACGCCCTGGGGTCGGCGTGCTTC
>Ga0209584_10000035_pt1 | contig 28631 bp, 32 predicted proteins | sample NGEPerD_FD_184507 | JGI IMG/M metagenome (GOLD analysis project Ga0209584, IMG submission 184507) | Arctic peat soil microbial communities from the Barrow Environmental Observatory site, Barrow, Alaska, USA - NGEE PermafrostAB12-D... | ecosystem: Environmental > Terrestrial > Soil > Wetlands >...
CCTTTCGCCCCCTTTGTGGCGCGGATCAACTTCTTCGGCGCGCACCATCGTTGGGGTTGTGGGACAGAAGTGAAGCGAGTCAACGACTTTGGCCGCGCGACCTCGACCGGCCGCGCCTTGTGCCGTAGCTCGCGCGGCCACCAGGGGGATCCATATGGTCGCGCGGATGAAGGTCCCGGTTATGGGACGTGCGAGCATCGAGTGAACGATTTCATGCGCGCCGGCGAAGTTGATCCGCGCCAAGCAAGGGGGCCTACGCGAGGCCGGCGTTCTCGAAGGCGGCCAGGGTGGGGGCGATGGTGGCGGTGGGACCGACAACGTTCGCGATCGCGTCCAGTGTCTTGAGCCCGTCGCCGGTGTTGAAGATGACGGTCTCCGCATCGGGATCGAGTTGGCCGGTGGCCAGCAGCTTGCGGAGCACGGCAACGGTGACGCCGCCTGCGGTTTCCGCGAAGATGCCCTCCGTCCTGGCCAGAAGCTTGATGCTGTCGATGATCTCGTCATCGCTGACGTCCTCGACGGCGCCGCCGGTGCGGCGGGTCACGTCCAGCACGTAGGGGCCGTCGGCCGGGTTGCCGATGGCCAGCGACTTGGCGACGGTGTTCGGGCGCACCGGCAGCACCGTGTCGTGGCCGGCCTTGAACGCCGCCGACACCGGCGAGCAACCGGTCGCCTGGGCGCCGAAAACCTTGTAGGGCGTCGGATCCACCAGGCCCAGCGCGCCGAGTTCGGTGAATCCCTTGTCCACCTTGACCAATTGCGCGCCGGAGGCGACGGGGATGACGACCTGCTCGGGCAGCCGCCAGCCCAGCTGCTCGGCCACCTCGAAGCCGAGGGTCTTGGAGCCCTCGGCATAGTAGGGCCGGACGTTGACGTTGACGAACGCCCAATCCTCCTGCTCGGCCGCGATCTGGCCGGCCAGCCGGTTGATGTCGTCGTAGTTGCCGTCGACTGCCACCAGAGTGCCGCCGTACGCGGCCGTGGTCAGGATCTTCTGCTGCTCGAGGTTGCTCGGGATCAGCACCACCGACCGGATACCGGCGCGCGCGGCGGCGGCGGCCACCGCGTTGGCCAGGTTGCCGGTGGACGGGCAGGCCAGCACGGAGAAACCGAGCTCACGCGCGGCGGCCAGCGCGACCGCGACGACCCGGTCCTTGAAGGAGTGAGTCGGGTTGCCGGAGTCGTCCTTGACCCAGAGCTTTTTCATGCCCAGCTCGCGGGCCAGGTTGTCGGCGCGGATCAGCTTGGTCCAGCCGGGATTGATGTTCGGGGTGTCGGCGACCCCGCCGGGCACCGGCAGCAGGGGCGCGTATCGCCAGATGTTGGTGGGGCCGGCTTCGATCTTCTCGCGCAGGGCCTCGCCGGACAGCGCGAACTCGTAGGCGACCTCGAGCGGACCGAAGCATTCGGTACACGCGTAGAAGGGCCCGAGGTCGATGCGGTGTCCGCATTCGCGACAGGAAAGCGCGACGGCGGGCCCGAGGTCAACCGCGAGCGCGGTGGAGTCGGGGGTGTGCAGGGTGGGCAGAACAGCAGTCATGGCGAGGCCTTTCCTCATCTTTCCCGCTGGTGCGGGACGGATGTGGCACCTGCTATCGACGGCCTCGCTAACGGCGCTGTGCCGTCACGAGAATTGGATCATCGACAGTGGTTGCCGGGGCTTCGTCGGGCCGTATCCCTCTGCCCCTCTGGATGAGTGGGTTATTCAGTTGTCCGGCCATCGTAGCGTACGCGACAGCTGCGACAAGGCCGGCTTTGGTCACACGCCGGCTGTGACGCCAGGGCCGCGGGCCCCGGTCGGCCGTCGTTCCCCGAATCCTGCTACGAGACCGTGACCGAGGAAATGGTGACGGGCTGCACCGGCGCCCCGTCGTTGCCGGACGTGGTGCCCCGCGCGGCGATGCCGGTGACGACGTCCAAACCGTCACCGACCGTGCCGAACACGGTGTAGTCCGGCGGCAGGACGGAGTCCTGGTAGACGAGGAAGAACTGCGACCCATTGGTGTCGGGTCCGGCATTCGCCATCGCGAGAGTCCCTGCGGGGTAGGTCATTCCGGGATCGGTCTCGTCGGCGAAGGCGTAACCGGGGCCGCCGCGACCGGTCCCGGACGGATCTCCGCATTGCAGCACTCGCAAGGTCGTCGAAGCAGTGAGCCGGTGGCACGGGGTGCCGTCGTAATACCCGGATTGGGCAAGGTGGGCGAAGCTCCCGACCGTGCACGGCGCGATCGCCCGGTCGAGATCGATGGTCACCGGGCCGGACGCGGCCCCGGTCAGCTCGATCGTCGCGGTCGCGGTGCCGGTGTTCGGCTCGATCGCCGAGGGCGCGTCCACGGCCTTTGCCGCCTGCCCATCCGGGACGTAGTCGCACACCACATTGCCGGCCGGAGCAGTGACCGGCAGAGCTGCGGTGACCGGCGACGAACTGCCCGCCGAGCCGCTGGTGGACGACGCGCAGGCCCCGAGCAGTCCAAGCACGCCCCCCACCGCAACGCCTGTCGCAATCCGACGGCCGGCCGGGACGGAGCGCTCGGGGGCGGCGCCGGCCCGGGCAGCGAGCGTGGATTCGTCGCGGTCTTGTGAGCGTCGTGAGCGGTCCATGCGCCGGAGTGTGCCAGGTGGAACAGCCGGAAATCCGTGGATCGCCCACGGAGCGTCCGGTAGGCGCAGACCCCGACTGTCGGACCGGGCTGGCACGATGGCCCCGTGAGTTCCGCAGCGTCCACTTCAGCAGCGTCCACCGCCTCCGGCGCGCCACCGCCGTTGGTGCTGATCACCGGTGACGAGCCGTTGCTGGTCGACCGGGCCGTGCACCGGACAACCGCCGCCGCCAGGCGGATCGATCCCGAGGTCGAACGCAGAGAAGCCGCGGCGGCCGGTCTGTCGCCCGGCGAGTTCGTCGACCTGGTCGCGCCCAGTCTGTTCGCCGAACCGAGGGTGGTTGTCGTCCGGGGCGCCCAGGAGTCGTCGAAGGAACTTGCCGTCGCGCTGGTGGCGTATGCGGCGGATCCGGTCGACGCGGTGACGCTGGTGGTCCATCACGTCGGTGGGGCCAGGAACAAGCAGCTCGCCGACGCGTTGGCCAAGGCGGGAGCCACCGTGCTGGTCTGCAACAAGATCACCAAGCCGGCAGAGCGGATCGACTTCGTCCGGACCGAGATCAAGCGGGCCGGGGGTACGACGACTCCGGACGCCGTCGCCGCGCTGGTCGACGCGGTGGGCTCGGATCTGCGGGAGCTGGCATCCGCGGCGAGTCAGATGGTGGCGGACACTGACGGCCTGGTCGACGAGAGCGCGGTGCACCGGTACTACCGCGGCCGCGCGGAGGTCACCGGGTTCACCATCGCTGACGCGGTCGTCGCCGGGGATCTGCCCGCGGCCCTGGAGTCGCTGCGCTGGGCGGAGGGGGTCGGCGTGGCGCCCGTGCTGATCGCGGACGCGCTGGCCGACGGAATCCGGACCGTGGCGAAGGTGTCCGGCGCGCGTCCGGGCAATTCCTACGCGCTCGCCTCTGAGCTGGGGATGCCGCCGTGGAAGATCGACAAAGCCCGGACCGCCGCCCGGGGATGGACGGCGGCCGGCCTCGCGGTCGGGATGGCGCTGGTGGCGGACCTCAACGCCTCGGTCAAGGGTGCCGCTGCGGATCCGGACTACGCACTGGAGAAGGCGGTGATGGACCTGGTGGCGGCGCGGCGCAAGCGGTAGCGGAACGCAAGGAACCCGGCCCGGCGCCAGCCGACCGGGCGTCAAAGCATGCGGCGTGGTCAGCGCCGGGGACCGCGTTCCCTGGTGACCTGAGGGATCGTTGACCCGCGGATCAGGACGCGTCGACCCGCGGATCAGGACGCGTCGACCCGCGGATCAGGACGCGTCGACCCGCGGATCAGGACGCGTCGACCCGCGGATCAGAGCGCGTTGACCTGGTGGGCCAGCGCCGACTTGCGGTTCGCGGCCTGGTTGGCGTGGATGACACCCTTGGAGGCGGCCTTGTCCAGGCTGCGCGAAGCGGTGACCAATTCGGACTGAGCAGTCGTCTTGTCGCCCGCGTCCACGGCGGTCCGCACCCGGCGAACAGCCGTCTTCAGCGCCGACTTGACCGACTTGTTGCGCAAGCGCGCAGCTTCGTTGGTCCGGATGCGCTTGATCTGGGACTTGATATTGGCCACGCCGGATTGCCTTCGTTTCTTCGGTGTCGGTCAGTGATGACCTGGGTCTGATATCGGTCTGCCGCCGCGATGCCTGCTACCGCGACGCACGCGATCTTCGAGATTACCAGCAGCCTCGCCGGGCGCCCAAATCCCGCTGGTGATCCGCGCCTGCCGCCGTCAGGAACACGGCAGTGCATCAGGGTCGGGTCGGCCACGCGCGTCCAGCGCCGCGACCGTCCAGGCGATGACCGTCGGATCGGCCGGCAGGTGCACGTGGTCGACGGTGTCGGCCGGACACCGATCCTGAACCACCAGCGCCCGGACCCGGTCAGCCGGGCCAAGGGGAACCTGGGAAGCCAGAGGAGTGACCACCATGTCCGTGTTGGTCGAAACGACCACGTAGCGCACCGCGCCGTCCAGGTCACCGCCCGCGGCCAACCCGGTGAGCAGCGCGGACCCCGCTCGCTGGTCCTCGCACGCCGGGCACATGCCGGCCGGGAGCGAGCCGAGCAGCGACGAGTCCGTGCCGTGGTAGGACGGGGCGATCAACACGGCGATGCGGACGGACGCCGAGAGGTCGTCATCGCGCAGCGCGGTCCGCAGCACCAGGCCGCCCTGCGAGTACCCGACGACATCGACCTGATCCGCGTCGGTGACGTCCAGCACCGTCCCAACGAAGGCAGCAACCTGCGCAGCCGACGTCCGCACCGGTGCTGTGCCGTTGGAGCCGTACCCGAGTGCGTAGACGCAGCGCCCGGATGATTGCAGCGCCGGCGTCATGGAGGAGAAATTGGACGCCACGGTGGAGAACGTGCCGTGCAGGAGCACCACAGGCGGGGCGTCCGACCGGCATTGCGGATCGTTGACGCCCGCGATCCCGACCGCCGGCAGCGCTGTGCCGGCGGTTGTCGGTGTGGGTGCCGTCGAGATGGATGGCGGGGTCGACGCGGGCGCCGTCTCGGTGGGCGAGATCGGTGCGACCGCCGGCGCCGGGTCGGCCGAACATCCGACGATCAGGGTCGTCATCAGGGCGACCGCGGCCGGAATCACCAGCGGGCAACGCGACCGGAGGATGCGCATGTCCCGGCAACGGTAACCGTAGGCTGCCTGCACGATGGTCCGGTGATCACCACGCGCCGCATTCGGCTGTTCCTCATCGTGCTGCTGACCTCGTCCGGTGTCCTGCATTTCGTCAAGCCGGCGCCGTTCGTCGCGATCGTGCCCCGCTCGCTGCCGCATCCGGACGAACTGGTGGCGATCAGCGGAGCGGCGGAACTCCTCTGCGCCGGGCTGCTCGCCCACCCGTCCGCACGCCGGCTCGGTGGCCCGGCCAGCGCCGCGTTGTTCGCGGCGGTGTTCCCGGCGAACGTGTCGATGGCGCTGAGGTCCGGCTCGCGCCCGTGGTGGTTCCGGGTGATGGCGTGGGTTCGGCTGCCGCTGCAGGTCCCGCTGATCGTCGGCGCGCTGCGGGCCGGACGAGCGCCGGAACGCTGACCAGCCACAGACCAGTTCCGAGCGAGCTCGCGTCAGCGGGGCGCGACGATGCCGGTCCGCGAGGCGGAATCCCACGAGTAGACCTGACGGCCGCCGATGAACACCGACAGCGCCCGCTGCCGGACATCCAGTGGGTCGCCGCTCCACAGCACCGGATCGGCGTCCTTGCCGACGGCGATCGAGCCGACGCGCCCGTCCACCCCCATCACCCTGGCCGGGTTGATGGTGATCGCCCGCAGCGCGGTCTCCCGGTCCAGGTCCTCCTTGATCGACAGCGTCGCCTGGTGCACCAGGAAGTTGATCGGGACCACCGGATGGTCGGTGATGATCGAGATCTCCACCCCTGCCGCCGCGAGTTTGCCGGGGTTGGACAGCGAGCGGTTGCGCAACTCGACCTTCGAGCGGGTGGTGAACAGCGGCCCGATCAACACCGGAATGCCCTTGGCGGCCAACAGGTCCGCGATCAGGTGCGCCTCGGTGCCGTGGTCGATCACCAGCCGGTAGCCGAACTCGTCGGCGATCCTGACCGCGGTGGCGGTGTCGTCGGCGCGGTGCGAGTGCTGCCGCCAGGGGATCTCGCCGCGCAGCACCCAGCCGATCGCTTCGTGCGTGAGATCCCTTGCCGGGTGGGCTTCCCAGGCTCGGTGTTGGCGAACCTGTCCAGGTAGTTCTGTGCTTCGACGAACGCCCTGCGGATCACTGCGGCGGTGCCCAGTCGGGTGGACGGGGTCTGCTTCTTGTCGCCGTACACCCGTTTCGGGTTCTCGCCGAGCGCGGACTTGAGTCCGGAGGGGGACCGCAACACCATCTCGTCGACGGTCCGGCCATGGGTGGGCACGGCGACGGTGAGACCGCCGATCGCGTTGCCCGAACCGGGGTTGACGTTGGCCGTGGTGATCCCGCCGGCCAGCGCGTCGTCGAATCCGATGTCGGCGGGATTGATGGCGTCCAGCGCCCGCACCGACGCCGTCACCGGATCGGTCAGCTCGTTGGTGTCGCTGCCGGCCCAGCCCTCACCCTCCTCGTGCACGCCCAGGTGGGTGTGCACGAGGATGAATCCCGGCAGCAGCCAGCGACCGCCCGCGTCCAGCACACGGGCCTCATCGGGGACGGTGACGGTGCGGCCGAGGGCGGCGATCCGCCCGTCGGCCACCAGCGCAGTGCCGTCGAACGGCTCGCCGTCGATCGGCACAACATGTGCTCCGGTGATGGCCAGCGATGTCAAGGCAACCCCAGTGGTGGCAAGCCCAGTCATGGCAACACTGTGCCATCCGAGCCATCCGAGCCATCCGAGCCATCCGATCCCCTCGTGGCCGCCCCAGGCGATGAGTTCCGGGTGTCCGCGTGGTCGGTGAGCCGTCAGGATTGCAGTCCGATCGAGGGAGCGCGGGATATGGCAGGCGTGCTGTTGGACATGGCGATCTCGCTGGACGGATTCGTCAGCGGGCCAGGTGGCGCGGACGTAGGGCTCTACGACTGGTACTTCGAGCCGTCGCCGGCCAGTGCCCCGATCGTCGAGGAACTGGTGCGGACCACCGGTGCGATCGTCATCGGTCGCGGCGCCTACGGCACCGGGGAGAACGAGGGGTGGGACGACACGCCCTACCAGGTCAAGCATTTCGTACTGACCCGCCGCCCGCCGGAGACTCCGGTGGGCGGCTCCGTCGACTTCACCTTCGTCACCGACGGGATCGTCCGCGCCGTCGAGCTGGCGCGTACCGCGGCGGGCGAGAAGTGGGTGACGGTCGGCGGGGGTGCGGACGTTGCCCGCCAGTTCCTCGCGCTGGGCCTGGTCGACGAACTGCAACTGCATCTGGTGCCGCTGCTGATCGGGGACGGCCTGCGGCTGTTCCTGCCAGGCGAACCAGGTCGTACCGGCACCATCGCCCGGGTGGTGGATGCACCGAACGTGACGCATCTGCGGTACCGGCTGCACTGAGGTTGCCTCGAGAAGCCGCCGGCCGCTTCTCACCGCCGCCGGATCCGCAGCAGCACGGGAATCGACTGACGGGGGTGGCGCGAACGGGCGTCGGGGCAACCGGAGCTGGGTGAGGTCGGTCCGAACCACCGTGACGCCGCGGCCGGCGGACCCGTCGCGCGTGGGACGATGGGAGCCGTCCTCGCCCCTTCACCGGAAATGATGTTCGTGACCTCAGGGAACCCCGCAGCGCGCGCGCACCGCACGTTCACCCCACCGGAGCTGATCCGGAACTTCTGCATCATCGCCCATATCGATCACGGCAAGTCGACCCTGGCCGACCGGATGCTGCAGGCCACCGGCGTGGTCGAGGGCCGCGCCATGCGCGCCCAGTACCTGGACCGGATGGACATCGAGCGGGAGCGCGGCATCACCATCAAGTCGCAGAACGTGCGGTTGCCGTGGGCGGTCACCACGCCGGACGGGGTCAAATCCGAGTACATCCTGCACCTGATCGACACCCCCGGGCACGTGGACTTCACCTACGAGGTGTCCCGGTCGCTGGCCGCGTGCGAGGGCGCGGTGCTGCTGGTCGACGCGGCGCAGGGCATCGAGGCGCAGACCCTGGCGAACCTCTACCTGGCGCTGGAGAACGACCTCACGGTCATCCCGGTGCTCAACAAGATCGACCTGCCGGCCGCCCAGCCGGAGCGGTACGCAGAGGAGATCGCGCACATCCTTGGCGGCTCGCCCGACGACATCCTGCGGGTGTCCGGGAAGACCGGCGCCGGCGTCGAGGTACTGCTGGACAAGGTAGTCGCGGAGGTCCCGCACCCGGTCGGTGACCCCGACGCACCCGCGCGGGCGATGATCTTCGACTCGGTGTACGACATCTACCGCGGGGTCATCACCTACATCCGGGTGATCGACGGAAAGATCACCCCCCGCGAGCGCATCCAGATGATGTCCACCCGCGCCGTGCACGAACTGCTCGAGGTCGGCGTGATCTCGCCGGAGCCGATCCCCACCATCGGCCTTGGCGTCGGCGAGGTCGGCTATCTGATCACCGGGGTGAAGGACGTCAGGCAGTCCAAGGTCGGCGACACGGTGACGTCCGCGGTGAAGGGCGCGACCGTCCCGCTGGGCGGGTACCGCGAGCCCAAACCGATGGTCTACTCCGGGCTCTACCCGCTGGACGGGTCGGACTACCCGCTGCTCCGCGATGCGCTGGACAAGCTCCGGCTCAACGACGCCGCCTTGACCTACGAGCCGGAAACGTCCGCGGCGCTGGGTTTCGGATACCGCTGCGGGTACCTGGGACTGCTGCACCTGGAGATCACGCGGGATCGCCTGGAACGCGAATTCGGGCTCGACCTGATTTCCACCGCGCCCAACGTCGTCTACGCGATCCGGTTAGAAGACACGGCGGCCGGCTCGACGATCATCGTCACCAATCCGTCGGACTGGCCCGCCGGCAAGATCGCCTCGATCAAGGAGCCGGTGGTGAAATGCACGATCATCACCCCGAGCGAGTACATCGGCGCGATCATGGAACTGTGCCAGTCCCGGCGAGGGTCGTTGGGGGGCATGGACTATTTGTCCGAGTCCAGGGTGGAGCTGCGGTACACGATGCCGCTGGGGGAGATCATCTTCGATTTCTTCGACGCGCTGAAATCGCGGACCCGCGGCTACGCCTCGCTGGATTACGAGGAGACCGGGATGCAGGAATCGGACCTGGTGAAGGTCGACATTCTGTTGCAGGGCGAACCGGTCGATGCATTCTCCGCGATCGTGCACCGGGATTCCGCGTATTCCTACGGCGTGTCGATGACGGCCAAGCTGCGCGAATTGATTCCGCGGCAGCAATTCGAGGTACCCATCCAGGCGGCCGTCGGCTCGCGGGTGATCGCCAGGGAGACCATCCGCGCGATGCGCAAGGACGTGCTGGCCAAGTGCTACGGCGGCGACATCACCCGCAAGCGCAAGCTGCTGGAGAAGCAGAAGGAAGGCAAGAAGCGGATGAAGATGGTCGGCCGGGTCGAGGTGCCGCAGGAGGCGTTCATCGCTGCGCTGTCCACCGAGCCGGCCGGAGCCGCCGGGGGCCGGGAGAAGAAGTAGCCGCTCCCAACCGGTTCGCCCTTCACTTGACATACTGGAAAGTCAGCGGAGACTTTCCAGTATGGAAACTCAACCGGATGCAGCCGGCGCCCGCCGCGCGCTGGACGAGATCGCACAGGTCCGCGCGCAGGCGTCGGCCAGGCAACGCACGCCCAGCTGGATGTGGCAACTGCTGGGCGTGCTGTCGTTCGTTTGGATCGCGGTGCTGGCGGTGCCGGTCGGCTGGACCACCTGGGTGTCCTGGTTGGCGCTCGGAGCATTCGTCATCGCGTCGAGCTGGGTCGCCAGGCGCACCGGCTTCGCACCGTTCGAGGGGACGCGCTACGGGCGCTGGGTAGCCGTGATCTGGGGTGCCGGCGAACTGGCGGTAGTCATCGCGGCAGTGGTCCTGCACAAGAACGGAGCCGGCCCGTGGGTGCTGGTGACGGCTGGGGCGGTGATGTACGCCGGCGTGGTGTTGCTCGGCCCGCTGACCGAGCGACACGTCGGCGCGCCGACCCGCTCGTTGTCATGATGGGTAGCCAAGGTCCGGCGGCAACCGGCGATCCGGCGTTCGACCCGCTGATCCACCCACCGCACCGGCTACGAATCTGTGCCGCGTTGGAGCCGTGGGATGAGTACGAATTCTCGGCGCTGCGGGAGGTCGTCGGGGTGAGCGACTCGGTGCTGAGCAAGCAACTGGCCATCCTGATGGATGCTCGCTACGTCGCGCAGCGACGGGCGACCAGGGAAGGGCGGCAACGGGTTTCGTTGCGCCTGACCGACGAGGGTAGGCGCGCGTTCGCCGGGCATGTCCGGGCGCTCCGGAGCATCGTCGGTGAGTTCGACGCCGCCGAAGCGATGAGGACCGACCCCGGGGTCAGTCCCGGTGCGGCAGCCATCGGTGCCGAACCCGGGGAATCGCTGTCGGTGTCGGGCGTCAAGGGGTAGGTCTAGGCCCCCTGCCGATCGGCAGTCTGGACGGATGGGCGCCTGCCCCCGCGGCGGGCACGCTCATTGGCATGACCACGTTTCTCGACCCGGCCGATGCGATGACGCCCGGGGCATCGCCCACGCAACCAAGGCCGTCGCAGGCCCCGCGGCACGGCCTGCTCTCGCCCCGATCCTGGGCCGAACTGCTCTACACCCTCGTCGATCTCGCTCCGGCGATCGCGTTCTTCGTGCTGATCGTCACCCTGCTGTCGGTGGGCCTGGGCCTGGCGATCATTTACGTCGGCGTGCCGATCTTCGTGTTCGGTCTGCTGGTGGCCAGGTTCGGCGGGCAGCTGCAGCGTGCGATGGCGCTGGCGTTCCTTGACCTGCCGACGTCGCCGCCGGAGGCGATCAGGCCCCGCAAGCCCGGTCCGATCGGCGCCATGGTCGGCGTGCTGGCCGACGGCGCCTGCTGGCGGGCGGTCTGCTATTTCGTCATCAAGATCGCTCTCGCGCCGGTGACGTTCGGGCTGGCCCTCGGCTTCTACGCGGCGGGCCTGGGCGCGGTGACCTACCCGATCTGGCAGCCGTACCTACCCGAGCAGGCGGCGTCCGACGGATCGCTGCACCGCGGAACGCAATGGTGGCCGGACTATTTCGTGGACACCTGGCCTCGAATGGTGTTCCTGGCGATCGTCGGGCTCGGTGTGCTGTGGCTGGCGCCCCGGGTGGTCCGGTTCCTGACCACCATCGACCGCATCCTGATCGTGAGCCTGCTGACCGGGGACACCAGCCGTCCGCTCGACTACTGAGCGCGCGCACGGATGGCATTGCTGACGGCCGGCCGGATCGCACCTGACGGGGTTGCGATCTGTACCGTCACAGAGCCCGGCATTCCCCACGGAGGAATCCATGACCGATGCACCCCTGTCTTCGGCACTCACCCAGCTGCTGGCGAGCATGCCGACCTCGCCCGGCGCAAGGATCGAGACTGCGGACGTCGACTACCGGCTCGACGGGACGGCGCTGCAGGGGTACCTCGCCGTCGACTCCGCCTCGACCGAGCGCCGTCCGGGAGTGCTGCTGGTCCACGACTGGCTGGGAGTGGCCGGGTACGTGCAGGTGCGAGCACAGATGTTGGCCCGCCTGGGATATGTGGCGTTGGCCGCCGACATCTACGGTGCCGGGATCCGGCCGAGCATGCAGGACGCTCCGAAGGTGGCCGGGACGTTCTATTCCGATCCCGCGCTGGTCCGGGCGCGGGCGCGGGCAGGGCTCGACGAACTCCGGTCCCACGCCCTGGTCGAGCCCGCGCGGATCGCCGTGATCGGTTACTGCTTCGGCGGTTTCGTCGCGCTGGAGCTGGCGCGCAGCGGGGCCGAATTCACCGGTGTGGTGACCTTCCACGGTGCGCTGAGCAGCTCCGCGCCGCGGGACGCGGCCAACATCAAGGGGAAGGTGCTGGTGCTGTCCGGCGGCTCCGACCCGGTGGTGCCGGACAGTCAGATCGATGAGTTCAAGGATTCGCTGCGGGCGGCGCCGGGCGTCGATTGGCAGATCGTCAGCTACAGCGGCGCGATGCACGCGTTCACCAACCCCGATGCCAACGCCCCGGAGCGCGGCGCGGAGTACCAGGCGACCGCCGATCGCCGGTCGTGGGCCGCGATGCGGGCGTTCTTCGACGAGATCTTCGGCTGACGGGATCAGTGTTTCCGGTCAGCCCTCAGGTTCGGACGAGGCGATCACGTGCTCCCCGGGATCCGGCCGGCCCAACCCGCGAAGGCCCCTGGCCAGCACCGCGACCGCCGCCGCGATCAGACAGCCCGCCCCGATGATCACGAACCCGACGGCCGGGCCGTACGCGTCCACCAACGGGCCGACGGCGAGCAGGCCCAGCGGTCCGGCCGCCAGGGAAAGCGCGGTGTAACTGCCGATCACCCGGCCGCGGAGCCGCTCCGGGGTGCGGGTCTGGATGATCAGCGAGCACACCGGGTTGATCGGGCCGGTGACGACCCCGGCCAGCACGGCCAGCGCCACCATCACCCACACCGGCGGCAGCAGGGCGAACGCGCCGAGAAACACCCCGGCCGCCGCCAGCCCGCCGACCAATGTCGCCCGGCTGGACAACCGGTTGGCCAGCGCCCCGTAGGCAAGTGCACCCGCGATACCACCGCCGGCATAGGCGGCCAGGATGATCCCGAACGCCGCGGCCTGACCCGTGGCCTGCAGGTGCGCGTTCAGCACCACCGTCTCGAACGGCAGGATGAACACCCAGAGCACGGCCGCGGTCAGCGTGACCGCGCGCAGCGTGGGGTCGCGCAGCACGTAGCGGAGCCCCTCGGCCACCGAGCGGAGGTAGGGCTCGGGCCGTGGTCGGGGCGCCAGGTGCTGGGGGATGGTGACGGCGGTCAGCGCGGCGGCGAGGCCGAACAGCACCACCGACGTCCATAACGTGCCGAAGCCGCCGATGACGATCAACAGCACCCCGGCGAGTCCCGGCCCGGCCAGGTAACCGATACCCTCGGCCGCCTCGCCCCAGGCATTCAGCCTGGTCAGCGGGATGCCGGCGTGCCGGGAGACGTCGGGCCGCAGGCTCTCCCTGGCCGCGGCCCCTGGACTGTCGAACACCGCGCCCAGCGCCACCAGCACCAGCAGCAGCGGAATTCCCAGCCCGATCGTCAACTCGGCCAGCGGGATCGCCGCCACCGCCAGCGCGCTGAGCACGTCGGCGACGATGCTGGACCGGCGTCGGCCGACCCGGTCGATCAACGCCCCGCCGAACACCGCGGAGAAGGCGATCGGTGCGATGGCCGCGGCGCCGGCCAACCCGGCCAACGCGGCGCTGCCGGTTCGCTCGAGGACCAGCCACGGCACCGCCACAGCCACGATGCTGTTGGCGGTGATCGACAGCGTGGTCGAGCCGAGCACGCCGGCCAGCGGGATCATCGCCCGGCGAGGTCGCGGCATGTCGGTCATCCGTGCCCCCCAGGCCGTGCCGCCGGATCGCTGGTGCCATCGGCCCCTTCCTCAGGCGGTCAGCACCAACTTGCCCGGCGTCCCGTTCTCCAGCAGCTCCAGCGCCTCCCGGCCCTCCGCCAGCGGGAACGTCCGGTCGACGACCGGCTCGATCCCCGCGGCGTCGCAGAACGCGATCAGCCGGCGGAACTCCTCGAGGGTGCCCATCGTCGAGCCGATCACCGAGATCTGCAGGAAGAACAGCCGCTGCAGATCCGCTGACGGATCGGCCCCGCTGGTGGCCCCGCAACACACGATCACCCCGCCGGGCCGGACCGCACGCATGGAATGCGACCAGGTCGCCTTGCCCACCGACTCGAAGACGCCGTCGACCCGCTCGGGCAGCCGGGCGCCCTCCTCGAAGACCCGGTGCGCCCCCAGTTCGGCCGCCCGGGCCCGGCCCGCTTCGCTGCGGGAAGTGACCCAGACCCGCATTCCGGCGGCCCGGCCGAGCTGGATGAGCGCCGTGGACACCCCGCCGGAGGCGCCCTGCACCAGGATGGTGGACCCGGCCGGCAGCCCGCTTCGGGTGGCCAGCATCCGGTAGGCGGTGAGGTAGGTGGTGCCCAGGGTCGCCGCCGCGGCGTGTGACATCGAGCCGGGCAGCGGCACCAGGTTCCTGGTCGGCACCGCGACGAATTCGGCGAACGTGCCCTGGTGCTTCTCGGTCAGCAGGGTGCGTGACGGGTCGGTGGTCTCGTCGCCGCTGAACGCCGGGTCGCCGATGATCGGGTAGATGACCACGTCCCGGCCGTCGTCGGTGACGCCGGCGCCGTCGCAGCCAAGGATCATCGGGAATTGATCCGGCTTGATCCCGACGCCGCGCAGCGTCCATAGATCGTGCCGGTTGAGCGAGCCCGCGCGCACCCGCACCCGGGACCAATCGTCCGGAATCTCCGGCTCCGGCCGCTCACCGACCGCCACGCTGTCCAGTGGGGCGTCGGGAGTGGGCGCGGTGGCGTAGACGGCGAGCATGGCGTCACAGTAGAGCCCTTCGTCCGGGACACTCACGCGCGGCGTTCCGCTGGTGAATTCCAGCCGGACAACCCGCCCGGGGCGGTACCGGCGAGAACCGTTCTCGGAGACCGTCCGTATTCCAGTGTGACTCGGGTCACCGGGGCCCGAGCCCCGCTGGGCGGGGGATTCAACGATCCCTAAGGGGAGGCCATGATTAGTTCGATCGGCACGACAACTCGGCGCCGCAGGATCAGATCGATCGCGACGGTGATGGTGGTGGGGGCCGCCGTCGCCGTCCAACTGGGCTCCGCACAGGTGGCATCGGCGGCGGCGGCAGGGACGGCGGTCAATGGCAGTGCGGGGGCAACGGCAGGCGCGCGGGCGGTCTGTATCACCACCGACGTCTACGTCACCGACAATTCCGCGTTCGGCGCGAACAACGGCGGTCTCATTCATGTCAAGGGCGGGGACGGTGCCAGGAACAGCCTGTCGGAGAACAACAATCCAGTCGGAACTCCCGAATTCGAGACTCCCTGGGGGATGACATCGGACGCCAATGGTGATCTGCTCGTTGCCGAGCAGGCCATGGTCGGGGTCACGCCGCCGGGAGTGATCCGGGTCGACAAGGCCACGGGTGTGCGTACTCTCATCTCCAACAACACGACACCCGCTGGCGGGCCCGACTTCTCCACACCCAGCGGGATAGCGGTGGAGGCCGATGGCAGCATCCTGGTCGCGGATCTGTCGGCCTTCCCGCAGGGAAACGGCGGGGTGATCCGGGTCGACCCGGTGACCGGGGCCCGAACAACGCTGTCCCGCAACGGATCGCCGGCCGGCGGCCCGGCCTTCAACGGGCCCATGGACATCGCCGTCGCGGAGAACGGAGACATCTACGTCGCCAACACCTTCGGCAACAACATCATCAAGGTGGACCCGGTGACCGGCGCGAGAACGCTGGTCTCCCGCAACAACAACCCAGCCGGCGGGCCGAGTTTCGTCTGGCCGTGGGGGATGACGATCGCGCCGGACGGCGACATCCTGATCTCCGACTCGAGCGCGTTCGGTGGGGACGGCGGCATCATCCGGGTCGACCCTGTCACCGGGGTACGTTCCACGTTGTCGAGCAACACCAGCCCGGTGGGCGGGCCGAGCTTCGACCACCCTGGGGACCTGATCGTCGATCAGTGCGGGCACATTCTGGTGACCGACAGCGGAGCTGAGGCGATCTACCAGGTCGACCTGACCACCGGTGCCCGCACGACGGTGTCGGACAACACCTCGGCGGGATCGCCCGCCTATGCGTGGCCCATGGGCATCGTCGCGACCAGCCTGTCCATCGGCCCCATCGGCCCCATCGACCCGTTCGAGCCCGGCGAGCCTGGCCATCCCGGTCAACCCGGCTGATCGCTGACCGGCGATTGGCACACGACGAGCGTTCCCGGGTCGGTGAGAACCATGCCGCCCGGGACGTTCGCTGCCCAGGGTGACCGGCTCGAGCGCCCGCATTGGTCGCCCGCGCCGTTACCCTGGCCAGGTGACCTGGCAGGGCGTTCTGGACGTCGTCGACGCGATCGAGTCATGGATCGCCGGCCAGTCGTACTGGGTCCAGGTCGTCGTGCTGCTCGCTGTCCTCGGCCCGCTGTGCTGGCTGCTCGCCGGAGTGATCGACCGGATGGTGGAAGCCGTGCTGGCCTGGCACAGCAGGCGCGACCAGAGCGCCCCGATCGGCGCGATCGCCGGGGGTTCCACCAGTGTCATCGGGGGTTCCACCCCTGCCGCCGTGCAACGGATCAGGGCGGACCCGTGAGCCGCCGTCCGCTGCCGGTGCTGACCCGGCGCTGGATGACGGTGGCGCTGGTGGTGCTCGTGCTGGTGGCGGTCATCGTCGCGCTGACCCGCTGAAACCTCCCATCCGGGCGGCCTCCGCCAGCCGCGAGCCGACCCTGCGGCCAGCCGAGTACCCGCACCGTTACCACTGGGGCGACCGCTTCTCGGCGAACGAACGCGCGCCCTCCCGCGCCTCAGCTGTGGCGAACTGGGTCGCGGACAGGCGGAGCAGCGCCGCGTACCGCTCGTCGGAGTCGTCCAGGTCGCCCAGCACCAGTTTCTTGGTTCCCGCCAGCGCGGTCGGCCCGCCGCGCAGCAGGGAGGTGACGTAGCCGGTGACGGCGGCGTCCACGTCCTCGGCGACGGCGTTGACCAGCCCGATCTCCAGCGCCCGGGCGGCGTCGAAGACGTCACCGGTGAGCAGCAGTTCGCGGGCCGCGGCCGGTGCGACCCGGTGCAGTACCGGCACCGAGATGACCGCCGGGATCAACCCGATCCGCACCTCGGAGAACGCGAACGTCGCGGATGCCGCGGCCACCGCGATATCCGCCGCGGCCAGGATGCCGAGGCCTCCCGCCCGGGCCGGACCGCCGATCCGGGCGATCACCGGTTTCGGGCAGTGCGCGACCTTCTGCAGGATCGCCGGCAACTCCCGCACCCCCTCCGCGCCGGGCGCCGCGACCGCCTCCTCCTTCAGGTCCATCCCGGAGCAGAACACCGGCCCGGTGTGCCCGATCACCACCACTCGCGCCGCGTCGTCGATGGCTGCCGCGTCCAGGGCGGCCGACAGCTCGGCCCTGACCCGGGCGGACAGGGCGTTTCGGTTGTGCGGGGAGTCCAGGGTGATCCGGGCGACGCCGTCGGCGGTGTCGGTGCGGACGAATTCGGCCATCGGCAACCTCTCGTCATCCTCTCGTCATCCACAGCCACCCGCCGCCGGGCTGGTGGCGCCGCGCCCGTCGTTCACTGGCGAACAACCAGTACGCCCCTGCGGTGCGGAACACTGGTCGGGTGCCTTCCACCCTGCCCGATGGCGACCCGGTCCCCGCGGACGGCTCGTTGCCCGATCAGGCGTACGTCGGCATGGCGGACCGCACCCTGTCGGTGTACCTGCATGTGCCGTTCTGCGCGACCCGGTGCGGCTACTGCGATTTCAACACCTACACGGCCGGCGAGCTCGGCGCGGCGGCGTCCCCGCAGTCCTGGCTGGACGCCGCGCTGGGCGAGATCGATCTCGCTGCAAAGGTTCTCGCGGCGTCGGGCAGCAGCAGGAAGGTCGCCACCCTGTTCGTGGGCGGTGGCACGCCGTCGCTGGTGGGCGCCGGCCCGCTGACCAGCTTGCTCGCGGCGGTCAGGGACCGGATCGGGCTGCACCCGGACGCGGAAGTGACGACGGAGGCCAACCCGGAGTCCACCGATCCGCGGCTGCTGGCAGAACTGCGCGCTGCGGGATTCACCCGGCTCTCGCTGGGTCTGCAGTCGACCTCGCCGACCGTGCTGAGAGTTCTCGAGCGAACCCATACCCCGGGGCGGGCCCTCGAGGTCGTCGGCTGGGCGCGGGCGGCCGGATTCGAACACGTCAACCTCGACCTGATCTACGGCACCCCGGGCGAGACCGACGACGAGTTCGTCGCCTCCCTGCGGTCGGCCGTGGCCAGCGGCGCCGACCACGTTTCCGCCTATTCCCTCATCGTCGAGCCCGGCACCCGGTTGGCGCGCCAGGTCCGCACCGGTGCGCTGCCGATGACCGATGACGACGTGCTGGCCGACAGGTACCTGCTGGCCGAGAGCGAGCTGACCGGCGCCGGGCTGCGGTGGTACGAGGTGTCCAACTGGGCGGCGAACGATGCGGCTCAATGCCGGCACAACCTGGCGTACTGGACCGGCGGCGATTGGTGGGGGATCGGTCCCGGTGCGCACTCGCACGTCGGCGGGGTGCGCTGGTGGAACGTCAAGCACCCGGCCGCCTACGCGGGCGCGATGGCGGCGGGCCGATCGCCCGGGCATGCGCGGGAGGTGCTGGATCCCGGGCAGCGCCGGTTGGAGGACATCCTGTTGCGGCTGCGGCTGTCCGACGGGGTGTCGACGGAGCCGCTGTCCGTCGCCGGCCGAACACACGCCACCGCTGCGGCCGACCAGGGACTGCTTCAGCCGGGCCGGCTGGCCGCGGGGCGGGCGGTGTTGTCGGTGACCGGCAGGCTGCTGGCCGACGGGCTGGCGCTGCGCCTGGCCGAATGAACCGCGGATACCTCCGCCGGCACCGTCGGCCCACCGGTCGAGCAGGTGTTCAGCGGGGGGAAACCACCGGCGGGCGCCGAGTGGGCGGCCCGACCCGGGGCAGCCGATCGGTGCTCGCAGGCGTGCTGCTCGACGAGCTCGCCCGCTCGGCAGGGGCCGTGGCAGTGGTCGCGGCGGTGGCTGCGTCGCGGTTCACGTCCAGGTTCAGGATCCGGACATGCATCGAGGTCCGCTGCTGCAGCGCGGCGCGCAGCGCGCGGTGCAGGCCGTCCTCAAGGTAGATCTCGCCCTGCCACCGCACGGCGTGCGGGAAAAGGTCGCCGTAGAACGTCGAGTCCTCGTCCAGCAGGGTGTCCAGCCGAAGTTCGCGTTTGGTGGTGACGAGCTCGTCCATCCGGATCTGCCGGGGCGGTATGCGGGCCCAGTCGCGCATCGCCAGGCCGTGATCGGGGTACGGCCGGCCGTCGCGAACGTCCTTGAAAATCATGGGTGGATCACTCGCTCGATCACACGGGCCTCCGTCGGCAGCTGGCTCACAGGGTAGCCGCCGGTCGGCCGACCGTGCTGGAACTCCAGGTCGCCGCCGCGCCCTGCCCCGGCCATTACACTTGGCAGAGCGGCGGCCGGAGTGCCAGCCGTCGACAGAGCGTTCCGCCGTCACCGCCAGCACGGGACGGTCAGCAACCCCGGAGGTGATCATGACGGCGGACGACAGGCGGTTCGAGGTTCTCCGCGCGATCGTCTCCGACTACGTGGCCACCCGGGAACCGGTGGGCTCGAAATCGCTGGTGGAACGTCACCAGCTCGGGGTGTCGCCGGCGACCATCCGCAACGACATGGCCGTGCTGGAGGACGAGGGCTACATCGCCCAGCCGCACACCTCCGCGGGTCGCATCCCCACCGACAAGGGCTATCGGCTCTTCGTCGACAGGTTGTCCCAGGTCAAGCCGCTGTCGGCGGGTGAGCGACGGGCGATCCAGTCGTTCCTGTCCGAGGCCGTCGACCTCGACGACGTGCTGCGCCGGTCGGTCCGGCTGCTCGCCCAGCTGACCAGGCAGGTCGCCGTCGTGCAATACCCGACCCTGGCCCGTTCGCTGGTCCGGCACGTGGAGGCCGTCGCGCTCGACTCGCGCCGGCTGCTCCTGGTGGTCATCACCGACACCGGAAGGGTCGAACAACGGCTTGTCGAGTTGGACGCCGACGTCACCGAGGACGCGTTGTCGACCCTGCGGTCGCTGCTGGCCGCTCAGGTGGCGGGACGCCGGCTGGCCGACGCGGCGTCCGCGGTGACAAATCTGGCCGCGCTGGCCGACCCCGCCGTCCGGCATGTGGTCGTGCCCTCGGTCAGCGTGCTGCTCGATGCGCTGGTCGAGCATCCCGAGGAGCGTCTCGTACTGTCTGGGACATCGCACGCGACGGGCGCCTGGGCCGACCAGCCGGCCAGCCTGCGCGGCGTGCTGGAGGCGCTGGACGAGCAGGTCACACTGCTGAAGTTGCTGGCCGCGTTGGAAGCCCCGGATGCCGTGATGGTGTCCATCGGCCGGGAGAACGCGGACGTGAACCTGTCCACCTCGGCGCTGGTGTCCGCGGGGTACGGCAGCGGGAGCACCTTGATGGGCGGGCTGGCGGTCGTGGGTCCGACCCGGATGGACTACCCAGGGACGATGGCCGCGGTCCGCGCCGTTGCCCGGTACGTCGGAGAGATCGTCGCGGGCCGGTGACCCGGGCCGGTCACGCCGGTCACACCAGCGGTACCAACGGGCGACGCAGGCCGCCCCACAAAGACCCAGCACGGCACAGAACAACCCAGAACGACGCAGACCGACACAGACGACACAGAACGCTACAGAAAGAATGCAGGGCGGCATCCGCGCGGCGGGTGCCAGGCAAGGTGCGGACCGGCGTCCGCGGGAAGGCGACTGGTGCAAAGCGTGGCACGGGACTACTACGGCCTGCTGGGCGTGCCCAAGGGCGCATCGGCGGATGAGATCAAGCGTGCCTACCGCAAGCTGGCGCGGGAACTGCATCCCGACGTGAACCCCGATCCGGCTGCCCAGCAGCGGTTCAAGGAGGTCACGGCGGCCTACGAGGTGCTCTCCGACCCGGCCAAGCGGCAAGTGGTCGACCTCGGCGGGGACCCGCTGTCGTCCGGCGGCGGGGCCGGTCCGGGCGGCGCGGGCGGGATGGGTGATCCCTTCGGCGGCATGGGCCTCGGCGACATCATGGACGCCTTCTTCGGTGGTGGCGGAGCGCGCTCGCGGGGGCCGCGGTCCCGGGCCCGGCAGGGCGACGACGCCCTGATCCCCATCGAATTGACGCTGGAGGAATGTGCCACCGGGGTCGCCAAGGACATGGCGGTGGACACCGCGACGCTGTGTTCTGTTTGCCAGGGTTCGGGGTGCGCGCCGGGCAGCACGCCGATGACCTGCGACACCTGCAAGGGCGCCGGCGAGATCCAGCAGGTGCAGCGCTCACTGCTCGGCCAGGTCGTCACCTCCCGGCCGTGCCCGGTGTGCCGCGGGTACGGCGAGGTGATCCCGGATCCGTGCCGGCAGTGCAACGGCGACGGACGGGTGCGCGCCCGCCGGACGGTGCGGGCCAACATCCCTGCGGGCGTGGGCGATGGCATCCGGGTGCGGCTGGCCGGCCAGGGCGAGGTCGGCCCCGGCGGCGGCCCCCCCGGGGACCTCTACGTCGAGGTCCAGGAGCTGGAGCACGAACGGTTCACCCGCGACGGCATCGACCTGCACTGCACGGTGCACGTGCCGATGACAGCGGCCGCACTGGGCACGTCGATGGCGCTGCACACCCTGCAGTCCGTCGAAGATCTGGACATCCAGCCGGGCACCCAATCCGGCACGGTGATCACCATGCGCGGCCAGGGCATGCCCCGGCTGCGTGGATCCGGGGTCGGCAACCTGCACATTCACGTCGAGGTGGTGACGCCGACCAAGGTCGACGCGCGCCAGGCGGAGGTACTCCGCGAGCTCGCCACGCTACGCGGCGAGGAGCAACCGGAACTGGCCGCCAGGGCGCACGGCGGATTCTTCTCCAGGCTCCGCGACTCCTTCGCCGGGCGGTGATCGGCGCCCTCCGCGCGCCGGGTTCGCCCACCGCCGAGAGCATGATCATCCCCGTGCTCATGCGTAAGCTGATCGGTTCTGCCGGGCAGTCCCGGTGACGGACCGCCCGTTCTTCCTGGTGGACACGGTGCCGATGGCCGGGGAGTTCCGGCTCGCAGGACCGGAGGGGCGGCACGCGGCCGCGGTCCGTCGGCTGCGCGTCGGCGAAACCCTGGTTCTCACCGACGGCCGCGGCCGGCGTGCAGCGGGAACCGTGCTGGAGGTTGGGCGCGCTGAGTTGGCCGTCCAGTTGGACGCCGCCGTGACGATCGATCGCCCCGCGGTCCGCGTCACCCTGGTGCAGGCGTTGCCCAAGGGTGATCGCGGTGAGTTGGCGGTCGAACTGGCCACCGAGGCCGGCGTGGACGAGATCGTGCCATGGGCGGCGAGCCGGTGTGTGGCCCGTTGGACCGCCGACCGCGCGGACCGCGGCCATGCCCGCTGGCAGAATGCCGCGCGGGAAGCGGCGAAGCAGTCGAGACGGAGCTACGTGCCGGTGGTCCAGGATCTGGCGTCGACGGCAGCTGTTGCAACGCGCATTCGCGAGGCGGCCGGCGCGGTGCTGCTGCACGAGGCGGCGGAACTGCCGCTGACCGCCGTCCCGTTGCCGACCGAGGGCGAGTTGCTGCTGGTGGTGGGCCCCGAGGGTGGCGTCTCCGGCGAGGAGTCGGCTTTGTTCCGGCAGGCCGGTGCGGCGGCGGTACGGCTCGGACCGGAAGTGCTGCGGACCTCGACCGCCGGCGTCGTCGCACTCGGCGCGCTCGGCGTGCTGACCGGCCGCTGGGGCGACCCGGACAGGAGCCGGCAATGAAGATCACTACCCACCAGTACGCCTACGGCCCGCATCCCAGCCAGACCGTGCGGATGATCCTGCCCGGTGGCGCGCACATCCCGGTCGCGGTGGTGATCCATGGCGGGTACTGGCGGGCCGCCTACGGCGCAGAACTGGCCGAACCGCTGGGCCGCGACCTCACCCGGTTCGGCGTCGGCGCCGCAGTCATCGAGTACCGCCGGATGGGCGAGGGCGGCGGTTGGCCGACCACGCTCGCCGACGTCGCGCGCGCGGTGGATTCCCTTGCGGTCCAGGGGCAGTACGTGGCCGAGGGAACGCTGTTGCTGGACCGGGTGGCCGCCGTCGGTCACTCCGCGGGTGGTCAGCTCGCGGCGTGGCTCGCCCATCGCGGATCCCTGCGGGCCGGCACGGCCGGATCGGTCGGGCCGGGCGAGTCGCACGTCCCGGTGGTAGGTGCGGTCACTCAGGCCGGTCTGCTGGATCTGGTGGGCGCGGCGGGCGAGCGGCTGGGCGACGGCGCCGTCGTCGCGCTGATGGAGGGCGAGCCGCGCTCGCTCCCGCAGCGCTACGACCACGCGTCCCCGCTGGCCAGTGTCGGCGACGGCGCCAGAGTGGTCTGCGTGCACGGGGACGCCGACGACACCGTCCCGCTGTCCCAGTCGGAGCGGTATGTCGAGGCCGCGCGGATGGCAGGTGACCCGGCGAAGCTGATCGTGCTGCCCGGCGTCGGCCACTTCGAACTCATCGACCCCGGCGACCCGGCCTGGGAGGTCTGCCGGGATCAGTTGCTACGGATGGTGTGACCAACCCACCGTCCGGTCGTGATCATCCAGAGATCGCGTGGACTCCGACGATGTGACTGACGTCAGCGAGCGCTCGATCGATCGTCAGCAGATCGGCTCCGCGGGCCCGCACGAATCTCGCGGACCACGTCGATCGCATCCGCGTCGACGGCCTCGTGGCGCGCCCGATCGCCCTCGGTCGTTTCCTCGTCACCCGCACGTTGGTGGGCCAGCGCCCAGTCGTCCCAGGCGTGAGCGGCGATGTCCGCCTCCAAGAGTGTCCGCAAGTACGTCGACAGGGACATCTCCAACTTCGAGGCTCGGGAGCGAGCACGCACCGCCAACTCCTCGGGAACATCGCGGAGCTGAAGATTGGTCATGCATGCATGCTTTTGCCTGTACAGCGACCCCGAACTCGCGCACACCGATCGGGTTCACCCGCCCGGCAGTCGAGGCCGGCAGGGCCGCGCAGCTGGTCGATCTCTCCATTACAGGGCGATCGCGTCACCTCCTCCGGCGAATCCACCCGGGCGCAGTTAAGTTGACCGACATGCCTTACCACCGCGATGACTGTCTGTTCTGCAAGATTGTTGCCGGGGAGACTCCGGCCGACGAGGTGCACCGGGACGACCACGTCGTGGCGTTCCGCGACATCGATCCCCAAGCTCCGACCCATATTCTGCTGGTGCCGACCACGCACTACGGCAACGCTGCGGAGATGGCGACCGACGACCCGCAGGGATTGGCCGCGCTCATCGTCACGGCCGGCAGCCTGGCGGATTCCGAGGCCATCGCCGACGGCTACCGACTGGTCTTCAACACCGGCCTCCGGGGCGGTCAGGTCATCTCCCATGCCCACCTGCACCTATTGGGCGGGCGGCGGTTCGGCTGGCCGCCGGGCTGAACCCCCTCACGGTAGAAAGCGCTGCGTCCGGGTAGAATCCTCGGTACTCACCGAGGAGAGCCCGGCGGAGGGAGCACCATGCCGTGCCGACGCTGAACATCAAGAACCAACGGGTCTACGAGTTGGCCAGGCAACTCGCCGACGCGACTGGCGCCTCGATGACCAGTGTCATCGAGAGCGCCCTTGAGGAGAAGCTGGATCGAATGAGCAGGCACCAGAAGGTGTCGGAGGCCTCGCGTACGGCGGAGCTCAATCGGCTGCTGGACGATATGGCCCGGCGACTGGGGCCACTTGCCGACGACCCGGCAGCAGCCCTCTTCGACGAGGTCACAGGTCTTCCGCGTGGTGATTGATCCCTCCGCGATCGTCGCCATGATCGCAGGGGAGGACGAGCGGCAGGTCTTCCTGCAGGCCTGCCGGAGCAGCGCTTCGGTACGCCTGTCCGCAGCGGGCTACCTGGAGGCCGCAATCGTGTTGGACGGCCGCGACGATCCCGTTCTGTCGCGCGAGCTGGACGAATTGCTGACTCTGCTCGGGGTGATCATCGAGCCCGTGTCCGCCACCCAGGCCCAGATCGCCCGCCGGGCCTACAAGGAATTCGGCCGCGGCTCCGGCCATCCGGCCCGGTTGAATTTCGGCGACTGTTTCTCCTACGCGCTGGCCAAGCAGACCGACGAACCATTGCTGTTCAAGGGCACTGATTTCGCGCACACCGACGTGCTCGTGGCGGCCTGAGCCACCGTTCGCCGTGGGCGAAGCCGAACACAGCAAGAGCAAATCACCGGCAAAGATCAATCGGCTGGTCTCGACCGGAGCCTCCGACGGTAGAATCGGCGGTTAGTGACCGGCCAGTCCCGGTCGGTCATCGGAACCGCAGGAAATTCCAGCGCGGCAGGCCCGCCCGATCCAGACCAGTCATCCAGACCAGTCATCCAGACCAGTCATCCAGACCAGTCATCCAGACCAGTCATCCAGACCAGCGAAAGTAGGCAGTGCACCAGGTGCCGGATTCCTCCTCGGCCGCCGCTCGCAGCGACCTCCCGACAGGCGGCCCATCGGGTTCTGCCACCAACGACGATGCGGCCTCACGCGGTACTGCCGGCTCGGCGATCTCGACGACGACGACGGCTGTGACGTCGGCTGTGACGTCAGTGGGGAGCCCCTCCGACCGGTCCACCGCCGAATCGACGCTGGTTGTCAACGACGAACGGCAAATGGTGGGTTTGCTGGGTTCCCGGGATTCCCTGCTGCGCCTGCTCGAGGACAACCTGGCCGCCGACATCCATGTCCGCGGCAACCGGGTCACGCTGCGCGGGAGCGCCGGCGAGGTCGCGTTCGCCGAGCGCACGATCCGCGAACTGCTGGCGCTGCAGGAGTCGGGATCGGTGATCACCCCGGACGCGGTGCGCCGCACCATCGGCATGCTGGCCGACCCGGCGCCGAGCGCCGCCGACTCACCGTCACAGGTGCTGGGGCTGAACATCATTTCGCGCCGCGGCCGCACCATCCGACCCAAGACGCTGAATCAGAAGCGCTACGTCGACGCCATCGACCAGCACACGATCGTCTTCGGTATCGGGCCGGCCGGCACCGGGAAGACCTACCTGGCGATGGCCAAGGCGGTGCAGGCGCTGCAGGCCAAGCAGGTCAACCGGATCATCCTGACCCGTCCGGCGGTGGAGGCGGGGGAGCGGCTGGGCTTCCTGCCCGGCACCCTCTCGGACAAGATCGACCCGTACCTCCGTCCGCTGTACGACGCGCTGCACGACATGCTCGATCCCGAATCGATCCCGCGGCTGATGGCGGCCGGGACGATCGAGGTGGCGCCGCTGGCCTATATGCGCGGACGGACCCTCAACGACGCGTTCATCATCCTGGACGAGGCGCAGAACACCACCCCCGAGCAGATGAAGATGTTCCTCACCCGGCTCGGGTTCGGGTCCCAGATGGTCGTCACCGGCGACGTCACTCAGGTCGACCTGCCCGGTGGCCAGCGCTCGGGCCTACAGGTCGTCCGGGAGATCCTCACCGACGTCGACGACGTGTTCTTTTCGATGCTGACCTCGACCGACGTGGTGCGGCACCGGCTGGTCGGGCACATCGTGGACGCCTACGCCCGGTGGGACGCCACCAACTCCGGGCCGGCCCCGGACCGCCAGGAACGCCGACTCGGCCGCGGATCGTCCGGCCACGGCGGGCACGGCCGCTCGGGCGGGGAGAACGCCAGATGAGCATCGAGGTCGCGAACGAGTCCGGGGTGGGCGTCGACGAGATCGCACTGGTGTCGGTGGCCCGCTATGTCCTCGACCGGCTCGGGATCAACCCGCTCGCCGAGTTGTCCGTGTTGCTGATGGACGTCGACGCGATGACCGAGCTGCACGTGAAGTGGATGGACGAGCCGGGGCCGACGGATGTGATGAGCTTCCCGATGGATGAGCTCGACACCGCGCGGCGCCCGGACGAGGCGGGTCCCGGTCCGGCCCTGCTCGGCGACGTCGTGTTGTGCCCGGCGGTGGCCGGCAGGCAGGCCACCCAGGCCGGTCACAGCCTCGACGACGAATTGCACCTGCTGACGGTGCACGGCGTGCTGCACCTGCTCGGGTACGACCATGCCGAGCCTGCGCAGGAGCGCGAGATGTTCCGGCTGCAGAACGAACTGCTGGACAGCTGGCGTGACCAGCGGGTGGCCGGTGCCCGGCGGGCCAGGCTCGCCGAGGTCGATGCGGCAGTGCTGGATGTGGTCGGCCTGCATTCGGCCGGTGGAGCCGGCGATTCCGGCGAACCGAGCGGTCGGGGCTGACGCCCGCCGTGGACAGTCTTGATGTCCTGCTGCTCGTCCTGGCGGCCGCCCTGGTGCCCATCGCCGGCCTGTTCGCGGCGGCGGACGCGGCGATCACCATGGTTTCGCCGGCCAGGGTGGAGGAGCTCGAGCGGGAGGGCCGGTCCGGGTCGGCGGCGCTGCTGTCGATCACCGAGGACCGGCCGCGCTACACGAATCTGCTGCTGTTGCTGCGCGTCGGGGCGGAGCTGACCGCCACCGTCATCGTCGCCGCCGTAGCGTTCGGTACTTGGGGATTCGTGTTCTGGGTCGGCCTGACGGTCGCGCTGGTCATGCTCATCGTCTGTTACGTCGGCATCGGTGTGCTGCCCCGCACCCTCGGCCGGCAGCACCCTTACACGGTGGGGCTGGCCACCGCCCGACCCACCCGCGCGCTGGCCCGCGTGCTCTCGCCCATTGCATCGCTGCTGATCCTGATCGGCAACGCGATCACTCCGGGCCGTGGGTTCCGCGAGGGTCCGTTCTCCTCGGACATCGAGCTACGCGAACTGGTCGACATCGCCGGTAGCCGCGGCGTGGTGGAGGAGACCGAACGCGAGATGCTGCAGAGCGTCTTCGACCTGGGCGACACGATCGTCCGCGAGGTGATGGTGCCACGCACCGAGGTGGTGTGGATCGAGGAGAGCAAGACCCTCCGCCAGGCTCTGCACCTGGCCACCCGCTCCGGCCTGTCCCGCATCCCGGTGATCGGCGAGGACGTCGACGACGTGCTGGGCGTGGTGTACGTCAAGGACCTGATCGCCAGGGCGCTGGCCTTGGAGCCCAGCGAACGCGGGCCGATGTTGGGTGAGGTCATGCGCCTACCGGTGTTCGTCCCGGAGTCCAAGAACGTCGATGCGCTGCTGCGCGAGATGCAGCGCGACCGCAATCACTTCGCGGTCGTGGTGGACGAGTACGGCGGCACGGCGGGCATCGTGACCATCGAGGACGTGCTGGAGGAGATCGTCGGCGAGATCACCGACGAGTACGACCTGGACACCCAGGCACCGATCGAGCCATTGGACGACGGACTTGTCCGAGTGTCGGCGCGGCTGCCGGTCGAAGATCTCGGCGAGGTCTTCGACGTCGAACTGCCGGACGACGGTGTGGAAACCGTCGGCGGCCTGCTGGCCCAACTGCTCGGTAGGGTGCCGCTGCCCGGCTCCGAGGCGACCATCCAGGGCCTGCACCTGCTGGGTGAGTACGGCGAGGACCGGCGGGGACGACCGCGGGTGCAGACGGTGCTGGTCCGCCGGCTGGACGCCAAGGACGACGAACCCGAGGACGGAGATTCGATGGCCGAGCGGGCCGCTGAGCGGACCGGTGGGCAGGAGTTCCGGGTCGACGACCGTGGCGCGCAGAGCAGGGACCGTGGCACCACTGGACGGCAGGCCAGATCCGAGCGGCCGCAGCGCAACGGCGCAACGGCGCCCCCCGGATCCGAGATCGGCAGCGCCGTCAACCGGACCAATCCCCACACCGAGCGGGACCACGCGCGATGACCGGCCCTGCCGAACGGAGAGCGGCCGAACGGGAAGCGGTCGAACTGGACCCGGAGGACACCAAACTGGTCACCTTGGCCCGC
>Ga0209584_10000037_pt1 | contig 28376 bp, 23 predicted proteins | sample NGEPerD_FD_184507 | JGI IMG/M metagenome (GOLD analysis project Ga0209584, IMG submission 184507) | Arctic peat soil microbial communities from the Barrow Environmental Observatory site, Barrow, Alaska, USA - NGEE PermafrostAB12-D... | ecosystem: Environmental > Terrestrial > Soil > Wetlands >...
GTGCAGATGCCACCGGACCGGCGGCAATGCTGGAAGGAATGGACGCCGGGGTGTCGTTCCACTCCCGGCACGACGCCGGTGCAGGACTCACCTGGACAGTGGTGTCCAACACGACCGACGGTGCCTGGCCGATCGTGCGCCATCTCGCAGAGCTGCTGCGATGGTGACTGCGATGCTCCCGCGATCAGCCCGGACGGTCCGCGAGCGGCCCGCGTCAGGGTGTGACCAGGTCGAACACGGGGCTGAAGTCATCCATCACGGCGGCGAATGTGTCGATGACACGGATATCACCGCGGGTACGGAGTTTTCCGGATGCCAGCAGAGCCGCCGCCTTCGTGGGCCTGAGGAGTAGCCGACAATGACTGCCGTGGGTCCGCTGATCGACAGTTGCGCGTCACCTTCCCGGTGCCGGTGACCGTCTTTGGCGACGCCGACGACGAACCCGCGGTCGATGTCGTTGTCGGCCAGCAACTCTTCGTACGACCCCTACCTCGGCATCGCCCGATGGATCGGTCGTGCATGGCGGACCACGCACGGCGGGGTAGGCTGGATTGATGGGTACCGAGGATGCGGCGCAGGCGTTCGGGGATTTCCTGCAATCCCAGCGGCGGCTGGCGAACATCTCGCAGCGGCAGTTGGCCCGCGCGAGCGGTGTCTCGGATTCCTATCTCAGTCAGGTCGAGCGGGGTCTGTACCGTCCGTCGGCCGAGGTGCTCAAGGCGCTGGCGCATGCGTTCGAGATGCCTGTTTCCACCATGTTTGCGCAGTCCGGCCTGATCGACGCCGCGTCGCACGACGCGCCGTCTCCGGGTATCGAGGCGGCGATCAGGAACGACACCCAACTCTCTGCGCAGCAGAAGAAGGCCCTGCTGGGCGTCTACAAGGCCTTCGTCGCAGAACCGCGTGGTGCACCACACACTCCGCTTGACTAACCACGCACTGCGTGGCAGACTAAGCATGTAGCAAGAACAACAGCCACCACCACACATCGTGATCACCACCGAGAGGAACCCACCATGAGCACCACGTACCTGACCCCCACCATTGAGGCTGCCGACCAGGTCTTCGAGGCCGTCGTCAAGGCCCAGGACGCCACCATCGATGCGGTGTCGACCTTCACCGCGAACCTGCCCGAGGCCGCCAAGAACGTCCCCGCGCTGCCGGAGACCGATCTGCCGACCCCGCAGGAGATCGCCAGCACCTACTTCGCGTACGCGGAGAAGATCCTGAGCAACCAGAAGGCGTTCGTGGAGAAGTTCCTGGCCGCCACCACGGTCGCTTCCTGACCCCAGCTGTTCCCGAAAGGACCCGGAGATCCGCAAGGATCCCGGGTCCTTTCGCGGTCCCCGGCCCTGTCGGTGTGCCCGGACAACTCCGGGCCAACGCCGGGCTGTCGGCGCACCCTCGACTCGGCGCCGGAATTCAGGTCTCGGCTCCGCAACATGTTGGCGCCGAGTCATGATGAGTGGCGCCCAGTCAGGAAAACTGGCGCCGGGTGCACGCGCGGCCTGCAGCACCTGATGCCGGGCTGGCCCTTCGAGCCCAAAGCGACCGGCGCGCGTCCGGTAGGTGTGCGGCCGGTTTTGCAGAACGTAACCCGATGCCCAGATAGCTGTAAATATGTCATGACAAACAGTTGACGGGAGTGGGTGGGTTGGGCCACAGTAGGCGACGGCACTCGGCGACCGACGATGCCCGGTCGCCGGGTCAACCGCTCTGCCCCCGACCCGAGGAGATCCGTCAATGACATCCACCGACCTGTCCCGGCTCCGGTTGGGCACGGCGCCCGATTCCTGGGGGGTGTGGTTTGCCGAGGACGCGCATCAGGTCGGCTGGAAGCAGTACCTGGACGACGTCGCCAACGCCGGCTACGTCTGGACCGAGCTCGGCCCGCAGGGTTTCCTTCCGCAGGACCCCCAGCAGCTGCGTGACGAGCTGGATCAGCGTGGCTTGAAGGTGTGCGGCGGAACGGTCTTCGCCGGGCTGCACAAGGGGAAAGACGCGCTGGACAAGGCGATTGCCGACTTCAGCAGGGAAGCCAGGCTGCTCACCGAGGTCGGCGCGAAGTACCTGATCCACCTGCCGGAGCAATACACCGACATGCACACGGGTGAGGCAACGCAGTCCGGTGACATCGATCCCGAGCAATGGTCGAACCTGATCACCGGTACCAACGAGCTGGCTCGGGTGATCTTCGAGGAATTCGGCGTCGAGCTGGTGTTCCACCCGCATGCAGACACCCACGTCGATACCCAGGACCGTATCGAGCAATTCCTGAAGGACACCGACCCGCAAATCGTGAACCTGTGCCTGGACACCGGGCACATCGCGTACTGCGGCGGCGACAACTTCCAGATCATCGAACGCTTCCCGGAGCGGATCACCTACGTGCACTTCAAGCTGGTGGATCCGGAGGTGCGGGAAAGGGTTCGGCGCGAGAAGCTCTCGCTCGCCGAGGCGGTCCCGCTGGGCATCATGGTCGAGCCACCGTACGGAGAGCCGAAAGTGCCTGCGCTGCTTGACGCTCTCGCCGGGCTAGATCGGGACATCTTCACCGTGATCGAGCAGGACCTGTACCCGATCGCCTCGCACATCCCGCTGGCCATCCAGGCCAGGGCGGCCGGCTACTTCACGGCGCTGGGGCTCGGGCCTATCCGGCACTGGCCGTACTGACCCCGGAGCCGACCGGCCGACTGATCGGAGTCCAGTGCCGCCGCAGGAAGCCGTCCAAGTCTACGTCGAGCTCACCGGTTTCGCGACAACGGCAAGCCGCAGGGAGTTGGCCGACTACGTCACGGCGCTGGAAGACGCGGGCGCGGCGGGAGTGAGCGTCTCGGATCACTTGTTCGGCACGTCGGACGGGGTGCCCCGATCGGAGAGCGTGCAACCGGTTTGTGAACCGATGACCACCCTGGCCGCGGTGGCCGCGCTGTCCGACCGGCTCGGCGTGCAGACCGTGGTGGCCAACACCGCCTGGCAGCACCCCGCTTTGCTGTTGCGGCAGTTCGCCCAGCTCGCGGTGCTGGCAGGCGGGGAGCGGGTGACCGCCGGTCTCGGGGCAGGGTGGAGCACCGAGGAATTCGATGCGATCGGCATGGGCATGCCGCCGTTCCGGCCGCGGATGGACCGGTTGGAAGAGGTTCTGGCGCTGGCCGGGGCGCTCTTCGTCGACGGGTCGGTGACGGTCAACGGGATCTACGTCAGCGCGCAGGACCTGCCGCTGTCGCCGCGGCCGGAGACCCGCCCGCGGATCCTGGTCGGCGGCGGCTCCGACCGGATCCTGCGGATGGCCGGCAGGTACGCCGACATCCTCGACCTGCACGGCGATCCCCAGCACGGCAAGGTGGCGGGCGCCACCATGGCGCAGGCCAGGGTCGGGGACGCGCGTCGCAGGGCGCTGACCACCGTCGAAGAACTCGCGGAACGGGCGAGGCTGGTCGGTGCTGCAGCCGTCGAGGCCGGTCGCATGCCTGAGGACGTGGCGGTGTCGACGCAGATCATCTACGCGGCGTTCGGTGATTCCTCCCGGGTTCGGCAGGCCGAACGCGAGCTGTGCGAAAGCTGGGCGGGTATCCCGGAGCAAGAGTTGGACCGCAGTGCCTATCTGCTCTTCGGCGAACCCGCCCAGATGGCGGCGGCGCTGCGGGAGCGTCAGCAGGCCTACGGGTTGAGCCGGATCACCATCATGGCCGAATCCGGGATCGAGCTGGCCCCGCCGGATCCGCTGCGGTTCTGCCGTGAGGTCGTCCCGTTGCTGTAGGCGGCAGCCGCCTCTTGTCCGGCTGGGGATCATGAACGGGTGACAGTTCCGCAGCGGCCCGCGTTGGAGGGCCTGGAATCGACCTGGGATGCGGTGTGGCAGCGAGACGGCGTGTACCGCTTCGACAGGTCCGCAACGCGGGACCGGGTGTACGCGATCGACACTCCGCCGCCGACCGTCAGCGGCCAGCTGCACATCGGCACGGTGTTCGGGTACGTCCAGGTGGACGCACTCGCCCGCTTCCAGCGGATGCGCGGCCGGGAAGTCTTCTACCCGATGGGTTGGGACGACAACGGACTGCCCACCGAACGCCGAGTGCAGAACCTGTACGGCGTGCAGTGTGATCCGGCCGCACCGTACGAACCGGAGGCGGTCTACGAACAGGGCAGCGGGCGGCGACCGGTCTCCCGACGCAATTTCCTGGAACTGTGTCAGCGGCAGACGGCGGTGGACGAGGAGTCCTTCGAGTCGGTGTTCCGCTCTGTCGGATTGTCGGTGGACTGGTCCCTGGTCTATACGACGATCGACGAGCGCAGCCGGCGGACCGCCCAACGTGGGTTCCTCCGCAACCTGGCGCGCGGTGAAGCCTATGCGGCGGAGGCGCCGACGTTGTGGGATGTGGATTTCCGCACCGCGATCGCGCAGGCCGAACTCGAGGACCGCCCGGTGACGGGAATCGCTGTGCGACTTGCTTTCTCGAAACGGGATGGCGGGGTCCTCGAGGTCGAAACCACCCGGCCCGAGTTGTTGCCGGCGTGCGTGGCGCTGGTGGTGCCGCCCGGGGACGAACGGTTCACAGGCCTGATCGGCAGCTCGGTGCGGACCCCGTTGTTCGAGGTTGCCGTGCCGGTGCTGGAGCATCCGCTGGCAGACCCGGAGAAAGGCACCGGCATCGCGATGGTCTGCACCTTCGGCGACACCACCGACGTGGTGTGGTGGCGCGAACTGCGTTTGCCGCTGCGGGTGATCCTGGACCGCGACGGTCGATTCCGGACGGGAACGCCCGAGTGGCTGGTCGAGCCGCGGGCGTGGCAGGCCGTCGGCGGCAAGTCGGCCACCCAGGCGCGGCGGGCCGTCATCGAGGAACTCGCCGCCGCCGGCGCGCTGCTCGGCGAGCCCCGACAGATCGTCCACGACGTCAAGTTCTACGAGAAGGGCGACCGGCCGCTGGAGATCGTGACCAGCCGACAGTGGTACATCAGCAACGGGTCCCGAGACGGGGAACGGCGGGAAGCGTTGCTGCGAGCCGGCCGGGAACTGGGCTGGACCCCGGATTTCATGCGGGTCCGGTACGCGCACTGGGTGCAGGGTCTGAACACCGACTGGCTGGTCAGCCGGCAGCGGTATTTCGGCGTCCCTTTCCCGGTCTGGTACCCGGTCGATGCGTCCGGTCAAACCCGTTGGGAGGAAACCATTGTCGCCGACGAACGGGCGCTGCCGGTCGACCCGCAGGCCGAGGTGCCGCCGGGTTACCAAGAGGCAGACCGCGGTCAACCCGGGGGATTCGTCGGTGACCCCGACATCATGGACACCTGGGCCACATCGTCGCTGACCCCGCAGATCGTCTGCGGCTGGGACGACGACCCTGACCTGTTGGCGCGGACCTTTCCGATGGACCTGCGACCGCAGGGCCCGGAGATCATCCGGACCTGGCTGTTCTCCACCTTGCTCCGCAGCCAACTCGAACACGGCGTACTGCCCTGGATACATGCCGAGTTCAACGGCTGGATCCTGGATCCGGACCGCAAGAAGATGTCGAAGTCGAAGGGAAACGTCGTCACCCCAGCGGGTTTGATCCAGGCGCACGGCGCGGACGCCGTGCGCTACTGGTCGTGCCGGGCGGCGCCGGGGGTGGACACCGCGGTTGACGAGGCGCAGATGAAGATCGGCCGCCGGCTCGCGGTGAAGCTGCTCAATGCCTCGAAATTCGTGCTCGGCCTCGGCTCCGGCCGCGCCGGCGGCGTGACGGGCTTCATCGATGTCACCGAACCGTTGGACCGGGCCATGCTCGGACAGTTGTCCGCGGTGGTCGACGGTGCGACGCGGGCTTTCGAGTCGTACCAGTACCAGCAGGCGCTGGAGCGCACCGAGGCGTTCTTCTGGCAGTTCTGCGACGACTACGTCGAACTGGTCAAGTCCCGCGCCTACGGTGACGGCTGGTCGGAAACATCCGCGCGGTCGGCGCGGGCCGCGCTGTCGGTCGCGCTGTCCACCCTGCAACGGCTGCTCGCGCCGTTCCTGCCGTTCGCCGCCGAGGAGGTGTGGTCGTGGTGGCAGCCGGGTTCGGTGCACCGCGCGCATTGGCCGCTGGCCGCAGATCTCGACACCAGCGCCGGAGCTCCGGGAGAGGTCTTCGACGCGGCCGCGGCCGCGCTCCGGGAGGTCCGCAAGGCCAAGACGATCGCCAGGAAGGGGATGCGAACGGTGGTGCAGCGGCTCGAAATCGACGGCAATGCGGAGTATCTGGCCGCGGTGCGGGCGGCGGCCGACGACCTGCGGGCGGCCGGGTCCGTGCAGGAGCTGGTGCTGACCGAGGCCGTGACTCAGCGGGTGCTGGTCGAGTTGGCCTGATTCGCCTGCTGCCGTTGGATCGCGTTGGCGACGGCGCGCGCTTCCATGCCGATTTCCCGGATCTGGCCGCTCAACTGCACGGACACCCCGACGAAGAACAACCGTCCAGCTCCGGCCACCGGGGTGGCGCCGCGGACGACAGGCTGCCCGCGGCCGTTCAGCGCACCCAGGTGACCAACCATGCCCTCCAGCCCGGGACGGTAGCCGGTCGCGCAGATCACCGCTTCGGGCCGGACCGTCGACCCGTCGGCCAGCCGGACGCTGTCACCCTCCAGCGCCGCGACCGCGGCGACCACCCCGATCCGTCGGGTCCGGATTTCCCGGACGAATCCGTGGTCGAGGATCGGCACCGTCTGCGAACGGAGGAACTGGCTGAACCCGTCGTGCGGTGGGGGAAGTCCATGGCGGGTGAGGTCAGGAACCGCGACCCGGCGCAAGATGCCGATCACCGGATCCCTCGCCCGGTCGGGCAGGTGGCCCAGCGCGATCCCGATCACCTGGCTCGGCACGCCGAGAGTGTCGCGGCGCACGATGTTGGGCGGGGTTCGCACCGAAAGTGTCACGTGCGCGCCAACTCCCAGCAGTTCGACCGCGATGTCGGCGGCCGAGTTGCCGGCGCCCACCACCAGCACGCTCCGGCCCGCGTACGGCGACGGCTCGCGGTACTCCGCCGAATGCACCAGCGATCCGGTGAAGCCCGCGCGTCCCGGCCAGTCCGGGATGAAGGGCTGCCTACAGTAGCCGGTGGCCACGACGACCGTGCTTGCCTGTCGACGGCCATCCGAGGTCCGCAACTGCCAGCCGTCATTGTCACGGTCGATCCGCTCGACCGTGACGCCGAATTCGGGCCGAATGCCGTGCCGAGCGGCGTAGTCGCCCAGGTAGGTCACGAAATCGTCGCGAGAAACCCACGAGCCGAATCTCCTGGGGATGCGGCCGCCGGGAAGGCCCGAGAGCCAGCGGGCGGTGTGCAGGTGCAGGCTGTCGTACCGTGCTCGCCATGCGGCGCCGACGCCGTCTCCCTGGTCCAGCACCGAGCACGGCGCGCCGCGGCTGCGTAGGCCTGCAGCGACCGCGAGCCCAGCCGGCCCGGCGCCGACGATCACGGTGTCGCGCGGCATTACGGCAGACTACGCCGGGCAGGTTTGACGGCCGTGACTTGGGCAACGTGCGCACCCGGGGGAGTCGGCGGCAGACGCCGGGTCGGTGCCGCAGAAGTCGTCCGCGAATATCGGTGTCAGCTCCCGGGTGCTGCCAAAGGCAACCAGGCGAGCACCTCCTGGATGCCTGCATCCCAGTACGCCCAATCGTGGTCCCCTGGTCCGAAGTCGCTGACCAGCAGGAGATCTCTGTCAGCCGCAGCGTGGGCGAACCGCCGGTTCTCGGCGTAGAGGACGTCCTTTGTGCCGCAGGAGACGTACAGCGAAGGCGCCGCGGCAGGGTCGAGCCTGTCCAGCAGGGCGAAAAGATCATTATCGGTGCTACTCACAGGCTGATCGCCGAAGATCCGGTGCATCAGTTGGTCGTCCTGGCCCGGGTTGTTCTGCACACCGGAATCCTGCTGGCGCCCTGCGATATCGAGAGCACCGGACAGACTTGCCGCGGCGGCGAACCGTTCCGGATACCGCAACGCCCACTTCAACGCTCCGTAGCCACCCATCGAAAGGCCAGCGACAAAGGTGTCCTCCCGGCGCCGGGACAACCGGAAGAAGCTGTGCACCAGATCCGGTAGTTCCTCGGACAGAAAGGTCCAGTAGCGATTTCCGTATACCTCGTCGGTGTAGAAACTCCGGTGCACTTGGGGCATGACCACGGCCAACCCCAGCGGAGCGACATACCGCTCGATCGACGTGCGACGCAGCCAGATCGTGTGATCGTCCGACAGTCCGTGCAGCAGGTAGAGCAGCGGGGGATCGGCGTCCCGGACATTGCCCGTCAAACCGATTTGGGTGGTCGTCGCCTGCGGCAGGATCACCGTCAACGACGTGCTCAGGCCGAGTACGTCAGAAAAGATGTCGCAGTTCAACAGCGCCATCGGGCGTCCTTTCGGTTCGGGGTCGATCGGCCGCGATCGTCGCATGCCCGGGTCGACATCGCCCGGGCTCGGCATCGCCCATGCTCGGCATCGCCCATGCTCGGCACGCCCAGTCCGGGCACCGTCAGTAGGTGTCAGCGCCACCACGCCGCCCACTCCGGATGGTCCCGGCACGGTGGCCACACCCACAATGCGTCGCACTCCCGGCAGCGCCAGGTGCGGTGCGGCACCCCGACGCACAAGCAGGGGTGATTGCCGACCAGCACGCGGTCGGGTCCCAAGGGGTGTCCGTTGGGGCAGGTCGGTGGTGCCCGTTCGGTGACGGCGGCCCGGCCGGTCGGCAGGTAGTACCGGGGGTCCAACCGATATCGCTCCCAGTCACGCATGAAGCGAACATATGTCCAACCCCGCCGCGCGTCCACCGGTCGCCGGTCACGGCTTGGTGAACATCGACGCGCCAACGCCGGCGAACCTGCGGATCGGCCAAGATCCTTCTAGCGTGTGGTGGTGCCCGTGCCAGCGCGCAAGATCGTCACGCCGCCTGCCGCGATCGACTTCTCGGCGATCCGTCAGGAGCTGCAGATCCCTGCGCAGTACCCATCGGCCGCGGTCGCCGAAGCGGCGGCGGTGGCGTGCGCGGGGGATGCAGTGGTCGACACGGCGGTGCCGGCGGCCGGCGACGCGACCGACATCCCATTTGTCACCGTCGATCCGCCCGGTTCGATGGACCTGGACCAGGCCGTGCACCTGGACCGGTCGGGTGACGGCTACCTGGTGCGGTACGCCATCGCCGACGTCGCGTCGTTTGTCGCGCCCGACGGTCCGCTGGCGCAGGAGACCTGGCGCCGGGGTGCGACCCTGTACAGCCCGGACATCAACACCCCGCTACATCCGGTCGAACTGTCCGAGGGTGCCGCGAGCCTGCTGCCCGAAACTGAACGGCCGGCAGTCCTCTGGACGATTCGGCTGGACGCCACCGGTGAGCCGGTCGATGTCGACGTTCGCCGCGCCAGGGTCTGCTCCGTCGCGAAATTGGCCTATCCGCAGGTCCAGGCGGATGCCGACGCCGGCACGCTGCATCCCTCGATCGGACTGCTTCCGGAAATTGGGCTGCTCAGACAGCAGCGTGGACGGGACAGGCACGCGATCAGCCTTGATCTGCCTGACTCTGTGATCGTCCGGGGGTCGGACGGGCATTGGACATTGGAGCTGCGGGGCATCACGGCGGTGGAGCAGTTCAACGCCGAAATCAGCCTGTTGACCGGGATGTGTGCCGCGAAGATCATGCTGGACGGCGGCATCGGACTCTTGCGGACACTCCCGGCGCCGACCGACGACCAGGTCCGGGCACTGCGCAAGGCGACGGCGGCGCTGGGAATCCCGTGGCCGCCATCGGTTCCGCCCGGCGATGTGATCGCCGGGCTGAACGGCGCCCGACCGCGGGATGCAGCGTTTCTGGAGGACGCGCTGCGGCTGCTCCGGGGCGCGGGGTACACGCCGTTCGATGGTGCGCCGCCGCAGCGCCGCGGGCACAGCGGGGTCGGCGCAGATTACGCGCATGTCACCGCCCCGCTGCGGCGATTGGCGGACAGGTTCGCCACCGAGATCTGCCTGTCACTGCACGCGGGCGTGGCGGTGCCGCGGTGGGTGACCGACGCGCTCGGTGAACTGCCATCGGCCATGGGGTCTGCCGATCGCCGCGGGTCGGCCCTGGCCAAGGCCTGCGCGGGGGCGGTTGCCGCATTCGTGCTGCACGGCCGGGAGGGGGACGAATTCGCCGCCACCGTGCTGCAGATCGAACCCGAGCGGAACCGCGCGATCGTGGTACTGCACGAGCCGCCGGTCCGCGCACATTGCCCGCCCGATGGTCTGGTCGAAGGCTCGGTGATCCGGGTCAGGTTGCGGTCCGCGGATCCGGCCACCCACCGTTTCGTGGTGGAGCCGGCGGACTCGACCGGCGGCTGACGACCGGTTGGCGGCTGACAGCCGGGTCGGCGGCGGGGCGACCGGAGTGGCACGCTGCTGGCATGGGAGATGAGATCGGCCAGCACACGGCCTTCTACTACAACATCAAGACCGGCTCGGTGGAGCGCGAGGGGGAAAGCAAGGCCAAGGACCTGCTCGGGCCGTTCGCGACGTCCGAGGAGGCCGCGAACGCGCTGGAGACCATCCGTCAGCGGGAAGAACGCAAGTCCGCCGAGGATCGGGAATGGCGGGACGGCTGATCGCGCTGTTGCAGGCGTGACCACCATCTTTCGTACCCGGGATCTCACCTGGCTGGTCGCGCTGGCGGCCGCCCTGTGGGGGACCGACGCGGTCCTTCGACTCCCGCTCGCACAGCAGGTGCAGGCCCCGACGATCGTCTTCGCCGAGCACGCCGTGCTGGTGGTGGTGCTGCTGCCGTTCCTTCCGCGGGCGGTGCGAGCGTTCGGGAAACTGGACTGGGGTGGGAAAGCCGCCGTGCTGGCGATCGGTGCCGGTGCCTCGGCGGTGGCCACCACCTTGTTCACGCTGTCGTTCCGCTATGGCGATCCGGTGACACCCGCGGTGATCCAGAAGTTCCAGCCGGTCATCGCGATCGCCGGCGCCGCGCTGCTGCTGCACGAGCGGTTGCGGGTTTCGTTCCTGTGGTTCGCGGTGCCGGCTCTGGCCGGCGCCTGGCTGCTGGCGTTCCCCGATCCGCTGGACATCGCCGTCGACCGGCTCGCGGTGGCCCTGTTCGCGCTCGGCGCCGCCGTGCTCTGGGCGTCCGGCACCGTGCTGGGCAGGTTCGTGGCGCCGCGATTGACCGCGGTTGAGCTGACCACACTGCGGTTCGCGATCGGCCTGCCGACCGCGCTGATCATCGTGCTGGCCACCGGCTCTCCGCTCTGGGTGCCGAACCTGTCCAGCACCTGGTCCGTCGTCGGGATCGCGCTGATCCCGGGGCTTCTCGCGATGTGGCTGTACTACATGGGTTTGCGGCGAACGGCGGCGTCCCGGGCCACCCTTGCCGAACTTGCCTATCCCTTGACGGCCGCGGTTGTCGGGGTGACGGTGCTGCAGGCCGAGCTGACGAGCGGACAGTGGGTGGGTGCCGCGCTCATCGTCGCGGCGGTGACGGCGTTGTCGTGGCACGAATCGCGTGCTCGCGTGCCGTCGGTGCAACCGGCTCCCGAGATGGTCGACATCGAGACCGCAGACCGCCGCTGATCTCCGCTGCCATGGCGCTGACCCGGCGGCCACCGGGTGTGCCGCATCAGGAATCGGCATTCTGCAGGTTCTCCTGCGGGCTGGGCTTTTCACCCTGCGAGGCGGACGCCAGCCATTCGGCAACCCAGTAGATGCCGTAGACCACGACCACCGCGGCCGTGACGTGCAGCAGCAGAGCCAGCGCGATACCGGTGATCACCCCAGCTCGCCACAATCGCAACCACAGGACGGACAGCACCGCCGGGATCAGCACCGCGAAGAGCGCGCCGAGACCGAGTTCGGCCGGTAGCGGTCGATCGCCCATCCATGGCAACACGTTCCACACGCCCAGCAGGTCAAGGGTGGCCACCGTGCCCAGGGCGACGATCACCACCAGCGTGCCGATCACCACGGTCGGCCAGTACCACCTCGGCGTGAGGGTGGTGACGGCGGTGGCCAGGGTGACCCCGGTCCAGATCAGCCAGCGACGGATGACCGGTGTGCCCAGGCTGGCCATCGCATCCCGCAGGATCCGATCGGCCTCTTCCCTGTCCACTTCCGGGCCGATGTGCGCCGGCGCCTCACCCTTGGACAGCACCAGCGCGTCATGGACCAGGATCGCCGGCAGGTGGGTGCCCAGCCCCGGCACCAGCCAGGCGAAGAACCATGGGATCGAGGCGAGATCCGTCCGGAAGGTGAGTGGGTCGGCCGGGATGGTGAACGGCTCACGGTAATGCGGGTCGCGGTACCCGAACCGGCGCAGGATCTTGAACTCCGCGCCGACAGGCTGCAATTGGAGCTGCAGTTCACCGCCGCTCTCGGCGTCGTAGAACCGGCTGGGCTGGGTGCTGATCGTCATGGCGCACCTCCTTGGGTAGATGGTGCCGTGCCACGCCGACAGGGACGTCGGCAGCCGTGATCCTCGCGGACGAAACGGCATGCAGATCCACCCGGGACGCCAGTGCGGTCGAAGCCGCACGCCGGCTGCATCAGCGCGGCCCCATGTGCCGGCTGCCGACCGTGGATGCGTCGCCCGGCGGGGGTTGTCGGAGGTCGATGGCATGATCGAGCGATGGTCAGCCGTCGTCGTCAGATTCCGATGCGGCGCCATCGGGGGATGCTGATCACCGCTCTGCTGATGACGCTCGTAGTTCTCGTCGGCTGTTCCAGCACCGTCAGCGGCACCGGCGTGGTGGCAGGGAGCGGGACGGCGTCGACCGGCGGCATCACCACCGCTCCCAGGAGCAGCGGGTCGGCCGGTTCGCCGACCGCCCAGCCATCGACCGCGCAGTCATCGGCCGCGGTCCCCGCCGGGCTCGAGACGTTCTATTCCCAGCAGCTGTCGTGGGGTCCGTGCGCGAATTACGCGGAGTCCGCCGACCAGAAGGAGAGGTACAAGTCGGCATCGCTGCAATGCGCCAGGCTGACCGTACCGTTGTCCTACGACGACCCCGCCGGACCCACCGTGACGGTGGGTGTTCTCCGCAAGGTGGCGACCGACCGGTCCGCGCGGATCGGTTCGGCCGTCTTCGACCCGGGCGGTCCCGGGGTGTCTGGAATGGACACGGTCGCGACTCTCAACGTCACGAGCGAGAAGCCGACGGACGCCGAGAAGGTGACCAACGCCAGCGTTGCCGAACTCAACCAGAGCTTCGATCTCGTCGGATTGGATCCGCGCGGGGTCGGTGCCTCGCGACCTGCCGTCGGTTGCCAGACAGATGCGGAGTGGGACACCTTCCGTGCGACGGCCTGGCGGACACGGAGCCAGGCCGAGGTCGACGCGGCCAATGCCGCGCTGAAAACCATTGCCGAGAACTGTGTCTCGCGGACCGGTGCGGACGAGGGCATCGACGGCAAGACATTCCTGGCGAACATCGGAACCCGTGATGTGGCAAAGGATCTCGATGTGCTCAGGGCTGCGCTGGGGGACAACCAGCTGACCTACGTGGGATTCTCCTACGGCACCAGCATCGGCACCGTCTACGCCGAGCAGTTCGGCCAGAATGTTCGCGCGATGGTGCTGGACGGCGCGGTAGACCCGAATCAGGACCCGATCGCGTCGTCGCTCGGCCAGGCAAAGGGCTTTCAACATGCCTTCGATGAATTCGCCGCCTGGTGCGTGAAGCAGTCCGATTGCGTGCTGGGTACCGACGCGGACGCCGCAACACAGGCCTACCAATCGCTGGTCAGGCCGTTGCTGGACACGCCACTCGCGCTCAAGGACGGTCGAGTGCTGTCGTTCTCGGACACCAACACCGGGGCCAGTCAGGCGCTCTACTTCAACGAGCTGTGGCCGACACTGGCAACGGCTCTGCTGAAACTGTCGCAAGGCGACGGCGCCGTTCTGATGGCCCTTGCCGACTTCTACTACGAACGCGACCAGACCGGGCACTACACGCCGGCGCTGCAGGCCTTCAACGCAATTCGCTGCGTCGACGGCCCGGCGCTCACCGATCCGGCCGTCGTGACGAAATTCAACGCCGACTACGCGGCGGCGGCACCGTTCCAGGCGAGAGGTGATCCGGCGGGCGCGGTGAACGACATCTGCGCCTATTGGCCCGTGCCAGCCACCATGCAGCCGCACGTCGCGAATGCCCCGGGCCTCCCTAAGGTCCTCGTAGTATCGACCACCGGGGACCCGGCCACTCCGTACCAGCAGGGGGTGGATCTGGCAAAGGACCTCAACGCAGTGCTACTCACCGTCGAGGGCACCCGGCACACCGCGTACCTCGGTGCGGGCAACAGCTGCGTCGACGACATCGTCAACACGTACCTGATCACCCTCGAACTGCCCGCCGAGGGCACCACCTGCTCTTGATCGGCCAGCGATCGGCCCCGCCCAGGGCGGCCGCGGCCGCCAGTGGTTGGCAGAGCGACGGCGGGATGCCTTGCAGGACAGGGAATCTCGCGATCGGTGCGCAGAGCGCAATCGCTCCGGGCTGCGGTTCCGCTACCGCTGGTCGGCCACCCACAGCCCGATCAGCCCGCGGAGATGCGCCAGGAACCGCTCCTGCTCGTGCGGCGGGTATGTGCTGCGCACCGTCTCCATCAGCAGCGCGTCGAACTCGGCCGAGGTGATCCAGTCGTAGACGATCTCCGGCAGCGAAGCCAGCGCGGTCGAGCAGAACTCGCGGTAGGTGTCGGCCTCGAAATATTGGTCCGACATCAGTGCGTACCGGCCGAGTTTGTCTGCCCAGTTCAGGTCCGGATCGTCGGCCACGTCGTACCATTCGCGACTGTTGGTGTCCACCCGTGGGCGCCGGCCGGTGACGGCGCAGAACACCGACCACGACACCAGTTGGGTGATCGCCCACGGGAAGTAGTAATGCAGTGAGGTGATCGCGATGTCGGGGCAGGCATTGGCGTAATCGATGGGCCGCACGCTGGTGCCCGTCACCAGCGATTCGCAGGAGTTGAACTCCCACCGGAAGAACGCATTGATCGTGCGGGACAGGGTGAGGATCTCCATGCCGGCCTCGGGCGGCAGGAAGTCGTGGGACACCTCGTACCGGTCGTGCATCGGCAATTCCGGCCGGAACCGCATGATCTTGGTCTCGGGCCCGATGGTGAGCGACCGGGCGAACGAGTCGTACTGTGCTGCCGCTTGCAGGTGCATCAGCATCTGGCCGGATTCGTCGTAGGCGCGGTGCAGCGCGGCGTTGTCCTCGATCCGCGAGACACCCCGCCAGGCCCCACCGTCGAACGGCTTCATGTACATCGGGTAGCCGACCCGGGAGGCGACCTCGTCCAGGTCGAACACCAGGTTGTAGGACTCTGCGGTGTAAGCCCACTTCTCGTGGTCGACCGGGTTCTTGTAGGGCACCAGCACGGTCGCCGGGATGTCGAATCCGAGCCGGATCATCGCGCAGTACGCGGAGTGCTTCTCCATGGCCTGGAACGTGAACGGGTTGTTGATCAGGTAGGTGTCGTTGACCAGCGCCGCCTTCTTCAGCCACTCCCGGGGGTGGTAGTACCACCAGGCCAGCCGATCGATGACCACGTCGTGGCGCACCGGGTCGCGCAGGTCGAACGGCTCGATGGTGATCCGCTCGGTGTCCACATGGTGCTGCCGGCCGCGGTGGTTGATCGGGTCCAACCGCTTGGTCAGTGTCTCGAAGGCCCTCGGCCAGTCGTTCTCGGTACCGAGCAGCAAGCCGATCAAATGGGTGGTGGAGTTCCGGCGGGACAGCGAGGACGATGCGGTCATGGGCGGATCCTGTCTGCAGAGCGGTTGCACGGCAACGTCAGTCGGCGTCAGTCGGCGTCAGTCGGCGTCAGTCGACCAGGCGGTGCCGGTCGGTCCGAAAACCTTCGTCGGGCCACGCTACCTGCCGTCGGCCGCTCAACCCAGCGCCGGGAGGTAGACGGCGGCCTGCGCCCGCCAGCTCGACCAGTCGTGCGGCCACTCGTGACCCCAGACGAAGAATTCGTGCGGGATCTGCTTGTCGGCCAGCGCACCGGCCAGCAGGTGGGTCGAGTAGTTGGCTCCGGTGGTGTCCTCCCACATGCCGCTGCCCACGACGAGGGTGAGGAACAACCGCGACCGCAGGTAGTCAAGGTGGCCGCCGTGCAGGCCGGGTACGAACTGCAGCGGGCAGGTGAAGTAGGTCTCCTCGTCGGACGGGCCCCACCCCCGCCAGGTCCACGGGTCGTAGTTGCCCGAGAACGCCACCGCGCGGCCGAACACGTGCGGATGCCGGAGCGCGAACAGGATCGCGTGGAAGGCGCCGAGCGAAGGTCCGGCGGTGGCGATGTCGTCGCGCCCGCCGCAGCGATTCCGGATGAACGGCACCACCTGCCAGATGATCCAGTCCTCGTAGCGGCGGTGGTTGCGGGCCCGGTCGGTCAGCGGCATCCAGGACGCCGACCACGACGAGGAGTCGAACGAGGGCAGGCAGAACACGGTGATCTTGCCCTCGTCGATCGCCGGCCGGACGGCGGCCAGCATGCCGTTGGCCTCGAAGTCCCAGGGCGCGCCGGCCTCGGAGGGGAACCAGATCACCGGCCGCCCCCAGTGCCCATGGACAGCGATCTCCCCGGAGCCACCCAGCGACGGGGCGTCGATGCGGTGGTACTCGGTGCGCGTCATCTGATCGACCCCTTACCTCGGCGATCGCACATCCTCGCAAGCCCGCTCGCCCGCCCGCCAGCGGACCCCCGGCTCACCCTCGCCCGCGGCGCCCGTCACTGGCGCGGATCAAAAACGTCGGCGCGCACGAACGTTGCGGTTGTGGGACGGAAGTGACAGGAGTCGCCGACTTGAGCCGCGCCGGCGATGTTGATCCGCGCTGGGGGAGGGGTCTGTGTGCAGGATGCGCCGGCAGGGTGCGCGCCGGTGAGGGTTCAGCGCAGCGCGCAGATGAGGTCGTCCAGCTCCGGGGACCAGCCGTCCCGCCAGCCGATCATGGTGTGCGCGTCGGGAACGACCCGCGTCGTCACGGAGTGACCCTGACGACGCAGCGCGGCCGCCATCAGCTGATTGTTGGCCAGGTTCTCCTCGATGGCCCCACACGTCATCAGCACGGGCACCGGCCGCGGCGCGGTGACGGCCGTCAGGTCGGGCCCGGAACTCATCCGCCGCACGGCCGCGCAGATCTGCTCGAACTGCGCGAAGCTGCTCTCCTGCGCATCCAGCATCGGGGTGAAGAAAGACCCGGACTGCAGCGCCAGCGCGGAGATCGACCCGGGGTGCCGGCGTTGCAGGGTCAGCATGCTGACCGCGCCGAGGCTGGCGCCGAGCCCGATCACCGGTCCGGTGAGCACCCGCGCGGTCAGCGCCGGCAGCACCACGTCGGCGAGGTGGTCGGCGTAGTCCGGATCCGCTGCGTACCACTCGTTGCGCAGGCCGACCGCGGGATCCAGCAACGCCACCCTGACCGGACTGGTCGACGACATGGCCGACGCCCAGGACAGCAGCGAACCGCGCTGTGCCATGTCCGACCCGTCGTGCACCAGCAGCAGCGGTGCGGCGCGATCCGCTGACAGGCCGGCCGGCGACCAGAGCTGAACCGGCACCTGTTCGGTGAGCCGGCCGGCTGACGTCTCGACCTTCCTGACCGGCCCGGCCACCGGCGTCATCAGCCAGGCCGGCTCGCGGTAGTCGGGAAAACGGACCTCGGACTTCTCCCCGAACGGGTTGGGCACCCGCCGCGGGTTGCCGGGATCGGTCGTCCACTGGTAGTCGCCGCCACGGCGAATCGTCAGCTGATATTCCAGCCGCCAGGCATCCGGGCGGGGCAACCGCAGCGACCAGGTGCCAGCTGCCCACGCGAACTCGGGATCGACCTCACCCAGCACCCAGTCGACCTCGAGGCGAACGCCGTCATAGTCGTGGCCGGCGTCGGGCAGACGGAAGACGACCTCGTCGTCGGTGATCTCCGGCCCACCCGCCGCAGGCGCGTCGACGGGGGTCGCTCGTCGGCCAGCTGAGGTTGGTGCGCGCAGCACCGCGGCGCCGTCGGGCCCGGTCGCGACCGGCTCGGCGGCATCGGGTCTGGGCATTCGGTCACGGTACGTCATCAGCCTCGAAGGATCCGTGTGATGGGTGCGGCAATGCCCGCGAAACAGGACCTACATAAGGTGTGGTCATGGACCGTCAGCAGCAGTTCGTCCTACGCACCCTCGAGGAGCGCGACATCCGTTTCGTCCGCTTGTGGTTCACCGATGTGCTCGGGTTCCTCAAGTCGGTGGCGGTTGCCCCGGCCGAACTCGAGGGAGCCTTCAGCGAAGGCATCGGGTTCGACGGATCGGCCATCGAGGGTTTCGCCCGGGTGTTCGAGTCGGACATGGTGGCCCGTCCCGATCCGGCCACCTTCCAGGTGTTGCCCTGGGAGGCGGACGCCGGGCGGGTCTACTCCGCACGGATGTTCTGCGACATCACCATGCCCGACGGTTCGCCGTCGTGGGCCGATCCGCGGCACGTGCTGCGTCGGGCGATGGGCGAGGCCGCCGCGATGGGTTTCACCTGCTACGTGCACCCGGAGATCGAGTTCTTCCTGCTCAAGGACCTGCCGGACGACGGGTCCGTACCGGAGCCGGCCGATACCGGCGGGTTCTTCGACCAGGCCTCCCATGACGCGGCGCCGCACTTCCGTCGCCGGGCGATCGAAACTCTTGAGGCGATGGGTATTTCGGTGGAGTTCTCGCACCACGAGGGGGCCCCTGGCCAGCAGGAGATCGACCTGCGGTACGCCGACGCGCTCACCATGGCGGACAACATCATGTCGTTCCGGTACGTGGTGAAGGAGGTCGCGCTGACCCAGGGCGTGCGGGCGTCCTTCATGCCCAAACCGTTCGTGGAATATCCCGGATCGGCGATGCACACGCACTTCTCGCTGTTCGACGGCGAGACGAACGCGTTCCACAACCCCGACGACGAGTACCAGCTGTCCGCGACCGGGAAGCACTTCCTGGCGGGCGTGCTCACCCACGCGCCGGAGATCACCGCGGTGTCCTGCCAGTGGGTCAACTCCTACAAGCGGCTCGTCGTCGGTGACGAAGCGCCGACCACCGCGTCGTGGGGGACCGCGAACCGGTCGGCGTTGGTCCGGGTGCCCAACTACTCACCCGGCAAGTCGTCCAGCCAGCGGCTGGAGTTCCGGCTGCCCGACTCCGCCTGCAACCCGTACCTGATGTACACGGTGGTGATCGCGGCGGGGTTGAAGGGCGTTCGCGAGGAGTACGAGCTTGCCGCCCCGGCCGAGGACAACGTGTGGTCGCTGTCCGAGGTCGAGCGCCGTGCCATGGGATACCAGAAGCTGCCTACGTCCCTCGAGTCGGCGCTGGCCGTGATGGAAGGCTCCGAGCTCGTCGCGGAAGCGTTGGGGGAGCATGTTTTCGACTTCTTCCTCCGCAACAAGCGGGCGGAATGGGAGGCCTACCGCCGTCAGGTCACCCCGCAGGAGCTCAAGCGCTACCTGTCGCTCTGATCCGCACGCACCGGCGGCAGCTGCAAGGCCGCCATCGCCAGGTCCGCCAGCACGTCGGCCAGTTCGTCGTTCGCCAGCGGTGATTCGAAGGTGCCAACCGTGTTCAGCATGCCGAAGGCTCCGTGCACGGCAGTGCGGATCTCTTCGGTCGACCAGTCCGGGTGGGCGCCGGCGAGCAGCCTGCGCCAGCGGCCGACCAGGGCCCGCTGACGGTCACGGAGCCGGTCCCGGTGGTCCGGCGGCAGGTGATGCACCTCCCTGACGAACACCGCCATCAGCTGACGCTGGCGCGAGACCGCGGCTGCATAGCGCTCGACCTGGCGCCGTAGCCGCCGAGCCGGATCGGCGTCGGCGTCGGCGTCGGCGTCGGCGTCGGCGTCGGCGAGCCCGTCAGATCGGGGGAGCGGGTCCTCGTTCGGATCGGGTTCGGTGTCGACCGTGCTGATGATGCGGTCGAACACCTCCGTCAGCACCGCGGCCTTGGCCTCGAAGTGTCGGTAGATGGCCGGCCCTGTCACCCCCGCCGCGGCCCCGATATCGTCCATTCCCACTGCGGCGTAACCGTTTTCGGCGAAAAGCTCGGCTGCAGCCGCGACGATGGCCTCGCGTCGGGCGGCGCCCCGGGCCGACAGCGTCGGTCCCATCGGATTGGTGGCCTTGGGTTGATGGTCGACGGCGGCGAGGCGTTCGGTCCGCTCGACCGCCCGGGTACCGATATCACCGGATCCGCCGGTGTCGACGAATCCTCCGCTGCGCCAATACCAGCCGTCGGCGCGATCCAGCATGCCGAAGTCGACCAGACCCCGGCGCAGGCTGACGTAGTCGTCGTAGAGCTGCATCAATTCCCTGTTGACCTCGAGCTCGGTGTAGCGGACCCCGGGGACGAACCGTTGCGCGATCAGGTCGAAGACCGCGAGCTTGCGGGACTGTTTGGCCGGCATGGTGATCAGCCGTCCGTCGGGCCCGAAGAACCGGCGCAGCACCGAATCCGACTGCGCGGCCGCCGCGCGCTGGAGTTCGTCAGTCACGTCTGCTCACTTCGCCATCCCCGGCTCGGTCGATCCCCGCTCAGACGATCGTTCAGTCGTTCGGTGGTCCGCCGCTCAGTCGATCTTGGCGCCGACCGCAACCCGCGGCCTCGGCACCCGCCAGCGGCGGAACAGGCAGGCCCGGTTGAACGCGTAGAAGCCGAGCGCCGATCCCTTGGTGGACAGATCGGAACTGTCACCCTTGGGGAACTTGGCGCGCACCTTCTGGCCGATCGTCCGCGCGACGATGACGGTGTCCAGGATGGCGGCGACGATCGCGATCAGCAGCACGAGCGGTCCGTAGGACTGGACGGTGGGAATGGGGATCAGCAGGATGACGAACGACAGCACGGCGATCGGCAGCAGGATCCCGGCGATGTTGCGGCGGGCATCCACCAGGTCCCGGACATAGGCCCGGACCGGTCCGCGATCCCTCGGCAGCACATACTTCTCGTCGCCGCTCATCATTCGTTCGCGGCGCTCGGCCGACAACGCGCGCTTTTCTTCCTTGGTGAGGCTCTTACCCTGTTCCTTGGAACGCTTGATGGCCTCGCGCTGGGTCATGGGCGGGGGCGCCACCGGTCCGCGCCGTCCTTCCGCTTCGCGCCGCTTGGGCGTCGGCCGACCCTTACCGATGGGCGGCGTGGATTCCTCGGCTGAGGCGGGCGTCGGCGTGGCGGCGGTCTGATCGGTGGGCTTGCGGCGCAGGAAACTCACACCGGAAGCCTAGATGACGTGGCCAGCAAGCCAATCCCCGTCGCGGCGCAGCGAACCAGCAGAGGCTGTAGAAGCGGGTCGGTCCGGCCGTCGCTCGTGGCGAACCCGGAGCGGCACTTGCACGCAGCGGACCGCCGCGCGGGAATGAGACGGGCGACACGCTGGTTGATCCTGATAATCGGCACGTTGAGTATTGCCGCTGACAGCCATCGGCATGGCATCATCGACAGTGTCACCACCGCTTTGCACCGAGTCTGCACTGAGCTAGCTCAGCACGCCCGGCTGACCAGGCTGGACAGCTACCACCACCACGTCGCGATGAGCGACCACCCATAGAGGAGTTGAGACATGACCGCTGTTGACACCACGAGCGCCGAGGTCGTTGCGCCGGCGCACGGCGTCACCCTCTCGGATGCGGCCGCCGCGAAGGCCAAGGGCCTGCTCGAGCGCGACGGCAGCGCCGACATGGTGCTCCGGATCGCGGTGCAGCCCGGCGGTTGCTCCGGCCTGCGCTACGAACTGTTCTTCGACGACCGGACGCTGGATGGCGATGCGCTCGTCGACTTCGGCGGCATCGGGCTTGCCGTCGACCGGATGTCCAAGCCCTACCTGGACGGCGCCGTCATCGACTTCGTCGACACCATCGAAAAGCAGGGCTTCACGATCGACAACCCCAATGCGCAGAACTCGTGTGCGTGCGGCGACTCGTTCCACTGACCCCGATCACGAGTTGCAGATCCTGAGCTGAGGAAGCCGCCAGGAAAGCCCCCGGCCAACCGCCGGGGGTTTTCTGCTGCCCGGCCCGGAACGGGTGTTTCGGCCGGTTGTTCCGTAGTTGCAGGTGCGGGCCGGTAGGGTCGAGCGCGGGCCGGACACTCACGGCGCCACGTTTCGCACGCCGTGTCCCTTGGCGACTACAGCGGGAGCTGACCATGCCGATCGCCGTCACCGGATCCATCGCCACCGATCATCTGATGCACTTTCCCGGCCGGTTTTCCGAGTCCCTGCTGCCCGATCAGCTGCACCGCGTGTCGTTGTCCTTCCTGGTCGACGACCTGGTCGTGCGCCGCGGGGGCGTGGCGCCGAACATCTGCTTCGGGATGGCCAAACTCGGTTTGCGGCCGATCCTGGTCGGAGCCGCGGGCGCGGACTTCGCCGATTACGAGAGCTGGCTGTCGCGGAACGGCGTCGATTGCTCTCGGGTGCATCTGTGCCCAGAAGTGCAGACCGCCCGCTTCGTATGTACCACCGATGACGAAATGAACCAGATCGCCTCGTTCTACGCCGGGGCGATGGCTCGGGCGCGGGAAATCGAGCTGCAGCCCATCTCGGACGCCTACGGCGGGCTCGACCTGGTGATGATCGGCGCCGACGATCCCGAGGCCATGGTCCGGCATTCCGAGGAATGCCGTCAGCGAGGCTACGTCTTCGCCGCCGATCCTTCCCAGCAGCTTGCCCGGATGGACGGTGCCGACGCAGCGTCGCTGGTCACGGGAGCGAGCCTGCTGTTCACCAACGACTACGAGCTGGGACTGCTGCGGTCGAAAACAGGCTGGACCGACGACAAGATCCTGCGCTCCGTCGATTACCGGGTCACCACCCTGGGTTCGCACGGCGCGGAGATCGTCGCGGCGGACGGTAGCAGGCTCGCGGTGGCCGCCCTGCCCGAGCGGTCGAAGACCGACCCGACAGGTGTCGGCGACGCATTCCGCGCCGGCTTCCTGGCCGGCGGGGCCAGCGGATTGACGATGGAGCGATCCGCGCAGCTGGGGTCGCTGATGGCCACCCTGACCTTGGAAACCGTAGGAACGCAGGAGTACGAGCTGGACCACCTGACCGCGCGCGTCCGGCTGGCCGATTGCTACGGGGACGAGGCGGCCACCGAGATCGTGCACGCGCTGGGCTGGGCAGTCGCCTAGCGCGACGCTCTTCCCGGCGCGCCCTTCCAGGCGACGCCCTGTTTGGCGCGGATCATCTTCCCGGCGACGCCCCGGTTTGGCGCGCCCCTGTTTGGCGCGGATCATCTTCCCCGGCGCGCATCAAGCGGTTGACTTGCGTCACAGCAGTCCCATAACCGCAACGATCTGCCGCGCCGACGACGTTGATCCGCGCCGGAAGGGGGGCGGGGCTCAGAGGCGGACCGGATACTGCGGCTCCGGGATCTGCGGAACGATCGCGCCGGTGACGAAGATCGCGTGCCAGATCTGGAAGACCAGGATCGTCCAGATCCGCCGGGAATGGTCGGCCTCGCCGGCCTTGTGAGCGTCCAGCATCGCCAGCACGGCCGCCGGATCGAGGTATTCGTCGGTCTGCGCCGAGGTGATGGTGTCCCGCGCCCACTCGTACGAGTCGCCGGCCAGGTAGTGCCGGATCGGCACGGGGAAACCCAGCTTTCGCCGGTGCAACACGTGCGGCGGCACGATCAGTTCCAGCGCCCGGCGCAGTGCGAGTTTGGTGGTCTGCTTGGTCACCTTCTGATCGGCCGGGATGGTGCGCGCCACGTCGAAAACCTCGGTGTCCAGGAACGGCACCCGCAGTTCCAGTGAGTTGGCCATCGTCATCTTGTCCGCCTTGACCAGGATGTCCCCGCGCAGCCAGGTGAACAGGTCGACGTGCTGCATCCGCGAAATGGGATCGATCCCCGCGACATCAGCGCTCTGCGCGTAGATCGGATCGGTGACGTCCCGGAACGACCGGGCCGGGTCGTAGGTGCGCAGCAGCCCGGCCAGCTGGTCCTCGCGGAAGATCCGCGCGTTGCCGTAGTAGCGGTCCTCAAGGTCGAGGGAGCCGCGGCGGAGCATGTCCTGGCCGCGGAACCCCTGGGGGAGCGCGCGGCCGACGGCGGCCAGCCCACGGCGCATGTTGCCGGGCAGCGAGGTGAGCCGATTCAGGCTCATCGGTTCGCGGTAGATGTTGTAGCCGCCGAACAGTTCGTCCGCGCCCTCACCGGAGAGCACCACCTTGACGTGCTTGCGGGCCTCGTTCGCCACGAAGTACAGCGGCACCAGAGCGGGGTCGGCGACCGGATCATCCAGGTACCAGATGATCAGCGGCAGAGTCTCGGTCAGTTCCGTCTCGGACACCGTCCGCACCACATGACGCACGCCGATGGCCGCCGCGGATTCGGCGGCAACATCGACCTCGGAGAAGCCTTCGCGGTCGAACCCGGTGGTGAACGTCATCAGGTCGGGGTTGTAGCGCTTGGCCAGCGCCGCGATCGCGGTGGAGTCGATGCCACCGGACAGGAACGACCCGACCGTCACGTCGGCGCGCATGTGCTTGGCGACCGAATCGTCCAGCACGGCGGCGATGCGCTGGTACAGCGCGGTCCGCTCGGCGTCGCTGATCGCCGGCCGACCGGCGAACACCGGATGGAAGTAGCGTTTGGTCTGCACCCGGCGGCCGGGGCGGACGGTGAAGTGGGTGCCCGACTCGATCCGGCGGATCGAGGAATCCATGGTCGCCGGTTCGGGCACGTACTGCAGCACCAGGTAATGCTGCAGGGCCCGCAGGTCCACCCGCGCGGTCCCGGTGAGTTCCCGCAGCCCCTTGGCCTCCGACGAGAACGCCACCCCGTCCGGCGTCGCCGCGGTGAACAACGGCTTGATGCCGAACGGATCCCGGGCGCCGAACAGCACCCGGTCGACCGAATCCCAGATCAGGAACGCGAACATCCCGCGGAGCCGGGCCACGGCCTCCGCACCCCAGTAGTGGTACGCCGCGACGATCGCCTCGCCGTCGCCCTCGGTGTGGAACGAGGCCCCGCACTCGGTCCGCAGCACCTCTCGGAGTTCCAGGTAGTTGTAGATCTCCCCGTTGAACACCAGCGCATAACGGTCAGGGGCTTCCGGTGGGCCCCAGCGCAGCGGCTGGTGGGAGTGCTCGATGTCGATGATCGACAGCCGGTTGAAGCCGAACACCACGTCGTCGTCGTGCCAGGTTCCGGCGTCGTCGGGGCCGCGATGGCGCGCGCAGCGCATCCCGGCGGCGATCGCGTCCACGGCGGCGCCGGCTTGGCCGGTACCCGAGACAAAGCCCATCAGTCCGCACACGCGAACAGCCACCACCCTTGGTCGTCTGACCGCCAGTCATGCGATCGATGCGCCCCCACCCTCGAGTCGGCGACGCCGGTGCCCTCAGTATCGCGGCTCCCGCAGCGAAGGCGACGCACTGCGGTGCGCCCCGGCGTGCCCGATCGCACCGCCCCGCCATTCGTCGACGACTCGACACGCGCCCGCGAACCCCGCCCGGCCGGGTGCATCCGACGGCGGCACGGTAATCTCCCGGTGTCGGGGACACGGTGCCCCGACGGCTGGATTCTGCGATTGCCCTCGGGTGGCACGTCGGGCGAGAGGAAAGGCGCACGTGACACGGTCTCGCGCGGTACGGCGAATCCTTCTCGCCGGGATGCTCGCCGTTGGTTCGCTGCTGCTCAGCGGATGTTCGTTCGCTGACCTGCCGCGGTTCGGCTGGCCGGAGGGGATCACTCCGCAGGCGCAGCGCATGCAGTACTTCTGGTCGTCGGCGTTCATCGCGGCGTTGTGCGTCGGCGCCCTGGTATGGGGGCTGATGTTCTGGGCGTTCATCGTCTACCACAAGCGCAAGAGTGGGCCGCTGTACCCGAAGCAGACCAAAGAGAACCTGCCGTTGGAACTCGTTTACACGTTCGTGCCGTTCCTGATGGTCGGCGTGCTGTTCTACTTCACGGTGACGACCGAGAACTTCGCATTGGAAGAGCAGCCGAACCCGGACGTCACGGTGGAAGTCACCGCGTTCAAGTGGAACTGGGAGTTCAGCTACCCGGGCACCTCGGTGCCGGGTGGTGGCGAGGTGCACACCATCGGCACCAGCGACGAGATTCCCCTTCTGGTGCTGCCGGCCAACAAGCTCGTTCAGTACAACCTGCGGTCCAAGGACGTCATCCATTCGTTCTGGACGATCGACTTCCTGTTCAAGCGTGACGTGTTCCCGTACCCGGAGCAGAACCAGTCGGTGAACCACTTCCAGAACACCATCGAGCAGACCGGGGCGTTCGTCGGGCGGTGCGCCGAACTGTGCGGGACTTATCACAGCGCAATGAGCTTCGAGGTGCGCGCGGTGCCGGAGAACATCTACAACGACTATCTGGATTTGCGTCAAACGGTGAATCCGGCGACCGGCCAACCATTCTCGGCGGCGGATGCGCTGTCCGCCATCGGCACGCGAGACCCGTCCTGTGGAGAGTTGTGCGCTCCGCTGGCGACGACCACCTATCCGCTGGACACCAACCGGCAGGCCAAGTCCGAGTCGCTACCGCAGCAAGTAGGGGGTAATTGATGGCCGCCCACAGCCAGGCAACCGAGCAGCCGGCGGCAGCGGCCAAGGGCGGCATGCACGTCGAGACCTGGATCTTCGTCGCGCTGACCGTGTTCTTCGTGGTGGCCGCGGTCATCTACGCGATCCTGGCCCCCACCGAACCGGTCGGCATCGTGGCACTGTCGCTGACCGCCGGGTTGACGCTCATCATCGGCACGTTCTTCTGGTTCATCTCCCGGCGACTGGACGAGCCACGGCCGGAGGACAACGACGAGGCCGAGGTCTCCGACGGTGCCGGTGACGTCGGGTTCTTCTCTCCGGGTTCGTACTGGCCGTTCACCCTGGCGCTGTCCGCATCGCTGGTAGCCGTTGCCACCGCCTTCCTGCTGTGGTGGCTGATGGTTATCGGTGTCGGGTTCCTCTTCTGGGCGATCAGCGGGCTGATCTTCGAGTATCACCGGCGGCCCGCACACCACTGACTCAGGTCGTTGACCACCGGCGTCCACGTCGAGACAGCTGCTGGCAGCAAAGCCCCGGAGCGGTCGTCAGGACGCCGGCGAACGAGGGAGTGGGCGGTCAACCCCCGCAACCCCTGATCGATCCGCAAGCACCCGCATGTCCGCTGCCGCCAGCACCCCGAGCACAGCGGTGACGGGCGTGGCGGGCGGTAGGCGCACGAACCACACCTTCGGCGGCGGGCGGGGCCGGTTTCGTCGCCGACGAGGAGGGGGTACTGGTGGTGGCCGTCGCACTCCGCGGCCGCCACTGCGGACCGCTGAGGCCGGCTGACGACGTCAGGTTCAAGTCCTTGTCGCAAACAGAAGGCCCCTTCCCGTTGTCCGGGGAGGGGCCTATCTGCGCAAAGCCGTTGTGCAGGTCAGCGTTTGGTCGCCGCTTCGATCTCGCTGACCGGATGCAGTTCGTCGTCGTAGGCGATGTGACCGGAGTCGTCCGTCGGTGCGAGTAGACCCGGCACCGCGACACCCGCCGAGCCGAGCTGGTTCATCCGCTTGGGCACCGGCGCACCCTGGTAAGCCAGCGGGACCGGGTGACCGTGGCTGTCCACCGGACCGAGGGGCTGATGGACCTCGATGAACTGACCGTTGGGCAGCCGCTTGAGGATGCCAGTCTCGACGCCGTGCTCGAGCACCGCGCGGTCGGAATGCTGCAGTCCCAGGCACAACCGGTACGTCACCACGTAGGTCACGACCGGCAGGATGATCGAGCCTATTCGGCCGATCCAGGTCATCACGTTCAGCGAGATGTCCAGCTTGAGTGCGAACAGGTCGTTCGCGCCGTTGATCAGGTTCAGGATGTAGAAGGCCAGGAACGCCGCGCCCAGAGCCGTCCGCACCGGGACGTCGCGGGGGCGCTGCAGCAGGTTGTGGACCACGTTGTCCTTGGTGAAAGCCTTCTCGATGAAGGGGTAAACCAGCACCAGGATCATGAACAGGGTCGCCGCGAGTATGGACGGGAAGAACACCGCCGGAACCATGTAGTGCCCGAACAGGTTCCGGATCTCCCAGGCGGGCCAGACGCGCACCAGCCCGTCCAGGAAGCCCATGTAGAAGTCCGGCTGCACACCGGCCGACACCTGTGACGTGTTGTAAGGACCGAGGTTCCAGACCGGGTTGATCTGGAAGACCCCGCCCATCACCGTGGTGATCCCGAAGACCACCGCGAAGAACCCGCCTCCCTTCGCGGCGAACGAGGGCAGCACCCGCAGGCCGATGACGTTGTTCTCGGTGGCGCGGGGGGCGGCGAACTGGGTGTGCTTCTGGAACCACACCAGTGCCACGTGCACGGCGATCAACGCCAGGAAGATGCCGGGGATCAGCAGGATGTGCAGCGAGTAGAAGCGCGGGATGATG
>Ga0209584_10000038_pt1 | contig 28335 bp, 26 predicted proteins | sample NGEPerD_FD_184507 | JGI IMG/M metagenome (GOLD analysis project Ga0209584, IMG submission 184507) | Arctic peat soil microbial communities from the Barrow Environmental Observatory site, Barrow, Alaska, USA - NGEE PermafrostAB12-D... | ecosystem: Environmental > Terrestrial > Soil > Wetlands >...
GCCATAATCCGCCCATGACTCTCTAGCTTTCTTCTGTATACTTTAATGCTATGTGTGATTTTGCAAGGAGGTTGTCTGAGTGCCCACATATGAATATCGGTGCAACGCTTGTGATCATCGCTTTGAGCGGTTTCAGAAGATGTCTGACAAAGCGGTTGAGGAATGTGAACTTTGCAGTGGCGTGGTAGAGCGTGTGCTGTTCCCTGTCGCCGTCCATTTCAAGGGTAGTGGTTTCTACACGACGGATTATGCGAAGAAGAAAGGTTTGTCTGCGTCAAGCAACGGCAATGGTGATAATCCGGACAAGAGCGAGACCTCAAGTCCGGAACCAGCCAAGGAGGGAAAGTCTTCCGCCGACGCTGGTGACTAGTGGATCCGTACTGGGAGGCAGCAGCTCTGCCTGAGATGGGGAAAAGGGTGGCAGAAAGGTGGTCAACGCCGCTAGGCCGGCATTTGCGTGGTCTGGTCTTTGACTACCCGTCTGCGCTTCCGTCGCTCTCTGAAGTCATGGAGTCCCTGCGGGAAGAGCTTGAGAAAGCGCCCTCCGTGGGTGTGCTGTTTGTCCGCTTGGATCACTGGGGCCGTATGGATGACATGTTCCCCTGGGAGGAAGCTGCGGGAGCGTATGAGAGTCTCGCGGCGGTGGCGGCGGAGATGGTGGGGAAGGATCTGCGTGCGATGGATATTCCCACTGATCTCGGTCTTCAAGGTGAGGGGTTGGTGGTTCTCCTCTCCGCTCCTCGCAACGCAGAGTCTGTCGCCATCGGTGCTGTGGATGTGGTGGCTGACAGGGTGGCGCTGGGAATAAGGGAGCACCTGGATAGTTCTCTGCCCTCCGCGCTCGCCGGGAGGCTGTCCGTGGAGGTGGGTTCCGGTATCATTGCGTGCCCTTCCGAGGAAGACACCTTTGAAGACGCCTTAGTGCGGGGCCTGGTAGATGCTGAGAAGTCCGCTCATGTCAAGGGGGATGCCTGGCTGGAAGAGAATGCTGTGAACCTGGAGAAGGTCTTGACTTCCGGCAAGCTGAATGCCCTCTACCAGCCGGTAGTTGACCTAGCGGTCTCGGACGTTGCCGGGTTCAGTGCGGTTCCTACCGCCGGGCCGTTGTTTCTCAACTTACAGCAAGGTGACGTCTTCTTGGATATCGCCCGGCGCGTGGGCTGGAGCTACCGGGCTTATGATCTGTACCATCGCCGAGCCCTGGAGGGAGCCCTGGAAAGCCTTGATCCCGATGAGTTCTTGATGCTGCAGGTCGCTGGCACGGAGTTGGTAGAGGCCGCTGTGCGGGTGATGTCAATCCTGTATGGGAGCGGGACAGGCAGGATCGGGCCGAACAACATCCTTTTCATGGTTGAGGCCAGGCCTGGTCTGGATGCTTTGGCAGGGAACATGGTGGCCTTCCGGTCTGCAGCGGACATGGGTTTTCGGCTCGGTGTGGACGTATCTCCCACTTCAACGATTCCTTTAGACACTCTCGCAGCTCTGGATCCTGACTATCTTCGCCTGGGTGGGCGCACTGTCAAGGATATCCATGAGCGTCGGGATGAGTTTGAACTGGTGCTCATGCTCAGCCGCTTTGCTTCTCGCCACGGGATGCGTCTCATGACAGGCGATTGCCGCGCTTCAGAAGAGTTGGAGGTCCTCCAGCGGGCCGGAGTAGAGCTGGTGCAGGGTGAATACGTAGGTTCGTATACAGCGCGTCCTGTGCGCGATGGGGTCCGCCTGGCTTGAGCGGAACCGGTCCTCAGGTCCGGCGTCTTTCGCAGCCTCTGCGGATTTTGCTCACCAATGATGACGGCGTGCATTCCCCTGGACTCTTTGCGCTGAAGAAGGCGTTGGATCCCTTGGGTGAGGTTATGGTAGTGGCTCCGGATCGCAACCGGACAGGCGCGGCGCGAAGCATCACTATGACTTCTCCCTTGCGTGCCGAGGAGGTGGAACTGGCGGACGGCTCTTGGGCCTTTTCCACCGATGGCACGCCGGTGGATTGCGTGCGCATGGCCGCGCTTGGTCTTCTGGACAAGCGTCCGGAGTTGGTGGTCTCCGGCATCAACTTGGGCAGCAATATGGGTGATGACATCACATACTCGGGGACGGTGGCTGCGGCGTTCGAAGGGATCATGATGGGTATTCCCGCCCTAGCTGTTTCGGCTGAAGATTATCGGGAAGGCTATGATCTCAGCACACCTGCCCGGGTGGCGGCGAGTATCTTGAAGACCCTGATTGCGGGTGGTTTCCCCACTGAGACACTACTTAACATCAACTGTCCTGATTGCGAATGGCGTGAACTCGCCGGACTTCGCTTGACTACGCTGGGCAAGAGAATATATGGAGACAAGGTGGAGTTTCGGGAGGAGAATGGCATACGGAGGCGCTACTTCATCTACGGCGATGATCTCAGCTACCACAAGGAGTCCGGGACGGATTTTGAGGCAGTGGCGGAGGGTTGCGTGTCCATCACACCCCTTCATTTCGATCTCACGGCACAGGACGCGCTTGACCATCTGGAAACCTGGGGGTTCGATCTGGAGAATTCAGAACCTTTGGGTGTGACTCGGAACGGAAAGACTCATCCTCCCACCGTGATATTCGATCTGGACGGCACTCTGCTGGATTCAGTGGAGCACATAGTGGAGTCTCTGCGTCACGCCGTGCGGGATGTACTCGGGGTGGAGATGACTCGGGAGGAACTGACGGCTAACGTAGGCAGGCCCTTGCGTGAACAGATGCGGGCATTCTCGGAGGCCAAGGCGGAGGAGCTGGTTCAGGCTTTCAGGGCTTTCAACCGCCGGGAGCACGACCGCATGGTGAAACTATTCCCCGGTACTTTGGATCTGCTGGGCGCCTTGCAGAGGGCGGGAGTAGAGATGGGGGTGGTCACCTCCAAGTCTCGACACACCGCGGAGATGGCTTTCCGGCTCACTGGAATGAGAGAGTACTTCTCAGCAGTGGTGTGCATGGAGGATACGGAGAGGAACAAGCCGCACCCCGAGCCTCTTGAGCACTGTCTGGAAATCATGGGGATCGGGGCTGCCGATGCTGTATACGTGGGGGATTCTCCCTACGATATGCAGGCAGCGCGCTCGGCGGGGCTTGGCTCTCTTGCCGTGACCTGGGGTATCTTTCCCAAGGAAGTTTTGGCCGCTGAGCGGCCGGATGTTTTGGTGGAGACCATGGAGGATCTACTCGGTGCGCTGGGTGTGGTGTGATGTTGGGTAACGGCAAAGACGGGGGCAACGTCAACCGCAGCGATAGCCGTGATGGCGTCGGAAGCCGGGGCGGAGATCCTGCCAAGAGAGCCGCTGAACTCCGGGAAGTCATCCGCTATCACGATCACCGCTACTACGCCCTGGATAGCCCAGAGATGTCGGACTCGGAGTATGACCGTCTGTTTCGTGAGCTCAGAGCGCTTGAAGAAGCCCACCCGGAGATGGTGACTCCGGAATCTCCCACGCAGAGAGTGGGTGCCGAACCCCTGGAGGCCTTCAGAGAGGTGGAGCATCTCCAGCCCATGTTGTCTCTGGGGAATGTCATGAGTCGAGAAGAGTTGGAGGCTTGGGAGAGGCGGGTCGTCAGGCTTGTTCGCGAAGGCGGGCAGGATGCCAGCGAGATAACTTTCTGCGTGGAACCCAAGATAGACGGTCTTGCTGTTTCTCTGCGCTACGAGAATGGGCGTCTTGCGGTAGGGGCTACGCGCGGGAACGGACGGGTGGGAGAAGACGTCACCCAGAACCTTCGCACAGTCGGTGCGATACCTCTGGTCATGCTGGAAAGAGAGGGGGAGTCACTCCCTCCAGTCCTGGAAGTTCGGGGAGAGGTCTATCTGCCGGCCAAGAATTTCACCCACTTGAACGAAGAACGGGCTGTCGCAGGCGATCCCCCTTTTGCCAACCCAAGAAATGCAGCTGCGGGTTCCCTCCGCCAGTTGGACCCTGCAGTTGCGAGGTCACGGCCACTATCCATTTGGTGTTACGGGGTTGGCCACGTAGAAGGCGTGGAGTTCTCGTCTCAGATGGATGCGCTTTCCTGGCTCAATGAGCGGGGCTTCCGCGTGAATCCGGACGTGCGAACTGTAGGGACGATAGCCGAGGTTGCCGCTCTCTATCGTGAGTGGGAGAGGAGACGCGCGGAACTCGGTTATGACATTGACGGCATAGTTGTGAAGGTAGATGATTTTCGCCTGCAGAGTCTGTTGGGCAATGTCGCGCGTGAACCGCGTTGGGCCATCGCACACAAGTTCGCTCCATCAACAGCGCAGACTGTGCTGAGAGAAATCAGAGTCAGTGTTGGCCGTACGGGGATGCTCAACCCATACGCGGTTCTTGAACCGGTTGTGGTGGGGGGGGTGACGGTAGGTATGGCCACCCTGCACAACGAGGAGGACATACATCACAAGGACTTGCGAATAGGAGATACGGTTGTTGTTCAGAGGGCCGGGGATGTCATTCCCCAGGTGGTCGCTCCGATCACGGATGTTCGTGACGGCACCGAGCAAGTGTTTCGTATGCCTGGTAAGTGTCCCTCCTGTGGCGCGGCGGTTGTGCGCGTGGAAGATGAGGTGGCCGTTCGCTGCCCCAATCCGGACTGTCCTGGCCAGCAGAGGGAGTTGCTGGAACATTTCGTTAGTCGAGGGGCAATGGATATTGAAGGTCTGGGCGAGAGACTAGTCAGGCGTCTGTTCGATGCAGGTCTGGTGGGAGATCCGGCCGACATATACGCTCTTTCTTACGATGACCTAATAGGCTTGGAGGGGTTTCAAGATCGCTCTGCTCGTAAATTGCTGCAGTCCATAGGTGCCTCCCGGGACCGCTCTTTGCACCGGGTGGTTTTTGGACTGGGTATCCTGCACGTGGGTGCGCAGACTGCTGAACTGTTGACCGGAACTTTCCCGTCACTGGAGAGGCTATCGTCAGCGGAGGTGGAGGAGATATGTGAGGTTGAGGGGATAGGGCCCGTGGTGGCGAAGGCGGTTCATGACTACTTTCGGGATCCACGGCACATGGATCTTCTGGAACGTCTTGTGGCTGCCGGCGTCCGCTCTGTGGATGATGGTAGTGCGGAGGGAGAAGGGGCCGCAGCCGGGGCGCTCCGAGGCAGGACATTTGTGCTCACGGGAAGCCTGCCGGGCCTGAGCAGGGAAGAAGCGGGGGACATGATCCGGGACGCCGGGGGTAAGGTTACAGCCTCCGTCAGCGGCAACACGGATTTCGTGGTGGCGGGGCAGCGGGCGGGGTCAAAGCTGAAGAAGGCGGAAGAGGCGGGAATACCGGTCTTGGATAAAGAAGGTCTACTTGCGCTTCTAGATTCAGGGTAGGCTGTTCCTAAGCGTGTCTTTCATCCAGGTCCTCGGGCTTGGTCAGTGCGAGCGATCCTCTTCTTGTTGACACCTCGGCAATGGACTTGACGAGAGGCATGCCGCTCGGGTTTCGTTCCATATGTGTGAAGATGGGAGAGAGATGTTCCAGCCTCTCTGCCGCCGCTTCATCCATATCCTTCCAGTTCTCCAATGTGATTTCGGGATCAGGCGTGGTTATGGTGGTCAGGCCTGATATCTCTGCGTCCAGCGACCCGAGGAAGCCAGGCCCATCCTTGGTCTTCAGCTCACCAACAAGTATCCAGGTGGGTTTCATACCGCTAGCCTTGTTGAGGGCCTGCGTTGACCCTACTGTCTGTTGTTGCTCGGAGAGGTGTACAGTAAAGGAGCGTTCCCGGAGGATGGGTAGGTGATCATCTTGTTCTATCGCCACTATGCGCTGGTCCACTGGTATTAGCTTTACCAGGGCGTTGAGAAGAGTAGACTTCCCCGTTGCCGAATCTCCGGTGACGATTAGAGAACGTTTGGCGCGCAGACTGTTGCCGAGATACCGTGCTTGTGCGATGGTCAGACATCTTCCATCCACGAGGCTGCGCAGCGAGACGTCCAGGATTTCGCTTCCCCCCGACCCTGGGTCGTGCTGCCTCTCGGCTGCATACATGACGGAGGTGTTGGTCTCCAGGAAAGATTCCCTATTCAAGTAGAAACTGCCGTAACCTCTGACCAGAGAATCCAGTAGTTCGTGGATCAGCTCCATATGTCTCTGGTCGTCGGGAGAAGGCTGTAGGGTTTCCTGCAAATCTTCCGCTAGCTGTTCCAGACTGTTTGAGTAGGCGGTGGTAATGCGTTCGAGATCTGCCATTGTATCGCTGTTCCCCTCTCTCCCGGAGCTGATACTGTTTTCCTTGGCCTGAGTGTGGGTAGTAAAGTATACATTGAGGTTGGAGAATAAGATGGTTACAGCTATCCTTGTTGATGGTTATCCTAAGCTGTCGGCGGGTTCCATGAATAATCGGTGTGGCAGTGTCCATCACGTGGAGAAACGGCCAAGAAAGTCTAATTGAGGTGGTTGAGATGGAAACGGAAGGTGTGAAGGAGAGGGTCAAGCAGTTAGCGGAGAATGGCGGGATGAGTTGCCATGACGCAAGGGCTCTGGCGGAGGAGTTGAGCGTGGAGTACGTGGTGGTGGGCCGGGCTTGTAACGATCTGGAGATCAAGATATTCTCTTGCGAGTTGGGCTGCTTCTAGCCCGGCTGGCGGTATTGTCGCCGTGCACGATGTGTAATGCACGGTGAATTACAACATACATAGTCTCCGAGTCTAGGACCCCTAAAGGGGCCGGGAGCGGGGGTTCACCGGTTTGGGTGGGCCCCGGCGCGGTCGCTAAGGACCTCAGGCCGGCAGGGTACGGCTGGAAACGGCTGTGTCTCCCAGAGCGGAAAGGAGACCTCCATCAGGGTGGAGACCCGTGCCATTGTGGTGCGGGTTTTTGTTTGTCGAGAGCCGACCTCCCCCGGCCTCCCCTTATGTTGCGTCTACCTCCGGCGGAATGACGGCGAAACGAAAGGAGCAAGAGAACTGTACACGGAACGGATGCAGGGGGGGACGAAACGGATGCAAGGGAGGAAGAAACGGATGCAAAGGATGCAACGAATGACGAAACGGACAATGGCAGTTCTTCAGCCGAAGTATTGGCTGCTGGCGGTGTTGGCGCTTGTATTAGTCTTCGCTCCGGTGATCCAGATGGGTTGCGGCGGCGACGATACGTCAGAGGATACGACTACAACGGAGCAGACCGAATCTGCTTCGGGCGGTAGTGATCTTATCCTAGCCTCGACAACCTCAACCCAGGACTCCGGCCTGTTCGAGGTGCTGCTTCCCGCCTTTGAGGAAGCCTACCCGGAATACAGTGTGAAGGTCCTCGCAGTGGGTACGGGCGCGGCCCTCGAGCTCGGACGCAATAAGGATGCGGATGTCCTGCTGGTTCATGCCCCGGACGCAGAAAAGGAATTTGTGGCCAATGGGTACGGCACCGAGAGGCGTAAGGTCATGTACAACGACTTTGTATTTGTCGGACCGCCATCTGATCCGGCGGGGATTCAAGGGATGGAGAGCGCAACAGAGGCGCTGGCAGCCATTGCGGAAGCGCAGGCGGCTTTTATCTCCCGGGGAGATGACTCCGGTACGAACAAGAAGGAGCTCAAACTCTGGGATGCGGCCGGCGTTGAGCCTTCAGGTGACTGGTACCAGGAGACCGGCCAAGGAATGGGCGATGTGCTCCGAATCGCCTCGGAGAAGCAGGCGTACACGATGGCCGACCGGGCAACCTACCTGAACCTGAAGGACACTCTGGACCTGGAGATCCTGGTCGAGGGTGATCCGGAGTTGTTCAATCAGTACGGGGTCCTGCCGGTGACGGACGCAGGCAACCCCGAGGGTGCGGAGGCTTTTGCCGACTGGATTACCTCTCCGGACGCGCAGCAAGGTGTGATAGCCGAATACGGTACAGAGGAGTTCGGACAACCGCTGTTCACGCCCAACGCCGGAGAGTAGCAGAGCACTGGCAACCCGGTGAGTAGCCGGGACGAGCAGGCAAGGGTGGCGGCTGCCACAAGGGGCAGCCGCCACCGGACAAAGAAGGGCGGGTAACTTAGTTGGAGCTTCTGTTTGACTCACTGAGGGAGGCAATAAGTCTCCTCCTTCACCTCAACCAGTATGTCATTGACGTGATCGTGCTGTCGCTCAAGATCTCGGGCATCGCGGTGCTCGTCGGTTTGCTGATCGGCGTACCGGCCGGGCTGGTTCTTGGGCTGGCCCGCTTCCGCGGTCGCTCTTCCGTGATGGCTCTCGTGTACACCGGCATGGGGTTTCCGCCGGTGGTTATCGGTCTGTTCGTGTATATGATGCTGGCGCGCAGAGGTCCTTTCGGCTTCCTTGAACTGCTTTACACGCCGCCGGCGATGGTCATTGCCCAGGTTATCCTGGCAACGCCCTACATCACGTCGATCGTCACCTCGGCCGTGGCGTCGGTGCCCCGGGAGTACCGACTGCAGGCGATGGGGCTGGGTGCCTCCCGCCTGCAGTCGATTTGGATGATAGTAAAGGAGGCGCGGCTGACTTTTCTGACCGCAGTCATGGCCGGCTTTGGTGCCGTCATAAGTGAAGTGGGAGCGGTGATGATGGTCGGCGGCAACATTGCCACCACTAACGGTAATGAGACCCGGGTGATGACCACGGCTATAGTGCTTGAGACCCGTAAGGGTAACTTCGAGGCTGCCATGGCCTTTGGCCTGATTCTGCTGGGAATCGCGGTGCTGGTGGTCATGCCCTTGACACGATTCCAGGAGGGAACCGGAGGACGATGGCTTCAGTCGTGAACAGAGATGTCTCCGCATTCGTACCGGAGGCGGCCGGGGAGGAACCCGATCGCGCTGTTGCCCCGGGGCTTAGCGATGCCAAGCTTGGGTGTTCCGGTCTCCTGAAGACGTACGGCGGTCGTCAGGTGGTTGCTGTGGATTCTCTGACGGTCCGCCGGGGTGAGACGCTGGCTATCCTGGGCCCGAACGGTGCGGGTAAGAGTACCTTGTTTCGTCTGTTGGCGCTTTTGGAGGATCCTGATGAGGGTACCGTATGGTTGGATGGGGCTCCGGTGGTCAGGAGAACAGCCAAAGTCCGCCGAAAGATGGCCGCGGTGTTTCAGCGCCCGCTTCTTTTCCAGGGAACGGTGGCGGAGAATGTGGGCTACGGACTCCGTCTCCGGCGTATCCGCGGTGCCCACGCCCGCGGTCTCGTGGAGGAGGGTCTCGAAATGGTCGGTATCGCGGACTTTCGCGACGCCGATGTGCGCAAGCTTTCGGGGGGCGAACTACAGAGGGTGGCGCTGGCTAGGGCGCTCGTCTTGGAACCGGAGATTCTATTTCTTGATGAGCCTACCAGCAACCTGGACGCGCACGTTCGTCGTCGCTTTCGAGAGGAGATGGTGGGCCTGCTGGAGAGCATAGACTCTACGGTGGTTCTCATCACTCATGATCACGCCGAGGCCCTCGCCCTCTCCGACCGGGTGGCCTTGATCCGGGACGGCAGCGTAGTCCAATGTGATCGAGCGGAGGAGGTGTTCAATCGCCCCCGGAATGGTTTTGCCGCCGAGTTCATGGGAGTGGAGAATGTGTGGCGTGCCGCCGTGAGAGAATGCTTGGAAGGTTTGTGTACGGTGGAGACGGCTGCAGGTATTGTTGCTCAGCTTGTGGGGGAGCGGCCGGTGGGTGAGGAGGTCTCCGTTGCCATCCGTCCCGAGTTTGTGGTGGTGTCCAAGCAGGCGGTTGGTGATCCGGTACGGTCACAGGGTGTACCATCTAGTATGCGGAATGAATGGCCCGGGGTGGTGGATTCGGTGATGGTGACCGGGCCCTTGGCCCGGGTGCGTATTGCCCTGGCTCCGGGCGGCGGGGAAGAGGATAGCTTGGTCGCGCTGGTGACGAAGCCTTCCCTGGAGGAGCTGGGCATAGAGAAAGGCACGCAGGTGGTGGCTGGAGTGAAGGCGACCGCCCTCTACGTGCTCGAGGAAGAAGGTTGAGGTGGCGAAAACTAATGCCGTGCGGGACGTGGCCCTCGCGATACAGGCCGGGGGCTCGTCACGACGCATGGGAGAAGACAAGGCGTTCCTGGACTTTGGCGGTGTTCCTCTGCTGGAGTGGATACTGGAGAGGGTATCTCACATCTTTGAGTACACCTTCGTGGTGGCGAATGAGGTCCCCCGCTATCGTCCCTTGGGCCTCCCGGTGGTGACGGACGCCGTGCTCGGGGCGGGGGCGGCGGGGGGTATCTACTCGGCTGTGCTCGCCGCCCCCGCCGGACGCGTTCTAAGCCTGGGTTGCGACATGCCCTTCGTGCCCCCCGCTCTGTTGAGGGAATTGGCGGCCAGCGCGTCCGGTTACGACGTAGTCGTGCCCCGGCACGGAGAGCACCTTCAGCCGCTGTGCGCTGTGTACGGGCCGGGTGCGGCGGATGCGTTGGAGGCGTTGCTGCAGCGGGGACAGAGGAAGGTGGACAGTGTCTTCCGGGAAGTGGACACTAAGTACGTGGATGTGGGGGATGGCAGGTTTGGTGATCCTGAAGCTATCTTCCTGAACGTGAACACGCTGGATGATTTGGCTCGGGCCGAGGAGCTACTGGAGGCCGGCTACGCGGAGGACACGCGGGCGGTGTCTTCTCCGCGTGTCCGTGACTTTCAACGGCGTGTAGGCATTCCTGTAGTCTCTTTCGTGGGCAAGAAGAAATCGGGCAAGACCACCGTCCTGTTGGGTGTGATCCAGGAGCTGCTATCCCGAGGGTTGAGGGTGGGAACGATCAAGCACGATACTCACGACTTTGAGATTGATGCCCCGGGGACCGATTCCTACCGGCTTCATGAAGTCGGCGCCCATGTATCGGGGATATCTGGTCCGCACAAATACGTGTATGTGAACCGCGTGACGCAGGAGCGGACACTGGAAGACCTGGTCCGGGGGATACCGGAACCGGTGGATATTGTCTTGACGGAGGGCTTCAAGCGCGAGGCCGCTCCTAAGATTGAAGTATCACGTGAGGAGAGAAGCACCAGTCTGATTGCGGAGCCGGAGGAGCTGATTGCGCTGGTGGCTGACCACGATGGGCCACGTCAGGACGTTCCACGGCTGGAGATGGACGACTATGCGGGTATCGTGAATGTTCTGGTGGACTTCGTTTATGGGCTTGGAAGTGATTGAGAGGTGTGTAAATTGTGAGTAGTGCATCTGAGAAGCGCAGAGAGGGGAGCTCAGAGGAAAGACGTGTGGACTATCTCCGCCTTTCTGTGACTGATCGCTGCAATCTGCGGTGCGTCTACTGCATGCCTCCGGAAGGCGTTCCCTTCAGGCCCAGCGAGGAGATACTGAGCTACGAGGAACAGATCTTCTTTGTGCGGGCTGCGCTGGAGGCGGGGATATCCAAGGTGCGTATTACCGGGGGAGAGCCCCTGGTCCGCAGAGATCTTGCTGAACTGGTGTTGATGCTGAGTGAGCTTGAGGGTCTGGATGACCTTTCCCTGACCACCAATGGCTTGCTCCTGCCCAGCCTGGCTCCGGCGTTGAAGAAGGCCGGCCTGAAGAGGGTGAATATCAGTCTGGATTTCGCTGGACCCGGAAAGGTATAGGCATCTGACGCGGGGTGGGTCCCTGGAGAGGGCCATGCGTGGGGTGGAGGCGGCGGTGGAAAGTAACCTTGCTCCGGTCAAGTTGAATGCGGTGCTGATGCCTGAGACGTTGGACGAGTTACCTGACTTTGTTCGCCTGACTAGAGATCGTGAACTTCACGTTCGTTTCATAGAGTGGATGCCGGTGGGAGGTTGTGGTCCTCGGCCTAAGGGCGGCGCAGTGCTCCGTGACCAGGTGGTGCAGAGACTTGCTGAGTTTGGAGATCTCAAGCCGGAGGAGTCGCCGGGTGGGTGGGGTCCCGCCCGCTACTTCCGGCTGAACAGCCACCTGGGGACTATTGGCTTCATCAGCTCGGTATCGGATCACTTCTGCAGTCAGTGCAATCGGCTGCGTCTGACGGCGGACGGGCGTCTCAAGAGCTGTTTGTTCTCGGACGACGAGGTGGACGTTCGACCGGCATTGAGCAGCAGGGATTGGGAAGCTACTGCCCAAGCCATAAGCTCTTCTCTGGGTGCCAAGTCTTTCGACCGGAATAAGGTCGGTAGGCAGGGAAGCAGGACGATGTCGGAGATTGGAGGGTAGATGGATATGGATATGGGCGGGCGGGATGATGATCGGGACCAGAGGGGAAGAGGCCTGACTCATGTGGATGAGCGGGGGACACCGCGCATGGTGGACGTTGGGGACAAGGATGTGACTCGTAGAACGGCCAGGGCCGGAGCGCGGGTATGGGTGTCCGCTGATACGGTCAGGCTCTTGAAGGAACAGGCGTTGCCCAAGGGAGATGCCGTTGGTGCCGCCAGAATAGCGGGGATCATGGCGGCCAAAAGAACGGGAGATGTGGTTCCTCTTTGTCATCCTCTGCCCTTGGATCATGTGGACGTGGACGTCTCTATAGATGAAGATGGGAATGTGATGGAGATTGAGTGCGTGGCTGCGACCTCCTCTCGTACCGGAGTGGAGATGGAGGCCCTCCACGGCGCGATGATATGCGCTCTCACTATTTATGACATGTGCAAGGCCGTGGACAAGGAGATGGTGATTGGGGATGTGCGCTTGCTTGAGAAGACGGGTGGGAAACAGTACTACTGTCGTGAAGAAGCCGCTGCGGGTGGGTCAGTGAGCGGGGCGGTGGTGTCCGTGAACGTCAGTGACTCCAAGGGAGAGAGGAAGAAGCCGGTGGAGGAAGTGACGTTGGTGGAGGAGAAGGGCATAGAAGGTGATGGACACGCCGGCTTTGAACACCGCCAAGTTAGTCTCCTGGCCAAGGAGTCCATAGCCAAGATGGTGGAGAAGGGACTGGACGTAGGGCCGGGGGATTTTGCCGAGAACGTCACCACGGAGGGGATCAGTCTTGTGGACCTACCCGTGGGCACGCGCTTGAAGGTAGGTGATTCCTTGTTGGAGGTTTCGCAGATAGGCAAGGTTTGCCACGATCGTTGCGCTATCTACTACGAGGCAGGAGACTGTGTTATGCCCAAGGAAGGCATATTCGCCAGGGTGATATCTGGAGGTTGTTTGAAGCCGGGAGACGCTATTCAGGCGGAAAGGGAGTAATCATGCACGCTGTGAGGATGAGAGCTGCCGTGGTTACGGTCAGTGACAAGGGTCATGCCGGGGAGCGGGTGGATGAGTCCGGGCCTGCGCTTATGCAGCTCCTCGCGGATATGGGCGCTGAGGTGAGCGGAACCCGTATCGTGCCCGATGAACAGGACATGATTGAGGATCTGCTCTGCTCGCTCGCTGATGGGGGAGAAGTAGACTTGATATTGACGTCCGGCGGGACGGGCTTGGGTCCGCGTGACCGTACTCCAGAGGCAACGCGGGCTGTCGTGGAACGCCCAGCTCCCGGTTTTCCTGAGGCGATGCGTGCGGCCTCGCTGGAGATCACTCCCCACGCCATGTTGAGTCGTGCGGTGGCGGGTATACGGGGCCAGACTCTCATTATCAACATGCCTGGCAGCCCCAAGGCCTGTCAAGAGGTGTTCGCGGTGGTTGCGCCCGCCCTCCCCCACGCGGTTGAGACTTTGACCGGCAAGGCGGTGGATTGCGCCCGGAGGGAACACTGAAGCAAGCGAGCTGACGGTGGCTGATATAATTCGGCTCTGATTCGGTACGGGACGGCCTTGTTGGCCGGTGCGCGGGCCTGCGTTGCGTCATCAGAATGGGTGCGTGAATGTTCGAGCAGATCTTAATCGGTTTGACAGTAGTTATCTACTTGGGATCGGCAGCGCTTGCTGCGGCAGAGGTGGCCTACCTCAGTGAGGTAGCGGGTGCGGTGTGCGTCCGCCTTCTGCAGGTCGGATTCGCTGTGCACACCGTTTCAATCATCCTGCGATGGGTGGAAGTTGGCCGGGCGCCGGTGGCCGGCATGGCGGAGACACTTTCTTTTCTTTCCTGGATGCTGGTTCTCATATTCTTATTGGTCCGTTGGCGCTATCAGGTGGGGGCCGCGGGACTGATCCTCGTACCCGGTGCCTTCTTCCTCTCCGCCATAGGAGGGGCTATGTATCAGGCACCCCAAGCGGTCCAGGCAGAGCTCATGAGTCCTTGGTTGGGGGTGCACGTAGGCTTGAACTTGGTTGCCTATGCGGCTTTTGCTGTAGCTTTCTCCATGAGTCTGCTTTATGTAGTTCAAGAGGACATCCTCAAGAAGAGATATCAGGGTGTTCGGCGTCTTGTCTTGGGGCTTGTGGTGGCCCTGGGGACGGGTTTGGGTACTTACGTGGGCTACCTGATGGCCGACCCCACTATATTTGAGGACTATACGGGCCATCGCGTATACGGTTACTCGCAGGGCGATTGGCTGCTGATAGGTTTGGGAGCTGGAACGGGTCTGGTGGTCTCGTTGATTGCGGGTTGGGCGGCTGCGCGGGGTGCTGCCCGTCCCAGCTTTGCCAACCGGCTCCCCGCGCTGTATGTGCTGGATCAGTTGAGTTCCCGCAGCATTGTTCTGGGTTTCGTACTGCTTGGCACAGGCATACTCAGCGGTGCCCTCTGGGCGCAGAGTGTGTGGGGGAGTTGGTGGGTCTGGGACCCCAAAGAAGTGTGGGCGCTGGTGGCTTGGCTCTTCTACGGGGCCTATCTGGTCTTCCGCAACTTAGCCAACTGGCGGGGAAGGTATGCAGCTTTTCTGGCTATCGCCGGTCTCTTCTTCATTGTACTGGCCTTCTTGGGCGTAAACCTGTTCTTCCCAGGAAGACATGACTTCAACTAGACGCATGACTACATCCATGTGCTTGAACTACGTGTGTTCCATCCCCGGAGCATCCCGGTATTCCGGCACGGGGGTTCGCTGACATGCCCTTGGCCGTACTCGGCGTGAACTACAAGACGGCTCCCGTGGAGGTGAGGGAGAGGATTGCTCTGTCCCTTGAGGGTTGCCAGGAGGTAGTCCGGGACTTGACCGGCCGCTCTGACGTGGGGGAATCAGTAGTCCTTAGTACCTGCAACCGGACTGAGGTCTATGTCTTTGGGGATTCGCTGGTGTTGAGAGAAGCTGCTCTCCACTGTCTCTGCGACCACACCGGGGTCGCAGAGGAGGAAATCACTGAGAGCATCTACTATTTCGAGGATCATGCCGCTATCCACCACCTGTTCAGCGTGGGTGGTTCACTGGATTCCATGGTGTTGGGAGAGGCGCAGATCCTGCATCAGCTGAAGGAATCCTACAGCGTCGCGGAGGAAGCGGGAGCTACCGGAGCCATCATCAACAAGCTGCTGAGGCGGTCGTTTGAGGTGGGGAAACGAGTGCGCACGGAGACGCGGATCGGGGAGAGCTCTTTGTCTATAGCCTCGGTCTCGGTCGACCTGGCCCGCAACGTCTTTGGAAACTTGAGAGATAGGAAAGTCCTGGTGGTTGGGGCGGGGGATATGGCTGAACTGGTGGTCACTCACCTCAAGGCCCAGGGTACCTCAGACACCATGGTAGCCAATCGGACTTACGCACGGGCGCAGGAGTTGGGTGAGCGTTTTGGGGGTAGGGCGGTACCGTATGAGAATTTGGGAGATCATCTCACTGAGGCAGATATCGTGATCTCTTCCACCGGGGCCTCTGAGCCGGTGATAACGCGCTCGACCATGGAGGAAGTGATGCGTCGTCGCAAGAACAGGCCCATCTTCCTCATTGATATTGCGGTGCCGCGTGATGTTGAAGCGGCCGTGAACGATGTCTATAACGCCTATCTTTACGACATTGACGACTTCCAGGACGCAGTGGATTCCAACCTCAATGAACGTCATGAGGAGGCAGTCAAGGCCCGAGTCATTGTAGAGGAAGAAGTAGAGCAGTTTGAGGATTGGCTGTCCAGCCTCTCTGTAGTCCCCACGGTTGTAGAGCTCCGGGAGTGGGCTGGCTCCGTCAAGGATGAAGAGGTGGAGAAGTTCCTGGCCCGCATGCCTGATCTGACCGAAGACGAACGGAACAAAGTGTCCGCGCTTGCCCACTCCATAGTGAACAAGATCATGCATCCTCCCACCGTGCGCCTCAAGGAAGCAGCCGGGGATGAAGAGGTCATACGTTATGAGGAATCTATCCGCTATCTTTTCCCCCTCAACGGGAAGACACACACAAGAGGTGAGGGCTCATCGAGCGAAGAAGAGTAGTGATCGGCAGCCGCAAGAGTAAGCTGGCGATGACGCAGACCCACCATGTGCGCGATCTCCTTCTGGAACAGGACCCGGAGCTGGAAATTCAGATAGAGAAGATCGTCACCTCAGGTGACAAGATCCTGGACTCCCCCCTTTCCCAGATTGGAGATCGCGGGCTCTTTGTCAAGGAGATAGAGGAGGCCCTCCTGGACGAGCGGATCGACGTTGCCGTCCATAGTGCCAAGGATGTGCCCACTGAGCTCCCCCCAGGGTTGGATCTGGTGGCTTTCCCCGCTCGGGAGGATCCGGGGGACGTCTTCGTGGGGAGCCTGAACGATCCCAGTGACCTGGGGAGGGGTGGCCGTATCGGCACCAGTAGCCTGCGGAGACGGTCACAGATCCTGGCTGCTTTTCCGGACCTGGAGGTAGTGGACATACGCGGCAACGTGGAGACCAGGATTCGGAAGATATCCGAGCAGGGTCTGGAAGGGACAATACTGGCCGCTGCCGGTCTCAGGCGCTTGGGGCGTTCGGAAGACGTGGCCTTCGTGTTCCCGCCTTCCGTGATGCTGGGGGCGGTGGGCCAGGGCGCTCTGGCTTTGGAGGGACGGAAGGGAGACGAGCGGATGGCAGATTTGATGAAGGCCCTGGACCACCGCCCCACTCGTGTGGCCGTGCTGGCCGAGCGGGCCCTCATGCGGGAACTGGAAGGAGGGTGTCAGGTGCCCATAGGTGCGCAGGGGACTCTGAGCGTGGACAGCCTGCACCTGATTGCCTACGTGGGCTCCGTAGACGGCGCTCTTCACATCCGCAGGGAAAGGACGGATTCAGCGGACCGGCCGGAGGAGTTGGGAGTGGATCTGGCCCAAGAGATGCTGGCCGCAGGCGCGGACAAGATCCTGGCCGGAGTGCGTGCGGGGGAAGGACCGGCATAGCTGTGCGTGCAGAGGGTGACAATCCATCTGGGGACGGGGCGGCGGATCTGCTGAATAGGGTCCGTGTCTACTTGGTAGGCGCTGGACCGGGGGATCCGGGGCTGATCACCCTCCGCGGTCTCCGCTGTCTCGAGCGGGCCGACGTCGTTCTGTACGACAGACTCGTGGACCAATCCATACTGGATCACGCGCCGGAGCAGGCAGAACGCATCTACGTGGGCAAGCGCACCGCCTCCCATACGGTTCCGCAGGACGAGATAAACCGCCTTATGGTGGAGCATGTCCGGGCCGGCCGGGTGGTGGTGCGCTTGAAGGGTGGTGACCCCTTTGTGTTCGGCCGGGGAGGGGAGGAGGGCCGTGTTCTTTACCAGGCTGGCATTCCCTTTGAGGTGGTTCCAGGCATCTCCTCCGAACTTGCGGTGCCCGCATACGCCGGTATTCCTTTGACCCTGCGTGGGGTGACGTCCCACTGCACGTTGGTGACGGGGCATGAGGATCCTCTGAAAGACACTGCCCGTCTCGATTGGGACAAGCTGGCTTCAGGTGTGGGGACTCTGGTGATCTTCATGGGTGTCAAGAATCTTCCCCATATCGTGGCCAATCTCATGGAACGGGGACGGCCGGGTTCCACCCCCGTGGCGTTGATTCGTCACGGCACCCTGGCCACCCAGCAGACGGTAGTGGGTACGTTGGATGATATTGTTGACCGTGTTTCTTCCGCAGGCCTTCGGCCCCCAGCGCTGATCGTGGTAGGGGAGGTCGTGCGCAGGAGGGAAGAACTAAAGTGGTTTGAGGAGCGGCCGTTGTTTGGACGCCGCGTGGTGGTAACTCGCCCCCGTCATCAGGCGGCGGGGCAGATTGAGTTGATTCGTGATCTCGGGGCCCGGCCCATACTCTTTCCCACCATACGCGTTGAACCCGTACTTCACTCTGAGCAGATAGAAGGGATGCTCTGCTCAGTGTCGGATTATGAGCTGGTTGTGTTCACCAGCGCCAACGGGGTTGGCTGCTTCTTCGATAGGCTGAACGAGGCGAGTCTCGACGTCCGTGCTTTAGGGGAAGCCACCGTGGCGGCCATCGGGCCCAAGACGGCTTCCGCGTGCCGGGCGCGTGGATTGATTCCAGACGTGGTGCCGGATGAATACGTGGCTGAAGCTCTGCTGGACGCTCTGGACACCCGGCGGTTGGAGGGCATCCGGGTACTCATCCCGCGGGCGCGGGAAGCGCGGGAGATTCTGCCCCGGTCATTGCAAGAAGCGGGGGCTCGCGTTGATGTGATCCCCATGTACGATACCCTGCCGGTGAAGCATGAGTCCGCTCAGGTGCGGGAAGCTCTGGAGGCTGATTACGTCACCTTCACCTCCAGCTCGACGGTGCGGAATTTCGCTGCGCTGGTGCGTGCGGAGGCGGGAGAGGAGACCCTTGGTTCGGTGCGGGCAGCTGCGATCGGACCGGTGACTGCGCGCACCCTGCGCGAGGAAGGCATGGAACCGGTGGTGGAAGCAAGGGAGTTCACCATTGAGGGGTTGATGGCGGCGCTTGCTGCGGAGGGGCTACGCAAGGTGCCTTGACAGCTTGCCAGGACTTGATCGAGATCGAATGCCGGATCTCGGGACTCCTCCGGTTTCCTGAGGATAAAGAGCCTCCCATCTAGCCGTCGAACAGCCCCATCGCCCCTTCCACCACGGCTACCCGCGGGGTGTCTTCACTCGGCTCTGGTCTCGCCTGCCCGTCTGTCCTCATCCCGTTCCGGCGGGTAGCCTCCGACATCGCCCGGTCGAATACCCTCCGGGCCCACCTTGGAGGGAACTACGGTGTGTCCCCGGGCGCTCATGAGGCGTCTCCCTTCCGCATCCCCTCGCATGTCCCAGCAGGCGAGACCGGGGCGGTAAGCTCTGTGGATATCTGTCCGAAAGCAGAGAGAAGCCTCTCATTCTCCTCATGGTCCTTTACGGCCACACGGATATAGAAGGACCCCATCCCCGGAAACTGGGAAAGATCTCGGACAAGGACACCGTGTCTTCTTAGCAGCAGATCGGCAACCCGCTCAGCATCGATACGGGTCGGGTGCCCTCCTGCCTGCACGGCGGTTTCAGCCAGCCTCAGGCAGAGGAAGTTCGCCTCCCCCGGGAGCACAGCCTCCACGAGAGGCAGCGCCTCCAACCCTTCCGTAAGCTCCTTCCGTCTCTGTTCCGTTTTCCGGGGCGTCTGGGCAAGCATCTCCTCGTCCGAAAGGGCGGCAAGAGCCGCCGCCTGCGCCACGCAGTTGACGTTCCAAGGGGGAAGTCGCCTTCGGAAGGGTTCCGCCGCCGTTTGTGGCAAAATGGCCGCCCCCACCCGCAGGCCGGGCAGAGCCAGAATCTTGGTAAGAGAATGAACTACCATTACCCGTTCACTCCCCAGCGGTATCGCGCTCCCCTCCGGCCACACCTGCGTGAAGCCGAGAAAGGATTCGTCGACGAGCACCCACGTGCCGGCATCCTCCGCCAAGCGTATGATCTCGGTCCGGACCTCTCGGTCGATGAGCCCGCCGGTGGGATTGTTGGGGTCGCAGAGACACACGAGATCGGCCCGCCGGATGCGCTCGGCGACGCCGGGATTCCGAACGGACTGGGGTGTCAGGGCAAAATTGTCATCCTCCGGTGTCTCGATCCGGTCGACTTCCGCGCCCCAGGCTCGGGCCGTCCGCGCATATTCGGCGAAGGTTGGCTCTACGGTCAGGACCCTCTCCGGGCGGAGGGAGGCGACGACCAGGGAAATCAGCTCGGAGGCGCCGTTTCCCATGAGCACGCCGTCCTCGGGGACCCGGAGATATGCTGCGGCGGCCCGGCGTAGAAGAGTGGGGGGATCTTGCGGGTACCAGGCCATCTCATCAATGGCGCGCCGGGCCGCCGCCACTACCGGGAGAGTGGGGCCCAAGAAGTTCACGTTGGCCGAGAAATCGAGGAGTTCCTCAGGTTCCTTGCCCAGCATAGCCGCGCGCTCGCGTACACGTCCCCCGTGCTCGTCCGGGTCATGCTCGTCGGGAGTATGCCCTGGGGGTCCGTGCTTGGGGGGATGAAGGTGTTCATGTTCGGACATTGTTGCCACCCCTTACGTAGGCCAAGCCCCTTCCCAGCAACAGAACGGCTGACCCGCCCGCAAGGGCGGCCTCGCCCACCCGTCCGCTTAGCCGAACGGCGCGGTTGATGTCCTCTCGCCCGGGGGGCTCATGTTCGCGGCCCATGGGCAGCCTGGCAATGACCTTTCCCTCGTACTGAGCCGGTCCTCCGAGACGAACGCGCAGGGACTGGGCAAACGCCGCCTCCACCAACCCCGCGTTCGGGCTCTCGTGCCGCCGGCCGTCCTCCCAAGCGGAGCGACAGACGTTGTTTCGGGAGCCTGCCAGGAGAAGGGCAAGAGTGGCAGTCACGCGCGCAGGGAGGAGATTGGCAACATCATCCAGTCGCGCAGACGCCCACCCGAAGTATTGGTACCGGTCGTTCCGATAGCCGACCATAGAATCCAGCGTGGACACCGCCTTGTAGGCAAGGGCAAGCGAAGGGCCTCCGGCCAACCCGTACAGGAGAGGAGCCACGACCCCGTCCGATGTGTTCTCAGCCACGCTCTCGATAGTCGCCCCCACAACCTCCCCGGGGGTCATCGCGGCCGTTTCCCGGCCGACGATCATCCCGACCTCCTCTCGGGCCCGCTGGGGAGATTCCTCCAGAGCCGCCCCCACCCGCTGCGCTGCCCGGGCCAATTCGCGTCCCCCCAACGTCGTGGCGAGCAACCAGACTCGAATGGGGAATCCGAGCCCGCGTGGGAGCCCGCCCATCAGACGCTCCATTGTCCAGAAAGTGGCGACGGGAAGACCCAGGGCTAGAGCGGCTCCGGCCGCCCGCTGGTCTCCCGGACCGCGTAACCGGGGCCGTACGGTCCTCTCGTACGCTGTGATCACTCGTCCCATGAGCCGCACCGGGTGAGTGGGGCGTACGGGATCCCCAATAGCGCGGTCGACTGCAACAGCCGCCATCATCTCGGCAACGCGCTGAGCCCCGGTACGTCCGCTCATTCTGTCCATCCCCGCTTGGTGTTCTCACCCGCCGCCCCGGCGCGCTCCGCGTCCGCCTCCGCAGCCTCCTCCGTACCCGCCTTCTGTTCGGCGACCAGAGACCGGATGAAGTCCATGTCCAGATGACTACGCAGGGCTCCCGCCAACCGGTCATACGCCGCTTCTTTAGCCTCGTGGCGCTCTGTCCACTGGGCCCAGGAGTTGTCGATCCGGCTCTCAGTGATACCGAGCTTTCGCGCCAGCGCAGCGATGACTGAGAAGTCGTCGAACAGACCGTGAACGTAGGTGCCTGCAACTAACCCGTCGGCAGTTGCCAGCCCTTCGGGCCGGTAGGGATGCCCCCCCGAATCTGTGTCCTCGGTACTCTCCTCCCGTTCGGTTGCGATCTCAAGAAGCGGGCCGCACCGCCCGCCACCACCGACGTCTCCCGCGCCACCTTCATCGTGCTCTTTCCGCACCTGGCTGGTCCCCATGTGAATCTCATAGCCTTCGCCCTGGATCTGATGCGGCCACCAGCCACCAGCGTTGCTACCATGCGTGTCGTCGCCACCGCCGGCACTGCGCAGGCGGACCGGCTCTGTGATCTTCTGGGACACAAAGGTCGTTGTCATGGGGAGTAGGCCGAGCCCGGGCACCTCGGTCTCGTGCGACTCCACACGCTGCGCATCCAGGATCCGTTCCCCGAGCATCTGGAACCCCCCACATATGCCCAGCACCGGAACCCCCCGGGACCGGCACTCCACCAGAGCCTGCTCGAACCCGCGGTGACGTAGCTCCTCCAGGTCGCTTACGGTGCTCTTCGTCCCAGGAAGCACAACCAGGGAGGCGTCATCCAGCTCCTCCGGATGGCTCACATATCGGATCTCGAATAAGCCGGACGCCTCAAGGGAGTGAAAATCCGTGAAATTGGAGATGCGGGGAAGGTGAATCACCGAAACCACGGGACGGATATCCCCGCAGGTCCTCGCGGAACCGTTCTGGAGAGAAACCGAGTCCTCGGCGTCTATGTGGAGATGCTCAAGGTAGGGAACGACCCCGGCGCACCGCATTCCCGTCCGCTCCTCAAGCTCACGGAGGCCGGGTTCCAAAATGCTCGAATCTCCCCGAAACTTGTTTACAATGAAGCCTCGGAGCAGGCGCCGGTCCTCATCGCCTAGAAGAGCCCACGTGCCGTAGAGGGAGGCGAAGACGCCTCCCCGCTCGATGTCGGCAACGAGAAGCACGGGGGCTCCGCACAACCGGGCCACCCCCATATTGACAATATCGTTCTCCCGGAGGTTGATCTCGGCCGGGCTGCCCGCGCCTTCGATGACCACGAGCTCGTACCGGGCACGTAGATAATCCAGGCTTTCCTGCACGGCATCGCGGAGGCGGCCCTTGCGGCCATGATATGAGTAGGCTTTCATATGCCCGATCGGCCGGCCGTGCACGATTACCTGTGATCCCCGCTCGCTCGTGGGCTTGAGGAGAACAGGGTTCATGTGGACGCTGGGAGCCAGCCCCGCGGCCTCCGCCTGCACCACTTGAGCCCGCCCAATTTCCCCTCCGTCCGCAGCGGGGTAGGAGTTGAGAGACATGTTCTGACCCTTGAAGGGGGCAACCCGGAATCCCTCTTCTCGGAACAGTCTGCAGAGACCGGTCACGAGCAGGCTCTTTCCCGCGCTCGATCCAGTCCCCTGGATCATCAGGGTACGCGCACCGGGGCCGCCCGGAAGGGGGAAGGACGAGGAGTCTGCAGCTCCATCTGAATACGGAGCACGCATGTTATTACCCACTGCCATGCCAACCCTTTCTCTCGAAGAGTGTCTCGGCATGTCGGATAGGGCAGGTCTCCTGGCTCCCGGTTCAGACGCCCTGTCGGTTCCTTCCCGGCTTCAATGGCCAGTGGATATCGTGCACAGGACTCACCGGTTACAGTGACGGGATCGCGCCGGACTTGCACCGGCTTCCCTTTTACGCCTGTATGGCGCCACTACCGACAACAATCTATGAGTCCGCACCATAGCCGAAAAGTGGTCCATGTGCAACCTTCTCTTCGAGCCAATAGAGCAGTGTGTGTCACGACACGGGGATTAGCCCCCGGAGCGGGCACGTCCGGGTATGTCCCGCTGATATACTAAAAGAAGCTGTATCCGGTTCCTTGCGTTGAAGAGGGGGCTGGGCCTGTTTTCCCGTCCTGACTGGAGGTTGATAGAAGACCATGTACTTCCCTCAATTCAGAGCGCGGCGCATGCGCCAAAGTGAGACGTTGCGCGGAATGGTTCGGGAGACTCGGCTCCACCCGGATTGCCTGGTATATCCTCTTTTTGTGATCTTTGGCGAGGATGTGAGGAACCCCGTGCCTTCTATGCCTGGGGTTTTCCAGCTGTCCATTACCCACCTGGTCGAAGAGGCCAGGGAAGTTGCGTCTTTGGGAGTGAAGAGCGTGATTTTGTTTGGAATCCCCAGCGAAAAGGACGCCGCCGCTTCCGGTGCCTACGACGAAGAGGGTGTCGTGCAGATGGCTGTCCGCGCGCTCAAGGATCAGGTGCCTGAACTGACCGTGATAGCTGATGTGTGTCTCTGTGAATACATGGATCACGGTCACTGTGGAGTAGTGGGGGAAGATGGCAAGGTAGACAATGACCTGAGCCTGGAACTCCTGGCCAAGACCTCTGTGAGCCTGGCTGAAGCGGGTGTGGACGTGGTTGCGCCCTCGGACATGATGGACGGGCGCGTCGCCGCCATACGGGGTTCGCTCGATCAGGAGGGTTTTGTCGAGACTCCAATAATGTCCTACAGTACGAAGTACGCCTCCAGCTTCTACGGTCCCTTTCGCGACGCCGCGGAATCGCCTCCCGGCTTTGGAGACCGCCGTTCCTATCAAATGGATCCCGCCAACTCTGACGAGGGTGTCCGGGAGGCTATGATGGATATTGAGGAGGGGGCGGATATGGTGATGGTCAAGCCCGCCCTTCCCTATCTGGATCTGATATGGAGACTGAAGACTGAGACCCGTTTTCCAGTGGCTGCCTACAGTGTGAGCGGAGAATACGCGATGATCAAGGCGGCTGCGGAGAAAGGTTGGCTGGATGAGCGTGCTGTGGTTTTGGAGTCTATGCTAGGCATCAAGCGGGCGGGAGCGGACGTTATCATCACCTATCACGCCAAGGACGTGGCCAGGTGGTTGGAGGAGGACAATGGCTGACCACGGACGGCAAGGCAACGGCGCGTCGGAGCAGGACATCCAGGAGGCTCAATACCTACCCAAGCTGATCGCCTGGGAGGTGACGCGGTCCTGCAATCTGGCCTGCAGGCACTGCCGGGCTTCTGCGGAGAAGGGACCCTATCCGGGTGAGCTGAATCTGCAGGAAGCTAGAGCTCTATTGGATGACATAGCCACCTTCTCCGATCCGGTGATCATACTTACGGGTGGGGACCCGCTGATACGGGAGGACATATGGGACATCACGGAGTATGCGATTTCCGAGAAGGGTCTGCGCACCGTCATGTCTCCCAACGGGACTCTGGTTACGCCTGAGGTTGGCCGCAAGATGAAGGAGGTGGGGATCCCCCGGATATCCATCTCCATAGATTTCCCTACCGCCGAGCTCCACGATGAGTTCCGTGGGGTGGAGGGCGCCTTCGCGGGTGCTGTCCGGGGCGTCAGGAACGCGCAGGAAGCAGGGGTGCAGGTGCAGATAAATTCCACCATCACCCGGCTCAATGTGGATTACCTGGATGACATCCTCGCTCTAGCTGAGGAGCTGGACGCTGTCGCATTCCATCCTTTCCTTCTGGTTCCCACTGGGCGTGGAAAGGAGTTGGGGCCGGAGGAGCTTCCGCCTGAAGAATACGAGCGCACTTTGAACTGGGTGTATGAGAGGCAGAAGACTTCCAACATATTCTTCAAACCCACGGACGCTCCCCACTATCACCGCATCATGCGCCAGCGGGCGCGGGAGGAAGGAAGGGATCTGTCCGAGCTGAAGATGCATCCCCACTCTCACGCGGCTATGGCCGGCAAGGTGGGGAAGGCGCAGAAGCGGGGGGATCTGGATTCTCATTCCCGGGGGTGTCTGGCCGGGATCGGATTCTGTTTCGTCAGCCACGTGGGCAAGGTCCAGCCCTGTGGCTATTTTGATGTTGAGGCGGGTGACGTTAAAGAGAAGCCTTTCTCCGAAATCTGGAGAGATTCTCCGCTGTTCAAGAACCTGCGAGATGTCTCCCTTCTGCAAGGGAAGTGCGGTGTCTGTGAGTACAGACGTGTCTGCGGTGGGTGTCGCGCCCGCGCCTATGAGATAAGTGGAGACTATTTGGCGGAAGAGCCGTATTGCGTGTATGAACCCAAGCGTTAGGCCTGATGAACAGGTATTCTAAGATATACATCCTGGATACGAACGCTCTTCTGAACGACCCGGAAGTGATCCATGCCTTCTCCGGGGCGGAAGTGGTTATTCCGGAGGTAGTCCTCCGGGAGCTGGATCAACTCAAACGGAAGCGCACTGACCGTCGTGTTCGGTATCACGGGAGAAAAGCCACCAGGATGCTTTTTGAGGCTTCTCGCGGTGGCCGCCTTCTGGACGGTGTGACTCTGGTTAACGGTTCGCTTCTCCGTGTTGATCCTGGGCGCGATTTTGAGGACGCTCCTCCTGAACTTGATCTTAGCCGAGGAGATGATCAGATTCTGGCACTGGGCGCCTGTCTTAACAGAAGGCCTGCCGTCCGGGTTACCTTGGTCTCGAATGATCTGAATCTGTTGTTGCGGGGTGGATCTTTGGGTCTGGGCTCCTACCGTTTCGAGGGCAAGTTAGAGACCCTCCACCGAGGCAAGCGGACGTTTTTGGACCAGCTACGTGACAATCGGCTGTCTGTAAGTCTGGGATCACTGGCGGTGATTTTTGCAGCGCTCTCCCTCTTTCTGTTCGTCACTAGGCCGAAGGACGACTTGGCGGGGCTGCCCATCTCTGACGATCCAGCTATCCTGATGGCACTGGGAGTGAGTCCCGGCCTACTGGAGGACAGGTACAGGGGTCAGCTGGTGGAGAACCCCAAGGACCTGGACGCGTTGGTTGACATGGGGAATCTGCTTTTTGATCAGGAGCGCTACCTGGAGGCGGTCGGTTTTTATCGAGACGCTTTGGCCGTGGAGCCGGCGGATGCGGATGTCCGCACAGATATGGGGATAGCACTTCTACGCATGGGTCAGGTGCGGGAGGCTACGGAAGCCTTTCGGCAGGCTACACAGCGTGATAGCACGCATGGGCTGGCTCAATATAACCTGGGAGTGGCGCTGGCTTCGCAGAATCATCTGGCGGAGGCTATAAGCGCTTTGGAGAAGGCTATCCGTCTATCAGAAGCAGGGGACAGCCGGGTTCCTGTGGCGGGGGCCAGGGAGCTGATAGCCGAGATGGAGAAATCCTTAGCGCAAAGTTCCGGGACCTGACCCGGGGGAGCAGAACGCAGATAGAGGCTGCCCAGGGCGGCTGATTCAGCGCGGCCTTACCTCTATGCGGAGTTCTGGGGAGCCCACTGCTCCTTCACTATTCGGAACGCTCAGGCGGATGAAAGCTCTGAGTGGCCCCGCGACCTTACCGAAACCATCAAGTCCCCTTGTTTCTCCGTTCACCAGCGTCCAGTTTCGCCTGCTGAGGAACTCCCTGTAGGGGTCGGGGAGTGGGTCGGTTGAGAGTCGTTCTGCGTTGTTCCCTAAGCGCACGGATGCCAGTGCAACGACCGTGCCTCTCTCTTCTGCGGTCAGGGAGTCACCGGCCCGAAGAGAGGGGAGCCCCCCGGAACGCCATCCGTAGCCGTCTTCCGCGAGAATATTGACCAGTGCTGCGAAGTCCCTGGCTATCTCTCGCAAGGAGTCTTGATACTCAGCGGGAGAGGAGCCCAATCCGGAGACTTTGACGTTGTTCTCATAAGTCACATCCTGGGTAAACCACCAGGTAAGAAAGAGGATGAGGAGGACAGCACCCACAATGCGTGCGTACACGCTCCAACGGCGTGGGAGCCTGCGTCCGAATACTCGCCAGGCTGTGGTGTCGAGGCGCGGATCTTTTCCCGTATTCCCTGTAGACGTGGACCGGGACGAGGAAGCTTCCGTCATGTAAGCTTCCGTCATGTTGCGCGAGTTATCGTGAGCCCGGGGGCTTGAGCAGGTGGCCTCCTGAAATCGCCATCACAAAACCCAGGACGGTGTAAATCAGGAAGTTTACCAACTGAAAGTCCAGGAATTCGAATGCTGCAAGGGTCCAGAAAACAATACCGCCCAGCAGAAACAGGAGTCCCACGAAGTTGGCGAAATCAAACCGTGATCCCAAGACCTTCCTCCCTCTATCTCTTCCCGTGGGGACTTTACACACTCCGCTTGGATGCTATAGTAGCAAATCGCAAGAACTTGTGAAAACTTGCGCGCTGTTCTGGAAAGTGTTTATCGAAATCGATAGGCCTCAAAGCCGACACGGCTTCTCATGCCGCAGAGGAAGGCACGCGCTGATTGTGAGAGGACTGAGATTTGGCTAGGCGTGGACCCCTCAGGTTTCGTGTTGAGGACGTGGACGGCCGTACCGTTCGCGTGAAGAAGTGGTACCTGGTATTCGTGGTGGCAGGGATCGTGTTGGTCGCGATTGGTCTCGTGTCAATTCCATTCTACGTTACTACAACCCCCAGCTTCTGCTACAACTGTCACGTTATGGAGCCGTTTGTAGATTCCTGGGAGCAGTCGGCCCACCGCAAATTCGGATGTGATGAGTGCCACGTACGGCCGGGCGTTACGAACAGAATTGTGAATCAGCTCGTGGTGACCCAGAACGTGTACCTGAACTTACTTGGCAAGGCTGATATGCCCGAACAGATAAGGTCAGCGACCAACCGCAATTGTCTACAGGACGGATGTCACAGTCTCAACCGCACGGCTTCTACGTCAGGTGACTTGAAGATTCCTCATCGTCAACATGTCCGCCTGCGAGATCTACAGTGCAAGGACTGTCACTTCAATGTTGTGCACACTTCGGAGGGTGGTACACCGATACCCCCGATGGGAGTATGTGCCATGTGCCACGATGGGGAAAGCGCGCCCAACGAGTGCTCTACCTGTCATGAGACGCCTCCCACCGCCGAAGAAGAGCATCCGACTCTGGCTCTGGAGAGTCACGCTGACATCGCGGTGGGACGGATTCGGGATTGTCTCCGCTGTCACCACAGCGACCAGCGTTTCTGCGCCAGCTCCGGCTGCCATGACCCGGATGCCTTCCAGAAGATTATTGAGGAGCAGACGATGAATGAGAG
>Ga0209584_10000039_pt1 | contig 28273 bp, 28 predicted proteins | sample NGEPerD_FD_184507 | JGI IMG/M metagenome (GOLD analysis project Ga0209584, IMG submission 184507) | Arctic peat soil microbial communities from the Barrow Environmental Observatory site, Barrow, Alaska, USA - NGEE PermafrostAB12-D... | ecosystem: Environmental > Terrestrial > Soil > Wetlands >...
CACCGCTTCCTCGGCCTCCCCGCCTTCGAGGTGAACCGGTGACCCGCACGCCAACCGGCCTGTGGCTCGACACCGTCGTCGACATCATGCCGCCCCTGAGCGGCCCCGAAGGAGCCGCCGAACGGCTCCTGCTCCTGGTCCACTACGGCATCGACTGGCAAAACGGGTGGGTGGGTCGGCACCGAACGACCTACTGGGATCGGATACTGCCTGATCGCATCATCTGTGCCACCTACCGCTCAGGCACCCTGCGCCGCTGGTGGCGCGACGTCGCTGACGATCTCGGATCGGCGCCCCGGTCGCCAGCTGAACGCACCGAGCTTGAGCAGCTGCTGCGCAGCGACTCTCTTCCCGTCCTACAGCTACTGCGTTTCGAAACCGAAGCCCTGCTTCTCCGTACACGCATTGTGGCCGACGCCGTCCGCTCCACCCGACCCACTGAAAAGGCTGAGCTATGACCACCACCTGGAACGGCGCGATCACAGCCTTGTCATCGATCGCTCACGGAGGTGAGACCCACGGAACCATCACCCTGTTGCGCCGCGAACTCATTGCCCAGCCCGATGGCCACCTTGTGCACGTCCCCATCATCAGCGGCAACACCCTCCGTGGTCGACTCCGCAGAGTCGGCGAGGAGCTACTCCGCGACACCCTGAAATATGAGGGCGAGATCTCGCCGGCAGCGGCACATGCGCTCCGGGGCGGTGGCGCTTTAGCCAAGAGCTCGCACGAACCCTTGTCGGGCAACCGATTGCAAAACCTGCGAAACCTCGTCCCCCAGATCGGCGTATTCGGCGCCGCCGGCGGCGGTGTGATCATCGACGGAGCCGTCGACGTCGGCAAGGTCGTCCCTCACGTGAGCGAGACCACACACATCACCGGCGTCCCGAGCTCGGTCTCGATGTTCAACGCAACTCAGATCGAAACCTACGCCCGCCAAGACGATTCAACTTCACACGACTTCGCCAACGTCCTCGCCGCTTCCGAACCAATGACCATGTTCCTAGACAGCGACGGCGCGCCGAACATATCAAGCAATGCCCCGACCACTCAGCAGATGGTCTTCAATGTGGAAACCTTCCCCGCCGGAACCACCTTCAGCTCCTGGATACGACTCCGGCGACCCACTGCCTTGGAACTTGCCTTCTTCGTCGACGTCTTGGAGGAATACGGCCTGGACGCCCGACTTGGCGGCCGTATCGGTGTCGGCCACGGCCGGATCCACCTAGGCCTGCACGCTGTACCTGCCCTCGCAGCAGAACGGCTCGACTGGCGAACCGAAGTCATCGAACATCGAGCCGAGATCCTCGAAGCCCTAGAGACGCTCGCATGAGCCGCTTCCGACCCCTGCGCATCACCGCCCACCTGGCATCCGGCATCGCTCAGTCAGCACCTTGGGGCATCGCCCTCGATGGACTCATCGCCGCCGAAATATGGGCCGAACAAAAAGCAGCAGCTCGCGCCGCCGGCGACGACTACACCCGAGCCATGGATCAGGTCAGCCCGCCGGATCTCGACCTCCCGCTATCCCGCTGCATGCGCGCCGGCGACGACCTCTGGCACTGGGCTTCAACCTGTGGCTATCACGGCGCAACTTCACTTCCAACCGACGTGCGCACCTGGACGGGACGCCTTGACCACCGCGACCTTGAAACAGTCGCCACCGACCTTCCCAAGGTCATCTCCGAGCGGCAGGGCCGCTACCGAGCACGGCTCATGCCCCTACTGGTCACTCCGTGCTCAAGCATCACCTGGCACGCGATCGGCGACAGAGATGACCTGCAGAACCTCCTGGGTTCCATCATGTCTATCGGAAAGAAGCGCAGCAGCGGCGAAGGGCACGTTCTGTCTTGGGAGATCGAACCCGACCCGACCCTCGACGACTTCACCGCCGCCCACCTGCACCCAGACGGCACTCTGGGCCGCCCAACACCAGCGAGCTGCCTGAGAGGCCTCTCAGGCGTCTCAGACGGTGGCGTAGGCCTAGCCGGACTCCGCCCCCCATACATGCACCAAGCCCGCCAACGAGAACTTCGGCTCCCCGCATTACTAGCGGTATGAACCGCCCCCCAGGTCTTGACCTCGTCGCACTGCAGGGCCTCCGAAAGTCCTCCCGCGATCTGGATCTGCTGCGGCGCCGTATCGAAACGCACCTCGACGACTGCGAAGGCTACGTGGCATTCTCCGGCGGCAAAGACTCCCTCGTCTGCCTCCACATCGCCCTGCAAGTCGAGCCCGACGTTCCGGTGGTCTTCTTCGACTCTGGCCTCGAGTTCCCAGAGACGTACACCTACATCGCCGAACTAGCAGCTGCCTGGCGACTCAACCTCAATGTCATCCCTGCCAAACTCACGACCCTTGAAATTCTCACGGCGTCAGGAGCTTGGAATCACCATCAGGCCGCCGCAACCACCCAGCACCTCCATCAGGTCCTCATCACCGAGCCTGCCGCCCGCGCCCACCAGACGCACGGCCCAGGCGAACTGTGGGGTGTACGGGCAGAAGAGTCGCGCGGCCGCGCCGCGGCCTACGCCAACGCCCTCCGTTCAGAACAGACCCGCTGCTGCAACAAAATCTGCGACCACACATCGAGACCGATGCGGGCCATCCATGGTGGCCTTATCCGCCGCGTCGACGGCACCACGGCTTTCGGCCCTGTCTGGGACTGGAAGACCGCCGAGATCTGGGGTCACATCAGCGCCCACAACCTGCCTGTGAATCCCGTCTATGCCAAACTCCGCCGTCTCGGCGCCCCTGAGCACTTCCTGCGGGTCTCTCACATGGTTGACGGCGCCCGACTTACCGAAGGCCGCATCACCTGGCTCCGCCGCGGCTGGCCAGCTCTCTTCGAGGAGCTCGCGGTCTTGCTGCCTCGACTCCGTGAATACGTCTAGTCGCGCCGGCGGGCCCGGCGCAGTCGGTTGGGATCCAGTCCAACGTCTCCCAGGACGGCCCACAAGTCCTCGTCATCTTGACTTGGATCATCCTCGCTGGGGAACACCTCTCTATGATGCGCGATCGCCAATACCAGCCGTTCGATCACGACCCGAGCCGGAGGATTGAAACCATCGGCGGCTCTGCCGGCCCACGCAAGCGGCCGGTCGTCCTGCCGGGTAAGCCTCGCAACCCCATGATCCAAATGCCGAAGAAACCGGGTCGCCCGCTTCTTGCCAGCCTGGTTGAGCTCGCCAGCCTGGAGAGCCCCATCTGTCTGGCTTCGCAGCGTCTGCATCGTTTCCAGAGCCCGGTCTCTGAGACTGGCTTCGCCCGCCAGCGCCGCCCACAGGCGTTCCCAACGAACTCGACCACCTTGCTGACTTTCCCAAGCGGTGAGGTTGTCCCGAATAAGAAGGTCAAAGTCGTTGCTGTCCAGCGATCGCAAGACGCTGATCGCACCGTTGCCTTCAGGGATGGGGGCTGGCTGCTCTGGCCGGTCCCACGGTTGTGTGATCGCCACGTCTGCTCCTTCGTCTATCGATGATCATGCAGCACGCTGGGCCGCCGAACGAACCTTGTCCCGCTCGGCCGCTCTCCTTCCGCTGTTCGCCTGTCGGCATTCGCCGCACCGGCACTTGTCGCGCCGGTAGTGACGGTATGACCCCTGTCCGACTTCGTGGCCGATCGGGTCGCCGGCTTCCGCGGTGGCGGCGAAGCTCTGTAGCCAGTCAGCGGTCTCGATGCTCGTCTGCGCCAGGCTGGCCATCTGCTCCCGATCGGCCTTTGTCGTTCCGGCCCAGTAGCCAGGCTCATCACACCTCGTCGCCCACTGCAGGCACTGCTGGCGGACGGGGCACCCAGCGCACGTCAGTCGCATCGCGACCGGCACCACGGACTGCTCGCGGTCAGGAACCCAATCCATGTCTGAATGTGTATCGCCGCACCTGGCCTCCTCAACAGGAAATGCCCGGAGAAAAGACTCGGAGACTGCCTCGGTGAGAGGAGCCTCCGGGTCAACCTGCATGCTCGCAGTGAGCCCATTGTACTCGGAGAGAGAGATCGTCATGGTGTCCTCCTCGGACGTCGTGCGGGTGGTTAATCCGCTGCGCTTAGTTTGCTGTGAAGTGTTCGATCAATAGTCACCCCGTTTGCTGTGAACTGTCAACCCTCTCTTGGCCAGAGCGAATCTTCGTACACTTGTCCCGTGAGTCCAGAACCGAGCTACTCGTACGAAGATGTCGCAGATCGCATCGAGCAAGTCTTCGGCGAGCGCCCGTCACTATCGACTCTTCGCGCCGCTGCCTCTGACGAGCGTCGACGGACCTCCCCTCGACCCTGGCCACGCATCACCGCCGGGATGCCAGCTCCCAGGAAGCCCCGCTCGAACCCTGCCCGGTTCTCTCAGATCGAGGTGGAAGCTTGGCTGGCCGATCACCCGCGGCATGCTTGGGAAGCCGTTCGGCTCCGACTCGTCGAATCAATCGGTCCTGAAAATGTGAACCCCGCGGCGATCGCCGCGGCACACTCAGAAGGTCTCAGCTGGCGCCAGATCGCTGCCGTGATCACCGAGAAGACTGGGACTCCTCACACAGCCGGCTCCGTCTACAACGCCTACGCCGTTACCCAGCGCAAATAGTTTCTCCCGGGCTTTTTTCACCTCGGCGTGGAGACGCTGCAGAATCTCGCGCAGCGGTTCCAACTTCGGTCCTGGACGTGCCAACCGCTCCTGAGTGCCCCTGATGATCCCGACGAGCTGATCGGTGTACGCCACTTGGCGTTCGAGGTTGGCGATGTAGTTCCGATACTGCTCTGCCTGGCTAGCGTCCATCTCGGCTGCCCTGCTCGTCTCCCGCTTCTTGAGCTGCGAAGTCGGAGGCAGTATGCGTCTCCGTGATCCGTGTGTGTGGTCGGTGGCGGCCCACTTCCCACGGGGATCCGGGCGGTAGGTCATAGGTGTCGGCCGTGGCCTTGCGCCACGGTGCGCCGTCGGCGTGGATCTCTGGGTTGACCGTGAACAGCTCGCGGCCCCGGCCGTCTTTGGCAGTGTGATCAGTCATGGTTTCCTCCGGTGCTGGTGTCGGGTTCGAGCGTGGTGTCGCGCAATTGGATGACGGTGCGACTGCCGGTTGTTCCATCTGGTCGCCGGTAGACGGCTGGGTGTGTCCCGAGTACTTCGAACTCCATGCCGCGAGGCAGAAGGTGTGAGGTGTCGTCGCGGCTGTCGGAATGCCCGAGATAGGCGCCGCGGCGGGTCTGGATTTCGAACACTGCGACCCGACCTCCGGTGTCACCGGCAGCGTGCTTGCTCGTTTCGTGCAGCTGGTGTGTGCCTATGGTGTACCGGTCGAAAGCGACCTGGTCGCCTGCCTGGAAATTGTTCGCAACGAATCCCTCGAGGTTGGAGTGATTGATCTGAGCTGGCATGGCGACGTTGGCGTAGATGACGTGGCCGCGATCGTTGTGCTTTTCATAGGTCTGGATTGAGCGATCGACTCGCTTGATCTGCTGGAGTTCGCGGTCAGGGAGCTCCTGGATGTCACCGGCATACCGTGAGAGAGAGTCATTTGTTGCGCGCCAGCGGCGAGCAGAAACCACTAGATCTCTTTGGGCCTCGTATTGAGCCGTGGGGAGTGCCGTCTGGGCGGCCAGCCGGCTCTTCGAGCGTGCCTTCTTTTGTCGTGAGGAGAAGGGCACCCGTTCATCCTCGGCCGCCGGCAAAGGGCGTTGCATCTTTGGGTGCCCGAGCTCGCCGACTGTCCCTCTCGGCAGGATCCTTTCGCGATCGCGTTGCTGTCTGGTCAGGCCGGGCAACCCCTCAGTCATGGCGTCGAGTTCGCGCAGCCCGCCTCGAGTCTCCACACGGTCCGCGGCCGAGTCAGCGTCGACAATCTCCGCGGCTTTGGTGGCTAACGTGCCGCTCCCGCGGTCGGCGTCGACCACGAAGTCAGGATTACCTTGTCGTGGCATCAGCTGCTCCCTTCTTTCAGTAGTCCCAGAGTCGTGGCGATTTCACTCAACCGGATGGTTGGCGCGCCCGGCATCCATGCCTGGGTGAACCCTTGCTCGACTTGTCCCGTCCCTGCCCGGAACCTCCACGGACCGACGCTCTCCAAGATGTCGTGCACGAGGATCGTGGCGTGAAATTTGGTTGGGACAACAAGTTGCTGGACGACCCGACCCCTTTTCTCGACCTTCGTCTTCAGACCGTCGACCCGGGCGATCGTGATCTGCCTGATCCGCGGCTCGCTGAGCTGTAGCACCACAACCCTGTGCGGCTCAATCCACCGCTGCTTCAACCACACGTCCCGGGGGTCGGCGTCTGCTATCCGCGCGATCGCCTTGTGAGCGAGCCGGGCCTGTTGTGCCTCGATCCGCAAGGTCTCCTCATCCACCTGCAGCAACGTGAGCAGCTGATGAACTCTGGTATCGGGGATGTGCGCAGTAGCCCGGCCGCTGGGTGCATGAAGCCATCGGTAAACAGTGCTTTTGGAGACTCCCAGCCCCTGGGCTGCGGCCGCCGCGTCGACGTGGCCGCGGATATTCGACCCGAACCGCGACTGCAGGACTCGTCGTAGCTTCGCAGCTGTCCAGCGTGTCGCGGTCATCGGATTTCGATCTCGCTGATGTCGACGAAGCCCCAGCCGTCGATGTACTCCTCATCCCAGTGAGCGGTTGCCCATTTCAGGAATCCCTGGTCGCCACCCTGCTCGTAGGCGTTAAGCATGGCGTCGAGCTGCTCTGGGGAGACATCGGTCTCGGTGGTCGTGTCACGAATGTACGTCTGCCCCGCCCGGGTGATGCCCTGTTTCCCAGCGAGCGAGACCTTTCGTCTCCCGGCTGTAATCTGGTCGCGGTTGCCCTTCACCGCAGACTTACGGCCTGCTTGTGTTGTTGCGGCCTGCCTCGAGCGCAGCTTCAGCTCCTTGAGGTGCTTCGTTGACGGAGAAGAGCCGAGCCCGCCGTCAGCCTTCTTGACCCACCGCTCGACTGTGCGCCTATCGCGGCCGAGCTTTTTCGCCGCCGCGGTGAGGTCGATGCCTGACCGTGTTCTGTCAGAGGCGCCACCGACAGCCAACAGCATCCCGCGGATATTGTCGCCGCGGCCGCTGACCTCGGTGTCGGTTCTACCGGTGAGCGCTGCATAGAGCGCCCCCCTGTTGATCTTTCCGCTGGGGAAGGTCATCATTCACTCCGCGGATCCGGCTGGACGATCAAGTGTTTGCCGCCATAACCCTTCCCCGTGAGGAATGGGAGCTGGCCCTCGAGCGATCCGGAGCCTTCGAGCTTGTATCGGCCGAGCTGACGACCCAGCTGCTTTTCGGTACCCGGCCAGGCCTTGAGCGGATCCTCCTCCGCCGAGGTGTAGATGACGGAATCGGTCACGACCGCTACGGGCCACCGCCCTGATGCTTCGCCGATCTGAGCCACCCGGCGAAGGACGTTCGTGCGGGCCTTGGCGACCACGTGGTGACGCCAGTCCGGGGCGTAGCCATCGCGCCCGGCGCGGAACCGCTTCGATCCCACCATTCCGACTGCGGCGGCATACACACTCTTGACCTGGCCCAATGCGGCTTGGTGGTCGGCGTCCTCGATGTCGAGGACGGTGCGGGCATCGCGCAGCCGCTCGTACCAAGGGTCGAGGATCCTCGCGTGGTCGGACCAGACGTAGGCTTCCAAGATCGTGGGGTCGTAACCCTGTTCGATCGCGAACTCCAGACCGGGCGTAGTGATCCATCGCACTTGACCGGCGTACTTTGCTCGAGGGTCCAAGGGGTTCGGCATCCTCCAGTCGCCAGACTCGGGGATCTCGATCCGCCAGTAGCCTGGCGCTCTGGGAGCGAACTCGCGCCCCTCAGGGTAGTGGGTCGCCTCCCCGTATCCGAGCTCGAGACCGCTGACGCCGGCCAAGTATGACCCCGACCTGTCGTAGCAGTGCACGAACTCGTGGCCGCGTTCCTCTTCCGTCGGTGGCCGTGACCATTCCAACTCCGCCTCGACGTTCATCGTCGCCGGCGGGACCGGCTCGCGGAAGCTGAAGAAGCGATCCTTGTCCTTGTGTCGCAGGTGTTTCATCAGGTCGGTACCGGTGGTGCTTGAGCCCATGTAGAACGGGAAACCAACAGCCTGGGCAAACAACCCGATCCGCCGCGCGACTGTCGCGTGGTCTTGCGCGCCATGGCCGAGCGCGTTGATGCGTGGATCGTCGGCAAGAGCCGCCATGAGGCAGACGAACACGGACTTCTCTTTGCCCCTCCAGACGCGTGTCCAGGGGCGCATGCTGACGCCATCACCGCCAAGGGAATAGCCCGCTGTGACGGCATCTTTGACGAACTCGGTGTCGGCCGTGACCTTGCGGATCACGTCATCCTTGTCGCGGTTCTTCGTAATCTCTTCGACGTCGATTCCAAGCTCGCGGGCGAGATCATTGCCCAACCAGATCTGGCCAGACTCGGTCAGATACTTCGAGGACCGCATACCGAGATTGAGGCGGTGGGCCAGCTCGAACACCTCACCAAGATGTGCAGGTCGCTCGTCGAGAGGAAAGTGTTCGCCATTGGAACACCAGATTCCGTCGACGTCGACGACCGCGGCCAGGGCCCTGTAGGAAGCGGGCCTAGCGGTCGGCGCCTTGCGCTGCTCCTCAGAGTCTCGTTGACCTGCAGGCGCCGTCGCTGGTGTGGCCGGCGTGCTCAGAGGAGCCGGTACTGGTGCGGTGATCGACTTGGCTTCGGCGGCGTTGTCGCCAGCTTCCGCGGTCGTGGCCTGGCGGACCGTTGCGGTGCTGCGCTCCCAGCACAGCGGGTGGATCCAGATTCCGTCAATCTTTGAGGTGGTATTCACTCCGGCCGGGTGGATGTGACCGATCGGGCACAGGCCGTTCTCCCCATCGGGAGTTTGCTCGGTCCAGCCGACCACCCCGTTCAGATCGGTCCAGGGGCGTGGCTGCCACTTGGTCGCGTACATCTGGTCTACCTCCTCCGCTTCTGTTGCGGACGCTATCGACTGTTGCTGTGGGCCGTCCACGATCTGTGGGTCGGGAAGCCTCGGCTGCTCTTCGCTCATCTTCGGGTTAGGCACTGACGGAATCGGTGTCGCCGGCGGCTCGGGCGGGCTTGCCCCGCCACCGTTCGTTCCACCGCCCTGATCGTCACCAGGACTGAGGTCTTCGCCAATGATCTTGTCCAGAAGTAGTACAACCAGTCGGGTTGTTCGTTCCTGGCAAAAGATCTTGCATTTGAGGCTGAGCCTGAGCTTTCCTTCGGACTCGTCGGCCAGAAGCACACCTTCGTCATAGAGGGCCCGCATGGCAGTGTTCCGGTCGATCTGCAGTTGCTCGGTCTGCGTAGCACCTGCAGCCTTCAGTACCGCTTCGAGCTGATTGGAGTCGCACATCAGCACGCGACCGCGGTCCCGTGGCCCGGGATCGTGCATCACGAATCCAAGTCGGACACTGCCGCGTTCATTCCGCTGCCGAGTTGCCATGCCGAGCTGGTCGACCTCGGTGACTGTTTTCTGCCACCCGAGCCGCCCGGCCAGCGGCCACGGCGGGCAGTCACCTGTGCGCACATCATCGACATAGGCGATGCCCTGACCCAGTGCGTACCCCAGCAGCTCGCGGACTCGCGCACCAGTCTCGCGTGGAAGGTCCGGGTCAACCGCAGCACGGCCCGCTTCGCGAACAGCGACATCGACCCGGGTGAGGATCTCGGTGCGTTCGGCGGCGTCGATAGCGCCGGCCTCGAGCAGGAAGTCGCTCATGGCGACCCATCCGGTCCAAGTGCTTGCCAGTGCCGCACCTTGACGGACGCTCTCTCCATGAGAGGAGACCAGGGCTTCGGCGTAGGTGTCGCCAAGCTGTTTGTAGTGGACCCGCCTGGCGGTCAGATCTGCGGCCAACCACTGGATGAAACTAGCCATCACGACTGCCCGGCCGTGTCGCGACGGCGCCTCGTCGAGCGGAAACAGCAGGTCGGTGCGGACGTCGCGTTTCGCCAACGGGAGCACAAGCATTCGTTCAGCTCCCGAGCCAGGTCGCGGCATGACCTCACTGGTGCACAGGGCACTGGCCCGGGGCGGAGTACCGGGGTTTACTCCCATGCCGAGTCGATCGAGTCGCCCACGTGCTTCTTGGTTGTGCACCAGCCGGGCAACTTCCTCGAGGTGCTTCTGTGCTTCAAGCCATGACTTCGTCGGTGCGAAGTCATCGAGCCAGGTCAGAGTGTCCTTTGCGTGATGCAGTTTGTAGCGCATCACATTGAAGGTGTCGCCGTTGCCGCTGGCCGAGCTCGCCGCCTTTGTCTGCGACCAACGCTCTCCCCAGTGGTGCATCGCCTTCGAGGCGATGCTGGTCTTGTATGACCCAGGTGGCCCGACAAGGGTCATCACCCATGGGTTGTGCCCAAGGGCCGAGCGGAACACCGCACCGAGGAGCGGTGCCATCACTCGGGTCGGTAGCCGGTCGAGCATCGTCAAGGAATGATCGAAGAAGGCGGCCCGCAGACGGTCCGAATTCTGAACTGGGTCAGGCAAGTCGAAGCGGTCGATGCTGCCTTCAAATGACGTCTCGTAATTCGTATGTCCGGTGACACCGATGCCTCCGCGCCGGTGAATGAATTCCCACTGGCCGCCGGAATCCTGTCGCCATCCGGTCGTCCGGTAGATCACGGTGTCGACAACGCCGTCGCTGACGGCGATGATGGCACGCTGCAGGTTGTCCAGGCCTGCCCGCTTGTGGTCATAGTCGACCGGTCCGGGCAGCGACTCAATCCAGGAATGGTCCCGCCAGGCATCGGCCTGGATCCGGATCTCCATGAGCTCGCCGGTGGCCTGATCCGCGTACTCCAGACGCATGGCCGCTAGCTTGCGAGGTGCTGAGACTTTCCGGTGGTTGGCTGAGGACTCACGCCCCATCAGCTGGGTGTCGTCGTCCTCGTCATCGCTGTCTACCTCGAGGAACTCGCGAGCGGTGATCCGCACGACTGTCGAGAGCAGGACTTTATATCTGCCGTCGGCGTCCTCGTCGTCCTTGCGCCGGCTGGGTTCCCACTGAACTATTTGCCCACCCAAGATCCGGAAAACCGTTGACGAAGCACCGGCGCCTGCCGTTCCGAATGGCTGTTCATCTGCTGGCTTGCCGGCGGCCTGCTTCTGTCCCTCAGATTCGGGATCGACCTGCTCTGCTGGTGATGCAAGTCGTAGGCAGGGTGGTACTGGTGCGCCAACTGCGAGGAGGCACCGGCGCGAGAGTTCCGCACCGCTGACGACCGTGTCGTCGGACAGCTGCATAGCTTCCCCGGCCCACGGTGTTCCTGCTCGGAAACCCAGACCATGGACCTTGTCGCCGGCGGCGTGCAGCGTCTCATACCTGACTTCGACAGCAGCCGCCCACCGCTTTGCGTACTGACGGTGCTCCTCGATGCTGGCGCCCTCATTGATTGACGCGAGCTGCTGGTGCGCCTCTGCCTCGAGCACGGCGTCGTCGAGCTGCTTGCGAGCGGTCTTCACCGCGCTCAGCGCGTCCCAGGTGGCGAGCTCATCGACTGTGACGTCGACAAATGCCTCAACGCTATGACCAGCATTGATGTGGTCGCTGAAGTCAGCCTTGGCGTCCGCGACGAGCGGCAGTTTGAGTCGGATCTTTGCGTCGACGGCGGTGAGCTTGTGGTGCAGGTTGAGGCCGCGCGCCCAGCCAACGTCGTCCCGATCGAGTACCGCCACAATGTCGGCTCCGGCGAGAGCGTCGACGAGTTGATCGGGGAACGAAGTTCCGCCATTGGTGTTGGTGGTGGCAACCAAGCCGAGGCCCTCGGCGGCATGAACGTCCTTCTCCCCTTCCAGTACCCAGACGGTCCTTCCTTCGCGAACAGCGGCACTAACCTGTGGGGCCCGATACAACACCGACTCAAAGTCGCGGGGCTTGGTTTTGACCTGTCGGCCCGCGTCCGTGATGAACACCTGCCGGAAACTCTTGTGCCGTTGTCCTTCGGCGGTGCACTCGCAGCGAATGACCTCCTGGACCAGTCGGTCTTCCAGATTGACGTACGGGTATCGCTCGACCTCGACCCAGACATGGTCCGGCTCCGGCACGGACTCACGGACGTTTATCGGATTGGGAAGCCGCCCCAGGCGACTGCGGCGTTTCGCAGCGAGGCGTTGACTAGGAGATTTGCCGACTCTGTCAAAAGATTTCAACCTGTCCGGCATGGGTTCGTCATAGAGGTCGGCTCCGGTCAAGCCCATGGGCTCGACGAGGTCCGCGCCTTTGCCTTGGCAGGAATGGCAGTACATCAGCACGAAGCCGCCCTGTGATGCGGACTTCCAAGTGACATGGACAGAAGGTGATTTGTCCTCGTGGAGAGGGCAGCTGATGAACGCTTCAGTCGGCTTGCCGGTCCGAACTCTGAGGCCCAATCGCGCGGCGGCGGCAAGTACACGATCGAGTGAGCTCCCGCGCGCGCTGCTGGTCGCGGTGTTCTGGGCGTTGGGGACCTGCGAGTTCTCAGCCATGGCTAGCGACCGCGGCGGTTGTCTGCCTGGTTAGGTGACTGAGGGATCGCTCGATTGGCCCGCCGACCGGCGGCATCACAAATCCACAGCATCTCGTTGCTGGGATGCTATGGTGAAACCACAAGCGCATACAAAGGTCCCTTCCAGTTGGGCCTACTGATGTTTCTGAGAAGCCCCCTCGCCTGCCAGCAACGGGGGCTTTTCGCTGTGCTGTTACGCCTCCATGGCGAGCGGCAACTCCTCCTGAAGAGAGTCGGGGAGTGCGTCCACGCGGTCCTGGACGTAGCGAAGATACGTAGGCATTTCCCAACCGTGTGCCTTTGCGACCGTCCATGCTAGATAGTCCCCAAGCGGGATATCGAGATCCCGCGAGGATTGCTCGCATCGTTCACGGTGCGTGAGTACCAAGCGAAATGTCGTCGCTGGGCGTTGTTCGTTTGAACGAACTTTCGGCCCTCTTCGGCCGTGGAGCTTCGGTACGTTTGCTGCCATACGCAATTCATACCGCAATTCGTAAGCCGCATAAGAACACCACGCCGCACCGGCGTGTTGTTGTGTGCAAGGTCGACGGTCGAGCATAAGAAGCTAGTCACACCCAAAGAAGGTGCCGTAAGAGTCTCTGCGGGGACAGGCCGTCGGAAATTACTTCTGCTGGTCTCAGGCCGGCAGTTGACCCGTCGGCTCGTAGCCGCCGACTGACAGGCTCCTCGCGCGTCGACGCGCACATGAAGTCACTTCGTGTTTAGTGGGAATCGTGGGAATCATGACTGTTTAAGCAGTTCAGACCCTGTTTCACGATTCCCAAAGGGGTGGGAATCATGGTGGGAATCGTGGTGGGAATCGTGGGATGAAAACACTGACCGGCCAAAAATCTGTGGTCAAATCGCCCGGAAGGATCGCTCGTCGACCGGCCATGGTCCCGGGGCCTGACAGTCCGGCGAAAAGGGAGAGAGCCGACCCCTGAGCACAGATCGGGGGATCGTGTCTGCCAGAGGCCGGCCCTCTGGCAGAAGGATAGATCCAAGAAATGAGTCCGGCCAGGGGCCGCGACCTGAGCTGTGGCTAAGGCATCCCACTCCCCCGCCAGGTGTCACACCTATCTGAGTGCAGTATCCGGTGTCACCGGGGCGTATAGGTCTGGCGAGGGAGTCGTCGGTCGTCGCCGAGCTCTCCGCGCTTGACTCGTTGGCACCTGACGCGTTCTTTGAGCTGCCGTGGTCCCCCATCCATGGTCAGGGTCGCAAGATAACTCCAGCCATGTTGAGGCTGTAGCTCGCCGACCAAGTCGCACAACGTGTCTTCGAGGAGGTCGTCGGCTGCTTGATGCATGCCTTCCATCTGACGCAGTTCCCAGACCTGAGTCAGAGGGTTGGTGTAGGGGAATCCTCGTAGCGCTCTTTTGACGTCCGTGTTCGCGTACTCCGAGTCGACCAGCTCGTCGAGCACCCCGCTCTCAATTGCGCGCACTTCGCGTTCGCTCAGTCCCATGATCGTGAGCGCGCTCCCCCACTCTTCCTTTGTCATCGCGTTTTGGACGATCATCAGTCGTTGCGCCGTCGCGTCGCGGATCTGACTGTTCCAGTCGCGCAGTCGCTTCAGTTGCACTTGGAGCGTGTTCAGCTGTTCAGGAGTTTCAAAGAGAACCCGGCCGCGGGTGTACTGCGTGGCGACCTTCATGGCATCTTCAGGGAGCCACCGGAAGTGAGATTGGTTGTACATGCGGCGATGCCAGGCGGCGTCCTCCAGCCACTCGTCAGGAGTGGTGCTGGTGATCCGCTGCGGAGTTGCGCCGCCGACGATGGTCATGAAGCCCATCTTCCGTCAGATCCGCGCTGCGCGCCAGCACAACACACCATCGACACACCCCCGCCCACCACGGGCACACCACAGGCACATCACTTAGACGGCAGTACAACAGCAGGGGAATAGCAGGCCCCATGCAGGCAGTCAGCAAATAAACAGCATGCCAGCCGCAGAGGGTATACATAGCCCAAGCGCGCAGACTGAGGACTAACGGCATGCACCCAGCGATAAGCATGCATGGGGACAGCACAGAGCGAGCAGGACGCATGCACGTAGGCAGCAGTAGGACCGCGGCCTTAAAGCAGCAGGCAAGCAGGGGCGCGGCGGGCCGACAGGGGTCCAACAGGAGGCAGTCAGCAGCCAGTAACGTGGCAGTCAGCAGGGGACGTAGTGACCCACAGCAGGCAGACAAACGGCTGAGTGTTGGCTACGTTCTGAGCATCCGCAATTAATTCGCGGGCCAATTGTCCCCGAACAGTCGGTATACGCACCTTCTTTGGGTGTGAGAGTGATGGAGGAAGTCGTGTCCAAACAGATAAGTCCCGTGACAGCTGCGGCGCTGTCTCGCGTTGTCGCTGTGATCAGTAGCAAGGGCGGCGTGATGAAGACGTCGCTCGTGGCGAACCTCGGCGGAGTCCTTGCTGAGTCGGGCCAGAAGGTCCTCGTCATTGACCTCGACGCTTCGGGAGACCTCAAGTTGGACTTTGGCCTTGACGGAGATCCTCGCGATGATGACGGCGCCAGCGTCGTCGAGGCAGTGTGGGCAGATCAGCCGCTCCGAGTCGCTCATGACGTTCGCCCCAACCTCGACTTCATCTTCGGCGGTCCTAATACTGAAGTCCTCCTCAAGCCCCGCGAAGATCTTTCCGAGACTGACCTCCCACTGGGTTCTGTCGCTCTCGAGTTCGCGTCGAAACTCGCCGATATTGCGCATGAATACGACATCATTCTCATCGACAGCCCACCCAGTCGCGGCGCCTTTTACGAGACCCCTTTGACTTCTGCCCGTTGGGTGCTGTTCCCGACTAAAGAAGATGTCGGATCGCACAAGGGCATCGAAGCTGTTGGACGCGCCGTCAAAGCTGTACGCGAAGTCAACCCGAGCTTGGCATACCTCGGCGCGGTACTGATGGGAAGTAAAACTGCGGCGACTCGTGTTCGTTCCAACGCCATGGAATCGCTGTCCACCTTAGGCCCCGACGTGCCCCGGTTTGAGACCTTCATCCGTGACGCCTCCGCCGGCACCGATGCGCGCAACCGTGGTCAACTAGTCAACGAGCTCGCCCGCGATGCCGTAGTGGCCAACAGGTCACGCCTCATGGCCTTGCGTGATAGGCGAACCCCAAAACCCGGTGCACACAGGGCCGATCCGTTGCCCATGTCACTCCCAACAGCGTCGCCGTTGGCAAACGACTACATCAACCTCGCTGGGGAGATCTGCGACCGCATCGCAGCCTCCGAGCTCACGCTCGACGCTGCGGGAAGGATTGCCTGATGGCTGCCACAGAAGCTCCCAAGAACCGGTCACTCTCAGGCTTTGAGGACACATCGGTAAAACCTTTGAGCCTGCCTCCCCGCGCTCAAGCGCCGGCTCCTGCGCCGGCAGAAACTTCGGAGGCTCCTCCCACCGAGTTGTCGCCTCCTCCGCCCACCTCCATCAGCCGGCCGTCCAAGCGCAACCCGCGCTCTGCGGCAGCCAGACCGGACCCTGAGACCGTCGGCATGGATCAGAAAGTTCGGCCATCGAACGTCCACGTGCCCGTGGACCTCCTGGATCTGATGGCTGCGAAGAAAGCCGAGATGGGTTGGTCCAATGGCGAGCTGATCATCAGCGCGATCGAGGCAACCCACAGTGAACTCGAGAACTTGATTCTCCCCGCCGCAGAAACCGGCGGGTCGCTATTTGCTCCCCGCAGATCACGAGCGGCCCGCACCGTGGTGGGTCCGCTCACGTCTCTGAACTATCGCTTGCAGCTGGCTGACTACACCACTCTCGACGGTCTCGTCGAGAAGTTTGGTGCCACCTCACGAGGTCATCTCGTGACCGTCGCGCTGACTGCTTTCCTCACACCGAAATAGCCAACCCAACATCTTCACACCAGGGAGATCTTCAATGTCGATCGGCACACAGTCGGCGGGAACCGACCAGACGCACGAGCGCCAGCCAACTCAGCCCGGGGGAGGGGCAGCCTTGACTCCGCCGCCGAAACGGCGCCGCAGCCCGATCCTGATCGCTGCCGGGGTCGCTGCGATTACCGTCGGCGCCCTGATCGCCGTATGGGCCTACACTGCCACGTCAAACACCGAAGCTGTTGTCGCCGTCCGCAACACAGTGGAGCGTGGCGCCACGATCGAGGCCTCCGATCTCATGATCGTCCAAGTGGGCGCCGACCCGGCTCTCAACCCGATACCGGAGTCAAAGGCAGACTCACTCGTCGGCCAGAGGGCAGCTCTGGATCTTTCGGCCGGTGGCCTGGTGACGGCCGAGGCAATCACTGCCGATGTCGTACCCGTATCCGGTCAATCCGTCGTCGGTGTGAGCCTAACTCCAGCGCAGATGCCCGCCATGTCCCTGCAGACCGGTGACGCAGTCAGAGTTGTCGCCACCCCCGGAGATCAAGGAGACGTTGGATCTTCGGACCCCGCATCAATTGGTGCGACCGTCGTCAGCGTCGGCAAGCCTGGCGTCGACGGTCAGATCGTCGTCGACGTCGACGTGCCGGAAAGCGCCGCTGGGGAACTCGCCGCCAGGGCGGCCACCGGCAAAGTTGCCCTCGTACTGGACTCGAGGGAGCGCTGACATGGCCCTCATCAGCCTCATGTCCGCCAATGGTTCGCCCGGAGTCACCACCTCCGCTCTCGGCCTTGCCTTGGCATGGCCGCGGCCATGCCTCCTCGTGGAAGCAGATCCCACCGGCGGTTCGGGGGTCTTCGCGGGCTACTTCAGAGGTGAATCGACTCATGCAGAGGGCCTCATTGACCTAGCCGTATCTAACCGTCAAGGGACCCTCGGAGATGACCTTCCAAAGGTCACCATGACGATTCCTGACACGACAGTGCAATTCCTGCCGGGGATCCGCAGTCACACTCAAGCCCGCTCCCTGGGATCGCTGTGGGAACCCCTGACCTCGGTTCTGCGTGCCCTCGAGCGCAACGGTCAAGACGTCATCGTCGACGCCGGTCGCTTGGGCATTGCTGGCTTCGCCGACCAGCTCGTCGAGGCCTCCGACCTAGCCCTTCTCGTCACCCGATCTCACCTTCCCGCGATCGCCGGGGCACGTTCCTGGGCAGGAACACTAACCGAAACATTTGAACGGAACGGTGCTTCTGCCAATCTGGGACTGATGGTCGTCGGTCAAAGCCAGCCCTATGGGACTCGTGAAGTTTCCAAAGCACTCGACCTCCCCGCGATCTCGTCGATCACGTGGGACCCGGTTTCGGCTGAGGTTTTCTCCCGCGGCTCGCAGCCAGGTAACAAATTCTCCTCCGCCCAACTCCCAAAAAGCTTCCACGCCGCCACGTCGGCCATCGGATCCCGGCTGAGCGACATCCGCGCATCACTGACTATCGAGGGAGTCACGCATGCCTGAGATCGCAGCAACAGGGGCCGGCGCCCTGCCTGACCTGTCCACCCTCCCACTGTTCGCCGAGACCCGGCAGGGCAGTTCGGAGATCTCGAGGACCCTTGCCGGCCCACATCCGGGTAAGCCCACCGCTAACGGCGCAAACCATCCGCCGTCGCTTCCGCGGCGCAGCCACCGCCGGCGGGGAGACGTCACCGGTGAGGGCGACATCGACTGGGCTCTGGTCGCAGCATTTCGAACCCAGGCCACCAATCAACTCTCCGCGCGCTTGAGCGACGGGATCCGACTGGGTGCCGAAGCGCAACAAGAGCTCGGCCGATCAATCATTCTCGAGCTGCTGAAATCGACCGCCGCCGAAGACTTGTCGGCCGGCAAAGCCACCTGGTCGATCGACGAACAGGAAATCTTGGCCGAGGCGATCTTCGATGCCCTGTTCGGCCTTGGGCGCCTACAACCACTTGTCGATGACGATCGTATCGAAAACATCATCGTCACCGGCCACGACAATGTGTTCCTCGAATTCACCGACGGCACCGTGAAAAGGGGGCCTGCAGTCGCGGACTCCGATGAGGCCCTGATCGAAGACCTGGTATTCCTTGCCTCACGCTCCGAAGTGAACGCCCGCTCATTCAGTGAGGCCCAACCTCGACTTCATATGCGCCTCGATGGAGGAGCACGCCTCGCAGCCTCCGCATGGGTCAACCCGCGCCCTTCTGTGGTGATCCGACGACACCGCCTCCGCGAAGTCACCCTGGCCGACCTCGTCAAGCTGGGTGCTCTCACCGAAGTCGCGGCGTCATTCCTGTCCGCCGCTGTCAAGGCCCGCAAATCTATCGTTGTCGCCGGCCCGCAAGGTGCTGGAAAGACAACTATGGTTCGCGCACTGTGCGCTGAAATCAACCGGTGGGAAGCGATCGGCACCTTCGAGACCGAATATGAACTGCACCTTCACGAACTGCCCGAGAAGCACCCGATCGTGCACGCCTGGGAAGCCCGTCCTGGTTCGGGAGAACGCGGCCCAGATGGGCGTCAAGCGGGCGAGTTCACCATCGATGATGCCCTGTACGACTCCTTCCGCTTTAACCTGTCACGCCAGATTGTCGGCGAAGTCCGTGGCCGAGAAGTCCTGGCCATGATCAAGGCCATGGAGTCCGGATCCGGGTCCATCTCGACGACGCACGCCTCCGACGCCGTAGCGGCGATCCGCAAACTCGTTACCTGCGCCATGGAAGCGGGTGCCCATGTCACCGAGGGCTATGCGACGCGTGCAATTGCGGAGAACATCGACGTCATAGTCCAGTTGCACCTCGAGACCACCCCCACAGGCCCCGACACCGCCCGGCGTGACCGCTGGGTCTCAGAGATAGTCGCTGTTGACCCGGGTGAACGAGAGAAGGGCTACTCGACGACGCACGTGTTCAGCCCCGCGCCTGCTGGCCCGGCAGTCGCGAACATCCTGCCTGACGCCTTCAGGACCTTGGAGAAGTTCGGCTTCGATCTGGGCGGATTTCTTGCCGAAGGTCGACTGGGAGAAACCTCATGAGTCCACTCTTCCCTGCCCTCGCTGGAGCTGCGCTTGTCGCCGGCGCGATCGCTGTATGGGTCGGCTTCCACGCCCCTGAAAAGAAGCCCGTCATGAAGTCCAGATCGCTTGCCCAGCCGCGCTGGTACACCAGACTGTCCCGCACCCACAAGGCCCTCCTAGCCGTCGGGGTTGTCGCAGGCCTTGTGATCACTTTGATCACCGGGTGGGTCATCGCCCTGATCCTCACACCTGCCGTCCTCGTCGGCCTCCCCATCCTCCTGAGCCCGCCCCCCGCTTCGGCGGAGATCGACCGCCTCGTCGCTCTGGAGGATTGGACCCGGTCACTGTCGGGGGTCCTCACCGCCGGCGTCGGCCTCAAGCAGGCTCTGATCGCCACCCTGCGCTCCACTCCCGAAGCGATCCGCCCAGAAGTCACGCAGCTGGCCGCCCGCCTGCGCGCCCGCTGGTCGACTGAACTGGCACTGCGGACCTTCGCTGACGACCTTGGAAATCACGTCGGGGGAGTGGGCGACATGATCGCGGCGAACCTCGTTCTCGGCGCCCGCCGCCGTGGTGCCGGTCTTGCTACGATCCTGTCGGCGCTGGCCGAAGCGGTCTCAGAAGAAGTCCGCGCGTCGCGCGCTGTCGAAGCTGATCGTGCCAAACCGCGTGCCACAGCCCGCTGGGTCACGATCATCACCGTCGGCGTCCTGGGATTCTTGTCCCTCTCCGGCGAGTACATCTCTCCCTACAAGACCCCGCTCGGGCAGCTCATCATCGTGGTGCTCCTTGCGGCGTACGTAGCCACGCTCGTCTGGATGCGGTCGATGGCCAAGGGCAAGCCCGCCCCCCGATTCATATCAGTGAGGACCTCAGCATGATCACTGGACTTCAGCTCGCCCTCGCAGGTGGAGCTCTCTTCGGCCTGGGTGTTGCCATGCTGATCTGGAGATTCTCCCCGGCCGACCCTGACCTGGATGACGCCCTGGCCCTTCTCGCTCCTGATCGACCCCGCACCGACACGACCGGCGCCCTGCCACCTGGTGGCGCTCTGGAGGATCGTTTGGGCATCTGGGCCATCAAGACATTCCCCCCTTCCGCCTGGGCCCGTACCCCCGTGCGCGAGCTCGCGATCCAAGAAATTCCCATCCACAGGTTCTACGGCCAAAAGATCCTCTACGCCGTGCTCGGTCTCGCGATCCCACCGCTGCTGTCCGCGTTCTTCTCGCTCATGGGGTTGAACTTGCCATTCTTCATCCCAACGGCCGCCTCCCTGGGTCTGGCCGGGTTCATGTTCTTCATGCCTGATCTGACTGTCCGCGAACGTGCCACAGAAACTCGCGCGGAATTCTCCCGGGCACTGATCGCCTACATCGACCTCGTCGCGCTCGAGCGCAACTCAGGATCGGGCACCCGACAAGCCATGGAAGTCGCCGCGGAGATTGGTGACAGTCGACCGTTCAAGCGCATCAGCCAAGAACTCGCCCGATCGCGTTGGTCCGGTCAAGCTCCGTGGGATGCCCTTCGTGCTCTGTCCGAAGAACTCGGCGTCCCCGAACTTGACGAGTTCGCCGACATCATGCGGCTCTCAGGAGAGCAGGGATCCCAGGTGTACGCACACCTGCGCGCCCGATCCGCCGCTATGCGTGATGCGCTCCTCAAAGATGAGCTCGCCAGGGCGAACGCGATCGGGGAACGCATGTCGATCCCCATGTCTCTCCTGGGTGTCATCTTCATGGCGATCCTGGTCGCACCAGCGCTGCTCAGAGTGATGGCCGGCGGCAGCACCTGACCCACACGAGGAAGAATATTCGAAAGACTTGTCCCAGAATGGCCCATATACGCACCTTCTTAGGGTGAGGGCCTCATCGACATCAACAGGGGGAAACAAAAATGCTGAAGTTCGCCGTCGTTCTGCACATCCTGGCCGTGGCCCTCCAAGACCACGCAACCTCGATTTCCACAAGACGCCGTGAGGAACGCGGATCCGTCACCATCGAGAACGTGCTGTGGGCCGTGGCCGTCATCGCCTTCGTCGGCATCGTCGTCGCGGCGATTCGGGCCTATGTGTCCCGCGAGGCCGGGAAAATCAACTAACCACATGCTCTCCTCCGCCGCGTCCTCCCGCCTCCGTCGACCTTGGTTGACGTGCCTGCGTGAGCGCGGTTCGGCCTCGATCGAGATGGTGGTCCTGATGCCGGCCCTGTTCGCGATCATGTTCCTCGGCATGCAGGCGGCCCTGTTCTATCACGCAGGATCACTTGCCGCCGCAGCCGCGCAAGAAGGTGCCAGAGTAGCTGGCGCCGAACGCGGAAGCGCTGCTGCCGGAATTTCCGAAGCTGGCGCCTACGTCGCGGATGTTGCCGGAGATTCGCTCACCCACCCCCGGGTCACCGGGTCACGAAATGCGCAAACGGCCACGGTCACTGTTCGTGGCCGAAGCCTGTCGGTAGTGCCTGGATGGAACCAGACGGTCACAAAGTCCGCGACCGTCCCCGTCGAGCGGGTCACCCAATGACTCGCCAGCCGAAGGAGCGCGGTTCGGCCTCCATCGAGGCCGCGGTCGGCGTTCCAGCCTTCATCCTGTTTATCGGTCTCATAATCTTCGCGGGGCGGCTGGCCATCGCTCACAACGCCGTACAGGCATCCGCAGCCGAGGCGGCCCGCACCGCCTCCATTGCCCGGACCCAACCAGAAGCGATCGCGCAAGCTACGTCTTCCGCTGCCGCGTCCCTGACAAACCAGAACGTCAACTGCTTGTCCCAGCGGGTCCAAGTCGACACCGCGGGCTTCGCGGCGCCGGCGGGCACCGAAGCCACGGTCACCGCCACAGTGACCTGCGTCGTCAACCTCTCCGATCTGTCCGTCCCCGGCGTTCCTGGTTCCCGCACCGTGACAGCCACCATGACCTCACCCATCGACACCTACAGAGAAAGGTGAGGGCGGGTTCATGAATTCTGAAAGAATCTTGGCACCGAATACGCATGCACGACGTGGCGGCCGTCGCGAGGAGCGCGGATCTGTGTCGATCTGGCTCGCCACCACCAGCTTCGTCATGATCATCTTGGTCGGCCTCGCCGTCGATCTCGGCGGCCAAGTCCAAGCCCAGCAGCGCGCCCGCGATGTCGCCGCCCAAGCAGCCAGAACCGCCGGTCAGCAAGTCCAGGCCTCGACCGCTATTCGTGGCGAAGGCGCCTTCGCTGACGCATCCCGCGCCAGAACCGCCGCCCAGGCCTACCTAGCATCGGCCGGTGTCACCGGCACCGTCTCCATCGGAGGGGGCAACACAATCACTGTGAACACCACCGAGCGCTACTTCACCAAGTTTCTCGGGATCATCGGCATCAACTCGATGACCGTCACAGGCAAAGCTTCATCACGCCTCGTGCGTGCCGTAGAAGGAAACGAAAAGTGATACTCCGACTTAAGGCACTAGCGGCCGGAACTGGTCTCATCGCGATCGTCGTGGGCCTTCCCGTCCTCTTGATCGCGATCGGCGCCAACCCGATCCCCGCGACGTTCCCAACCTTGGACTCGATCACGGGTGCGCTCACGACTCCCGACGACGGTTCCCTCCTGCTCGGTGTCGTCGCCGCGATGGCCTGGGCGGCGTGGGTATTCCTTGCAGCTTCCATCTTGGTCGAGGTTGCTGCCGCGGTACGTGGCATAAGTGCACCGCGCATCCCGCTTCTTCGATTCCCGCAGACCATGGTTCGTCCGCTCGTAGCGACGGCAGCTCTGCTGATGGTCGCAACACCCCTGCTCGCTTCCCCATCCGCGACCGCCGCCCCCACTGAAACCTCCTCCGCCTCGCCCTTGCCCGTTTCCTCCCTGATCGGGGCCAATGAAACACAGACTGAGTCCGTGGCCGCCCAGGAGGCCTCTGAGGCCCTTGAAGATGCCCCCGCGGTTGTCACCCACACAGTGAAGAGAGGTGAATCGCTGTGGGGTATCGCCGAGGCTTTCTTGGGCGACGGTGCGAGGTTCCGCGAGATCGTCGACCTCAACCAAGGTCTCCTCGATGGTCATGCGTCATTCATCGAGCCGGGCTGGGAACTGCAGATCCCCTCCGCATCACCGGCGCCCACCAACGGTGAGCGCCAAGTCGTCGCCGGCGATACCCTTTCGCAGATAGCCTTGGAGGAACTCGGCGACGCAAACCTCTATCCGGAGATATTCGAAGCATCACGCGACATCGTTCAGACTGGCGGCGGCCACCTCATTGATCCCGATGCCATCGACGTGGGCGACAACCTCGAGATCCCCGCTGCGATCGGTGCGCCACCTGCACCGTCCGCCATGTCTGAGCCGGCCCCGGCCCCTGCGCCAGCCGTACCCGACGGGTCCGCAGCAGAGCCGGCTGCCCCCGCGGCCGAGACGCCACAAGCCGCTGACGAGCAGACCAACGCCGAAGCCGGGGACGAGGCCTCCTCGTGGCCGTCCCGCACCGAGTACGGGGTCGGCGCACTCCTCGCTGCCGGCGTCATCACACTGATCGCGGCCCGCCGCCGTGCCCAGCAGCGCCGTCGCCGCCCCGGCCAGCACATCCCGATGCCTACCGCTGAGACCGCCGATCTCGAGCAAGAGCTACGTGTCGTCGCCGACACAATCTCCTTCAGCGCCGTCGGCACCGCCCTCCGAACTCTCGCCCAGAACTGCGCCCAGGACGGTTCCGCCCTACCCAGGGTGCGTGCTGGTCGCCTGACCGCCACCCAATTCGACCTCTACCTGGACGAACCCGCAGCCCTCCCCGCACCGTGGACCGGCACCGCCGACGCAACCGTGTGGACACTCCAGGTAGAAAACACCGTCGACCTCGATGCCGACTCGGTCGCCGACGTTCCTTCCCCGTACCCGGCGTTGGTCACGATCGGTCACGACACAGAAGGCGGCCACGTCTTCCTCGACCTGGAATACCTGGGAGCACTGGGAGTTATCGGAGACGACACCCAGACCCGCGAGATCCTCACGGCCCTAGCCGTCGAACTCGCCACCTCGATCTGGGCAGATGACCTCCAAATCACGGTCGTCGGCGACTGCGCAGGCCTTGAAGACGCTCTCCAGACCGGCCGCATCCGCTACCTGCCGACCGCCGGCAGGATTCTGGAAGATCTCGAAGCCCGAGCCTCGGCCGATCGCGCAGCCTTGGCTGAGGACGACAGCCCAGACCTGAATCACGCCCGCGTATCCGGCGCCGCCCCCGACGCGTGGATGCCTGAAATCGTGCTCCTCACCGGTCCGATCACTGATCGCCAACGTAACCAGATCGACAACCTCGTCGAGCAGCTGCCCCGAGTCGCCCTCGCCGCTGTCACCAGCGGTTTGGCGGTAGGGGAGTGGGCGTTGCAGCTAGGCGCCGGCGACGAGCCCGACCTGGCCGTTCTGTCCCCGATCGGCCTGCAGCTGCGACCCCAACGCATCCCCGCAGAGCAATACACCCACCTCCTGGAAATGGCAGCCCTCACTGGCGACCCACCACGGGATTCGCCCGACGTCGAAGACATCTCGCCTGAACCTTCACTGGCCGAGCTCAACGCGATCACGACCGAGCCCGAGGTCGAACCCGACGTCGACGAGACCCAGGTCGAGATCTCGAACCCGCCTGAGCCTGAAGCAGAGACCGCCAGTGACACGTCTGCGGCCGACCCGGCCCTCCTCGAGGTTGAAGATGAGCGCGCCGCGACCCCGGACGTAGCAGCTGCGGGCCTGGTCGACGAGGAAGACTCAGACGTTCAACCTTTGCCCCTGCCGGCGCCCATGATCCTCGTCCTGGGCGAGCCCGACATCGTGCACGCCACCGGAACGGTCGCCCCCTCGAAGCGCTCACGTCGCATCGAACTTGCCGCGTACCTCGCCCTCAACCCTGGTGCCACACGCACAGCGATCGACGACGCAATCTGGCCCGCTCGCAAGACTGACAACAATCTCCAAACGAGAAACACCGCGACGTCGAACCTACGCAAATGGTTAGGCGCCAACCCTGCAGGTGAGGACTACTTACCCCGCCATCAGTCCGGTGCCGGATACGGATTCCTTCCGGAGGTTCGTTCTGACGTCGACGTCTGGTCTGAGCTCCTTGACGGTGGCCCATGGAAGGCCTCAACGGAAAACCTTGAGGCCGCTCTCTCCTTGGTTCGCGGCCGGCCCTTCGCCGACCAGGCCTCGCGCTACTACGCCTGGGCCGAAGGCCTTCGCCAGCGCCTGATCAGCGAGATCGCCGATGCCTCGTACGAGCTCACTCGCCGCCGTCTCATGGATGGCCGGTGGCGTGCCGCCGAAGAGTCCGTTGTTGCGGGGCTAGCTGTTGAACCTGTCGACGAACGGCTGTGGCGCATGCGCATCCTCGCTGCCCATGAATCCCACTCCGCTGACGCAGAACGCGAAGCAATCGAAATTTTGCTTACAATCACGTCAAGGCTCGAATTCGACCTTGAACCCGAGACCGTCCGACTTCTGGAGGCACTGAAAGATCCTCGAGCTGGACTGGACGACCTCATGGCGGAGGCGCTATGAGCCACACAAAGGGGGGAACCGATGAAATCCATCGGGATCAAGATCACCGCAGCGACAGCTGTCGTAGCACTCACCATGCTCACCGGGGCATGCAGCAACGAGAAGCCCGCAGACCCGACTCCCAAGACCTCAGCAACCCCCACAGCTACGCCATCTCCCACGACCGAGCGCGAAAAGGCGATAGCCGCCGCTGAGGCCGCTCTGGTCCGGTATCTCAAGGTCTACGACGAACTCGCCAAGGACCCCGCGGGTGACATCAAGACTTTGGAGAGCGTCGCTGGTGGCACCGGGCTTGCCTTGGCCCAGCGCATCGTTTCTCAGCGGGAGAAGCGTGGCCTTCGCAGCCTGGTATCTGCCACTCGAACGAGTACGAAGGTGGTCGAGGTCACCCTTGCGAATGACCTCGAAAAGGGCGAAGTCCCCACCGTTGTGCTGGAAGTTTGCTCTGATGCCCGCAAGGCCCAGACCGTTGACTCTGCCGGTAAGACCGTGGAGCCGGATGCACCCAACGACTATCCGAAAATTCGTTACGGCCTCTCGAACTTTGGCTACCCAGACGGTGAACGCTGGGTCCTCGCGTTCAGTGACTACGACGGAAAGGCCTCCTGCAAATGAGCCGCCTAATCTCGGGTTTGGTAGCAGTCATATTTTCGTTCGTCGTCCTCGCCCCTTCCGCATCAGTCGCCACTGACCCGCCGGAGCCTCCGCCCGTCGGCTGCGACGATTCCGGCTACTGCCAGGGCGAGGTCGGTGGTGGCGGGACAGGCGCCCCGGGTGATGAGACCCCCGCTGGTGGCGGTGGTCCGGAGAAGTGCGTATCCAAGGGCAAGGAAATCCCGTGCACTAGCTCCACTTACCCAGGTTTCTGGAGCAATGACCGTGCTTGCTATGTCAGCCCCACTTCCCCCGCACCGCCAAAGTCCGACCCGATCTGGGGCGGCCGCACCAACGGCACAGTTTTCCAATGCATCACCCCAGGGGTCACCCTCGCGGACTACTTTTGGTCTGACTCCACCCCCGCGGGACCAGACCCTCGCGTGCTAGCCGAGCGAGCGATCGCCGCGATGCAGCTGCGCCCCGTCACGATCGGCATCGTCCCCGAGGACCGCCCCGGCCGAGTTGGCCTCGTCGGCATGCCCGTGTGGATGTGGTCTTCGGCTGGCGGAGACCAGGTTGCAGGCCCGATCACCCGCACGGCTTCTGCCGCGGGGTTCACGGTGACAGCTACCGCGAGATTGCAGCGTGTCGCATGGAACATGGGCGACGGGAAAACAGTCGTCTGCCACGGTCTAGGAACTCCTTACCAGGACTCGTACGGCAAGAAGTCGTCTCCGACCTGCGGTCACAGCTACGTGCGCCAAGGCAAACGCACCGTGACCGCGACGTCGTACTGGGTCGTCGAATGGTCGGGCATCGGCCAGGCCGGCACCATCCCGCTGGACCTGAAGGACTCGACCAACGTCACGATCGGCGAAGTCCAGGTCCTCACCCAATAACGGTGTTTCTCCAACCCGGGCCATTTCAGACTGGCACACTCAGTCGATGACCTCCCGGTCTATTAAGGGGCGGTCGGTGGCTCACGCCGGGGGAGCGCTTGGCGTGGATCGAGGCCGGCGTTGGTTGTCATTTCCTCGAGTCCGAGCAGGGGGATTCCTGCGGCGGGCCTGGTGCGCTCGTATTGGCTCAGCACGTACCGGCTGAACAGCGGCACCGCCATGGCGAGCTGGCCACGCTTGGGCACGTAGACGTCGCCCTCTTCGATCAGCTCTTCGCGTATCCAGGAGATCTCCTGGTGGGTACGCCCGAGGGCGCTGGCGACGGCCGATGAGGCTGCGCGGCCGCCCAGTAGGGCCAGGGCGGCGAGGAACTCCATCTGTCGGTCGGTGATGCGGTCCCAGCGTGGGCCGAGGGTGCGGCGCTCCAGCTGCGCAGCTGCCAGGGGGATCGCGTCGTCGACGTCGGCCGCCGTGATCGTGTCGGGTCCCGCGGCCGTGGTCCATGCGGTATGCGCGAATAGTTGGAGGTGGGCGGGGTAGCCGTTGCTGACCTCGACCACTTTGGTGGCCGCGTCGTGCTCCCAGAGCACGTCGAGTTGGCGGGCCGGCTCGACCACGGCGTAGCGAGCGTCCTCCTCGTCGAGTGTCAGTGGGATGTTCTCAAGCACGAAGAGTCGGTCCGGGTGGGTTACCCCTGCCTTGCGCAGAGCTTCGGGAGTGAAGGGCAGTCCGGTCCCGGCGAAGAGCACTGCGGCGTCGGGATGGTCCACGTTGAGCCGGTGCAGGGTCGCGGCGAGCAATGCGAGGTCCGGCCCGGAGGCCACCTGTAGCTCGTCGACCGTCACCAGGAGCCCGCCACGGGGAGAGTCCTTGCCGACCTCTGCGGCCCTGGCGACGCTGGCCGCAGA
>Ga0209584_10000040_pt1 | contig 28132 bp, 24 predicted proteins | sample NGEPerD_FD_184507 | JGI IMG/M metagenome (GOLD analysis project Ga0209584, IMG submission 184507) | Arctic peat soil microbial communities from the Barrow Environmental Observatory site, Barrow, Alaska, USA - NGEE PermafrostAB12-D... | ecosystem: Environmental > Terrestrial > Soil > Wetlands >...
CGGTGGTCGGTGGTCGGTGGTCGGTGGTCGGTGGTCGGTGTGGGCGAGGGTGAGTGGTCGGTGTGGGCGAGGGTGCAACGCGAGCCGGCACAGGAACTTGACCGCGCGATATCCGGCCCAGCGGCGCGCCTGATGCGGCTGGGGCGTGCCGTTGGGACCGGGGACGCCAAGGCTGGGCCGGGCGCGCTGGGCTCGCGTTGTCGGCGGCCGGTGATGGGTGGTGGCCCGGATTTGGCTGCCGTCGGAGCTGGGAGGATCGGCCGGCCGTGGTGGGTGCGCGACCGCCAGTTGGCCGCCCTGCTGTGGCCTCTTGGGCACGGGCCCGGAGCCTCCCAGCGGATGATCACGACTTCCGGCCCATTCAGGTTGTGGCGCAACACGAAATGGCCGCAGGCGTTGATCATCCGACACACGCTGGACCCGAGGGCCCACGCGTCCGGGACGTCGGTCAGGAGCGCTCCGAAGGTAGGTCAGCGGCACATCGCTGAGAGCCCGGTCACCGGTACATCGCTGAGAGCCCGGTCAGCGGTACATCGCTGAGAGCCCTCTCAGCGGTACATCGCCGAGAGCCCGGTCAGCGGCACACCGAGGTAAGCCCGGTCAGCGCCCGCGCTCATCCTGCGTTGCGTCGGCAGGTCGCGGCTGGACGGGCACCCGGCGCAGCCAGAGCCGGATGCCCTGCCAGCGGATCAGCGCGGAAGTCCGCAGGGTGACGAACGGCCAGCGCACCAGCGAGCCCAGCACGACACGGGTGGTCGCCGCGCGGCCGGCGCCACTGAGGGTGGCCACGAACGGCGTCGCATCGTCCTGCCGCAGCGCGATGGACACCGTCAGCCGATCAGCGGGCAGTGGGGTGCGCATCAGATAGGTCCCGCCCATCGGCAGGAACGGCGACACGTAGAACTCCTTGCCGACCTGGTCACGCCCGGATTCGTCCGGCCGCAGCAGGTAGACGTGCCGTCCGCCGTAGGTGTTGTGCACCTCCGCGATGACCGCCACCAGATCGTCGCCGGACAGGCAGTAGAACACCGAGAGTGGGTTGAAAACATGGCCGGCGATCCGCGGGCAGGTCAGCAGCAGGATGCGATCGGCCGACAGATCGTTCCTGGCGAGTAGGGACCGTGCGTTCTCGCTCAAGGTCCCGCGCGGATCGCCCAGGTGGTCGCTCGCCCGAAATCGCGCGAAGGGCTGAAGTAGGCGGGGGAGCGCCGGCACAGCATCGACGTCCACCAGCCAGAAGTAGGACGTGTAGCTGAACCGGCGGGTCACCGCGCCGGGAGCGTTGGAGTTCCGTTGGTGCGAAACGGTGGCGCGATAGATCCGCGCGGTCGATCCTGGGGTCGCACGCGCCGGCTCCGGCCGGGACTGCGCCGGATCCGGCGACATGTCCGGCCCGATCTGCAGCCCGGCCGTCGGGGCCGGGCCGTCCTGGTGCGGGCGCAGGGTCGTCACGTGGTCACCAGCCGGCTCCGAACGACTCCGCGGCGCGGACCCCGGAGACGCAGCCGTCCTCGTGGAATCCCCAGCCCTGCCAGGCACCGGCGAACGCGGTGCGGCCGGTGTTCAGTGTCGGCACCTCCAGCTGCGCGGCCACCGACGCCCTGGTGTACGTCGGGTGCGCGTACGTCATCTCCGCCAGTACCAGGGTCGGATCGATCGCGCCGTCCCCGTTGAGCGTCACGACATAGTCGGACGGATCGGAGATCCGTTGCAGGCGTTTCAGGTCGTAGCTGATCTTGACGCGATCGTCGTCGGAGGAGCAGTCGTCCATCCGGTAGTTCCAGGACGCCCGCGCCCGCGGCGCCCGCGGCAGCACCGAACCGTCGGTGTGCAGCACCGCGCGCGAGGGCACGTAGGCGAAGGCACCGAGCAGTCGCGTCTCGTCCGCGGTCGCGTCGGCGAGCAGGGCCAGCGCCTGGTCCGGATGCGTCGCGATGACGACCCGGTCGGCGTGGTGCATCTGGTCGGCGTCGTCACGGATCTGCACGCCGTCGTGGTGCCTGGTCACCGCGCGGACTCCGGTGGCCGTGTGCACCGCAGAGAGGTCCTTGGCCGCGCGCTCGACGTAGGTCCGCGAACCGCCGATCACTGTCCGCCATTGCGGCGACCCGGTGACTGTCAACATGCCGTGGTTGTCCAGGAAGCGGAACAGGTACTTCGCAGGGTAGTTCCGCGCACCGTCGAACCCACAGGACCATACGGCCGCGACCAACGGCAGCATGAAGTGGTCCGCGAAGTACCGGCTGAATCGCCCGGCCGTAAGGAATTCGCCGAGGGTCTGGCCGTCGTCTCCACCGGCCAGCACCGCCGCGGCTCGACGGTGGAAGAGCTTGACCTGCGCGAGCATCGCAAGGTACCGGGGCCGGAGCGCCGCGGACGGCTGCGCGAACAACCCGGACAGGCCCTTCGCCCCTGCGTACTCCAGCCCGCAGCCGTCGCAGCGGACGCTCATCGACATCTCCGACTCCTGGGTTGCCACGCCCAGGTCGGCGAACAGCCGGAGCAGGTTCGGGTAGGTGCGCTCGTTGTGCACCAGGAAGCCCGAGTCCAGCCCGGCGATCACTCCCGACGACAACGGAACCTCGTGGGTGTGCGCATGACCGCCGAGCCGGCCGTCGGCCTCGAACAGGTGCACGTCGAATCGGCGCTGCAGCAGGTAGGCGGCGGTCAGCCCGGACACTCCACTGCCGACGACAGCGACGGTCGGGCGCGGACCTGCAGCGGACGGCCGGGACATCGCTGGTGCTCTCCTCAAGCTCGGTGGACGGTGATTGGTGGACTGTGATTGACAGTGCGGCTCGCGGCGACGACTGTGCCGAGACGACCCTGGGCAGCACCGACGCGAACGAATCCCCACCCTCATTCGTACCGGACCCGCGGGTGGACGGGTAGTCCGACGGCGTCACGGCCGTGCCATGGATACGCCGGTGCAGGCCCGATTGGATGACCGTTCAGCCGATCGTTGCCCGGGACCGGTGTCGCGATGTGTCGATGGTGGGTCCGGCGGGCCTGACCCGCCCACCTATGGTCGGTGTCATGCCTGCGGACGTCCCGACCATCATCGCCACCTCCATCGGATTCGATTCCCGCGGTCGCGACCGGTTCGACTGGGACGCCGGTCCGATCTTCGACCTCGCCGCAGACCTCTCCGGAGCCGAGCGAACGCCGCGGGTCTGCTACCTGGGCACGGCGACCGGGGACAACGCGACGCTGATCGCCGGGGTGTATTCCGCCTTGACGACCCGGTTCCACCCGAGTCACGTCGAGTTGTTCTCCATGCCGAACGTCGCGGACGTGCGCGAGCACTTCCTCGCCCAGGACGTCATCTGGGTGGGCGGGGGTTCGGTGGCGAACCTACTGGCGCTGTGGCGGCTGCACGGCTGGGACGAGTACCTCTACGACGCGTGGCAGGCGGGCGTGGTGCTCGGCGGGGTGTCCGCTGGCTCGATCTGCTGGCACCTGGGCGGAACCACCGACTCCTTCGGTCCGGAGTTGCGGCCGGTGACCAACGGTCTCGGGTGGCTGCCGTACTCCAACGGCGTGCATTACGACTCAGAGCCGCAGCGCCGCCCGCTATTCCACCGGCTGATCGGCGATGGCACCCTGCCCGCGGGCTATGCCACCGACGACGGAGTCGGGCTGGTGTACCGGGGCACCGAGGTGGTGGAGGCGGTCGCGGACCGCCCCGGGTGCTCCGCCTACTTCGTCAAGGCCGGTCCGGATGACCGAGCGGTGGAGACGGTGATGGAGCCGCGCCGGTTGCGCTGACGCCGTTCCCTCCGGGCCGTCTTGCGCTGCGAGCGTGTCCGGGTGACCGCGAGCCCGCAGCCGACCGATCACGCCGGTAGCTCACCGATCGGGAACGCCCGAACCACTGCTCTAGACTCTGCCGCGGAGGCGTGTCCGAGTGGCCGAAGGAAGCCGCCTTGAAAGCGGCCAGGTGTCAAAGCCTCGGGGGTTCGAATCCCTCCGCCTCCGCTGGTTGTCGAGGGCACTCTCGGAGTCGGGTCGGGTCCGCGATCATTCAGGGAAGCAAGTTCAGAGATCGGGTGTGACGTGGCCTCACCACCGTGAAATGCCGACGGTCGAGTGTCGCGATGTCGTGAATTCCGAGGCGTTCGGCGAGGGCGAGCACTGTGGCGTCGGTGGTGCCGAGACGCAGGTCCGCGTACTGGATGACAAGTTCTGCTGTGCGGCGGTAGTCGGAACGAGTCGGGTCCAGGGGGTCCGAAGGTCCCGTCGGCCATGGATAGCAAGAAACCCGCTTCCACGCGGTTGCCGCCCAACTGATTCATCAGGTACCCGACCTCGGCAACCACTGTTGGCGGAACGAGGATGGCACGTCCGGCGAGTCTCAGACCGGTCAGCAGATCTTCGCACTGACGGTGATGGTCATCAGTCCTGATCGCGGCGGCAACCAATGGACGGGTGCCGCACACGATCACCGTCAGCGCCCGAATCCCTCGGCAAGGATCTCGTCGGTTCGCTCCGATGTGTCCCCGTCATCGGCAGCGATGGAGGCGATCCACGATGGGGGCCACGACGTTCTCGGAGCACTGCCGGACGTCAGTCTGGTGACTTCCGCTATCGCCCGGGTGACCTGCTGCTCGGGAAGGGCGTCGACCAGCCGATGAAGCTCGTCCCGTGCGGCCGTCATACGGGCGACGATACCTATTGCCGCAGATGGTTGAGAAATGTCAGCGGTGCGCATGTGGATAACTTGCTGGTCGCCGCGGCAACCTTCGCGAACTTGTGACCTCTAGCCTCCGACCGACAAGTCGGCCCACAGCGGCGTATCCGGCCGTAGGGTGCCCGGGTGAGCCCGTTCGAGATCGTCGCCATCTTCCTGGCCGGCGTGGCGGCGGGCACGATCAACACGATCGTCGGGTCGGGCACCCTGGTCACCTTCCCGACGCTGCTGGCCTTCGGCTACCCGCCGGTGGTCGCGACCATGTCCAACGCCATCGGCCTGGTGCCCGGCAACGTGTCAGGGACCTGGGGATACCGGCGGGAGCTCAAGGGTCAGGGACCCCGGCTGCGCTGGCAGATACCGGCCTCGTTCCTCGGCGCGATCACCGGTGCCTGGCTATTGCTACACCTGCCGGAGAGCACCTTCCAGAAGGTCGTCCCGGTCCTGCTGGTGATCGCGCTGATCCTGGTGGTCATCCAGCCGCGGCTGCAGATCGCCCTGCGCCGGCGGGCCGAGGCGGCCGGCCGGGATCACGCGGTGATGGGTCGCGGCCAATTCGTGCTGCTGATCATCGGGACCTACCTGGTCGGCATCTACGGCGGCTATTTCGCCGCGGCTCAGGGGATCCTGCTGGTCGGCGTGATGGGCGCGCTGCTCGCGGAGAGCATGCAGCGCATCAACGCGGCCAAGAACATGCTGGTGCTGATCGTCAATGTGGTCGCCGCGACGGCCTACACGATCGTCGCGCACGACCGGATTGCCTGGGCCGCAGCGGGTCTGATCGCGGTGGGATCATTGATCGGCGGGTTCATCGGTGCCGGCGTGGGGCGCAAGCTGTCGCCGGTGGCGTTGCGCGCCGCGATCGTGGTGCTCGGCCTCATCGCGCTGTGGCGGCTGCTGGCGCTCTGATCGGCGCCCTGATCGTTGATCACGGTGGCGCGAACTCCAGCCGGACACCGACCAGCCGCACCGGCCGCCGACGCTCGAAGCGCTCCAGCACGTCCAGTGCGGCCGACTCGACCAGCGCCGGATCAAGGGTGGGGGAGGCCAGGCGTGCGCTGTGCGTCGAGGTGAAGAACGGCGCGAACCGCACCTTCACGGCCACCCTGGCTCCCGGCCTGCCGTCGGTCGCGACGTCCGCGCAGACCCGACGGGCGAGCGACGCGACCTCCGCGCGCACGTCGTCCCACTCCGTGAGGTCCTGCTGGAACGTCGTCTCCCGGCTGCGGGACCGTGGCACCCAGGGCTCGCCGTTGACGGTTCGGCGGCCGAGGCCCTTGGCCAGCTGGACCAGCCACGGGCCGGTGGCGGGTCCGAACTCCCCGGCCAACACTGCGGGGTCGGCCGCCGCCAAATCGCGGACCAGCAGGTAACCGAGGTCGGCCAACTTCTGCGAGGTTTTGGCGCCGATGCCCCACAGCGCCCTGGTGGGACGGTCGAACATCACCTCGGCCCAGTTCTCGGCCGTCAGCCGGTATACCCCGGCCGGTTTGCCGAACTCGGTGGCGAGCTTGGCCCGCAGGGTGTTGTCGCCGATGCCGATCGAGCAGTGCAGCGCGGTCTGCTCCAGGACTGCTGCCTGGATCTCCCGGGCCAGGGACTCGGGGTCTTCGGTGTCGGCGCCGAGAAAGCACTCGTCCCAGCCGATCACCTCGACGATGACGTCGAACGAGCGCAGCACCCGCTGGACCGACGCCGACGCCTCCTCGTACGCGGAGTTGTCGGCGGGCAGGAACACCGCCTGTGGGCAGCGTTTCAGCGCGGTGCGCAGCGGGATGCCGGAGTGCACGCCGAATTCCCGGGCCGCGTACGACGCGGTCGCGACGACGCCGCGCTGGGTCGGGTCGCCGGCCCCGCCCACCACCACCGGCAGACCGGCCAGCTCGGGGTGACGGAGCATCTCGACGGCAGCGATGAACTGGTCCATGTCGACGTGCAGCACCCACACGCCCTCCAGTCTGCGACGACACCCCGACACCCGCGCTCAGCGCGGCAGCTCGTCGAGCCGTCGGGTGAGGAATCGGCGGTCGGCGTCGGAGGTGACCGGATCGAGCGCCCGTCGGTAGGCCTGCGCTGCCTCGCGGTGACGCCCGAGCCTGCGGAGCAGGTCCGCCCTGGTGGCGGGGGCCAGGTGGGTGGTAGCCGGTCAACAGGCCGTTGGTGTCCAGTTGGTCGACCAGGTTCAGCCCTGCCCGCGGGCCGTCGCTCATCGCCACGGCGACGGCCCGGTTCAGCGCGACCACCGGGCCGGGGTGCAACTCCGCCAGTCGGTCGTACGGCTCGGCGATCTGCGCCCAGTCCTTGTCGGCGGCGGTGGGCGCCGTCGCGTGGCAGGCGGCGATCGCGGCCTGCAGTTGATACGAGCCGAGCAGCCGGCGCCGGGCCGCGCGGTCGAGAGCGTGCAGCCCCTCCGCGGTCGCGGCCCGGGTCCCACCGCGCACGGTCCTGCTCCTTCAGCGTCATGGGCACACCGTGGCCGCCCACCCGGGCGTCTCGCCTGCTGCGCTGCAGCAGCAGCAGCGTGAGCAGCCCCCGGGCCTCCGGTTCGTCGGGCATCAGCACCGTCAGCGATCTGGTGAGCCGCATCGCCTCGTCGCACAGCGCGGCGCGCACCACGGACGGACCCGCGGTCGCCGAGTATCCCTCGTTGAACAGCAGGTAGAGCACCGCCAGCACACCCTGCGTGCGGTCCGGGAGCAGGTGGGCGGGTGGTACCCGGTAGGGGATTCCGGCGTGCCGGATCTTCCGTTTCGCGCGGACCAGGCGCTTGCGCCATGGTCGGCTCCGGTACCAGGGAGGCGCGGGCGATCTCGGCGGTCGTCAGCCCGGCCAGCGTGCGCAGGGTCAGCGCGACCCCGGCCTCGAGCGACAGCGCGGGATGAGCGCAGGTGAAGATCAGCCGCAGCCGGTCGTCGGGGATCTCGTCATCTCCGCGGTCCGTCCAGTCGGGCGGGGCGGTCGTCATCGCGACCTCCTGGAGCTTGACCGCTTCCGTCTTGACGGGCTTCCAGATGGGCGGCTTGATCGGAGATGTCACCATGACGTCAAACACCGGATGCCAGGATCGACACTCCGTCCTGACTATTTCCCGAGCGGGCGAGCGATGGTCAGCGGGAGTAGCTGCCCGATGCCGTGAGGAACACGTCGTTCTCCTCCGGCGACCCGATGGTCACCCGCACGCCGCCGGTGGCGTCGGCGAACGCTCGGACGATCACCTTCCGGGATTCACAGTGCGCGGCGAAGTCGGCAGCGCGGTCCTTCAGCGGCAGCCAGACGAAGTTCGCCTGTGACGGCGGGACCTCGTAGCCCTGCTCGCGCAGGGCCGCAGTGACCCGGTCCCGCTCGCCGACGACTTGCTTCCACCGGGGGGCCAGGTCGTCCTTCGCCGCCAGCGCGGCGAGCGCCGCCGCTTGTGCCAGGGTGTTCAGGGAGAACGGAATGGCCACCTTGCCCATCGCGGTGATCACCTCTGGCGCGCCGACGGCATACCCGACCCGGAGGCCGGCCAGCCCGTACGCCTTCGAGAGCGTCCGGAGCGAGACCACATTCGGCCGGTTCACCGCGAAATCCAGCCCGTCGGGGGAATCCGGACTCACGTCGAATTCGCGGTAGGCCTCGTCGATCACCACGAGCACGTCCTGCGGAATGGTGTCCAAGAATTCGGCGAAACCATCGCGGCGAATGGCCGTCCCGGTCGGATTGTTCGGTGTGCAGACGAATATCAGCCGGGTCTGCGAATTGACCGCCTCGGAAATCGCGAACAGGTCGAGCTCATGATCGACGGTGACCGGAACCCGGACCGCAGTGGCGCCGGTGATCTGCGTGACGATCGGGTAGGCCTCGAACGACCGCCAGCCGAACACCACTTCGTCGCCCTCGCCGGCCGTCGCCTGTACCAATTGCTGGCACAGCGCGACGGACCCGTTCCCGGCGATGACGTGGTCGGCCGGCGCGCCGGTGTGCTCCGCGAGCGCTCGAATCAGCGCCTGCGCGCCCATGTCCGGATAGCGGTTGATACCCGCCGTTTCGTGGGCGACGGCGTCAGCGATGGCGTCGGCGATCGCCGGCAGGGTCGGGAAGGACAGCTCGTTCGAGGCTAACTTGATCGCGCCGGGCACGCTGCGGCCGGGGGCGTACGCCGGGAGCGAGTCCAGCGCCGCTCGGGTCCGGACCGTCATGACGGTGACCTCCTTGTCAGCCGAATCCTGCTGGGTGTGCAATCGCGCGGCGGACCGGGTGCGAGCCCGCTGGTTGCGTGAGTGGTCCAGGATGACAACCGACGTGCGGCTGGCCGGTTCTTGCTGCCCGACGGCACTGTAGCGTCGGCGGCTCCCGGGCCGATCAGGGCGGGAGTCAACGGCGCAACGGGTGGCAGCCGGATCTGGCCACTGCAGGGCTGCCAATGGCGGCGCGGTAGATGCCGCGGTGGGTGACTCCGAACCTCGCGATACGGACGATTCGGGCATTGTCCTACGAATTTCTTTTCGCTGCGGATCGTCTGCTGCGTTGGGGCGGCCGCCCGTCCGAGCTGATCCAATTACTACTCTTGGTGATTGTTTCGCCCCGAGTTATTCAGCGGCATCCGTGGAGAGCCCGACGGCCAAGGCATTGAACTGATGTCACCTTCGCCACCGCACGAAATAGTCTCAACTGACCGTGGCTATTGTGAAACAATCAATGATGGCAACGACGGAACGACAGGCAGACAACAGTCCTCAGAGAAGTTCGGCACCAAGTTGATCAAGTTCGTCGCGCGGATTGTCGGTCTTGCGGCGGTGGCAATGGCGCTGATCCTCTTCGGTTCGACGCTCACCGGCGTCCTGCAGTGGGTTCTCGTCGGCGCAGGGGTGGTGCTGTTCATCGGTCTCGGTCTGTACGGCAGCGCCTTGTCAGGCGAGACCCGGCGAAAGCTGGGCCCGTTGCCGCTCGGCGAGCCCGACCGCGACTTGGACTCCTTGCCCTTGACGAAACAGTGGCGCGAGCAGCGCTCTCGGCGGTCAGCGCAGCAAGCCGGCGGAACTGCAGACGACTCGCGGTCCTGATCTCGCCTTCGCCCCCAGCGGGCCGGCCCCCGGCGGGCGGCATCCCGCCAGGTGGGCCGGCCGTCACACCCTTGTCGATGTCACCGATCACGCCTGCGAGGTGCGCGTGGGGTAGCGGTGGTCGGGGTGTAGGAACGACATATGAGCCCAGCCGACGTCGTCCCCGAGGTGCTCTGGCAGCCCGGGCCCGATCGCATCGCCCGAGCCCGAATCACCGACTTCGCCGACTTCGCCGCTGCTCGCACCGGTCTGAACCTGCCGGATTACCGGACGCTGTGGGAGTACTCGACCACTGACGTCGGCGGCTTCTGGTCCGCGCTCGCGGAGTACTTCGGCGTGCGGTGGCACTCGCGGCCGGAACGGGCGCTGGCTGCGGAGATCATGCCGGGCGCCGACTGGTTTCCCGGCGGCACACTGAACTACGCAGAGCACGCGCTGACCGGTCCCGACGACGAGTTGGCAGTGATCAACGTCAAGGAGGACGGCACCGAGGAGCTGATCACCCTCGGCGACCTACGCGGCCGGGTCGGCGCAGCCCGGGCCGGGCTCCGCCGGATGGGCGTTGGCGTCGGCGACCGGGTGGTGGCGCTGGCGCCCAACGGCGTGCACGCGCTCGCCGGGTTCCTGGCGACGTCTGCACTGGGCGCTGTGTGGTCCTCGTGCTCGCCCGACTTCGGCCCCGGTTCGGTGATCGATCGATTCACCCAGATCTCGCCCACGGTGCTGATCGCCGTCGACGGATATCGTTACGGCGGCAAGGCTTTCGACGTCGGCGCGACGGTCAGCAAGCTGCGAGCCGCGCTGCCGGGGCTCTCCGGGGCGGTGCACGTCCCGGTGCTGGGTTCGCCCACACCCGAGGGCATGACCACCTGGGACGACTTGGTCGCCGAGCCAGCGGACGTGGAGTACATCCCGGTCCCGTTCGCCGCACCGCTGTGGGTGCTCTACTCCTCCGGCACCACCGGGCTGCCCAAACCGATCGTCCAGTCGGTCGGCGGAATCCTCCTCGAAACCTTGAAAACAGCTGGCCTGCAAGCAGATCTCGGTCCCGGCGACCGCTTCTTCTGGTACACCACCACGGGCTGGATGATGTGGAACTACCTCGTCGGCGGACTGCTGGTCGGCGCGACCATCGTGCTGTTCGACGGCAGCCCCGGCTACCCGGACCTGATGACCCTCTGGCGCCTGGTCGAACGTCATCGGATCAGCTACTTCGGCACGTCCGCGCCGTTCGTCGGGTCCTGTCGCAAGGCTGAGCTGACACCGGCCGCCACACTGGACCTGACCTCGCTGCGCACCATCGGCTCGACCGGTTCGCCGCTGGGCACCGACGGTTTCCGCTGGATCCACGACGCGGTCGGGTCGGGCATCCAGATCGCCTCGGTGTCCGGCGGCACCGACCTGTGCACGGCCGTGGTCGGGGCCGCCCCGAACGTGCCGGTATGGATGGGCGAGATCTCCTGCCGGGCGTTGGGCGCCAAGGTCGAGGCCTACTCCGCGGGCGGTGAGCCGCTGATCAACGAGGTCGGTGAGCTGGTGATCACCGCGCCGATGCCGTCCATGCCGGTGTTCTTCTGGGGTGACGACGGCGGCACCCGGCTGCATGACGCCTACTTCGCCGACTACCCCGGAATCTGGCGGCACGGCGACTGGATCCGGGTCACCTCCCGCGGGTCGTGCGTGATCGAGGGCCGTTCGGATGCCACGCTGAATCGGGGCGGGGTCCGGATGGGTACGTCCGAGTTCTACCGCGTGGTGGAGTCGGTGCCGGAGGTGGTGGATTCGATGGTGGTGGACACCTCCAGCTCCGCCGGTGAGGGAGATCTGCTGTTGTTCGTGGTCCTGGATCCAGCGGCTGACCTCGACGAGGTCACGCCGAAGCTGCGCGCGCTGATCCGATCTGAATTGTCCCCGCGGCATGTCCCCGGTGCGGTGGTTGAGGTCCCGGTGGTACCGCGGACCCTGAACGGCAAGAAATGCGAAGTACCGGTCAAGCGGATCCTGGGCGGCGCGGCGGTCGAGACGGTGGTCTCCCGGGACGCGCTGGCCGACCCGGCCGGTTTCGATGCCTTCGTGCAGGCCGCGCGATCCGCGGTCATGTCGGCGGAGCGCCGGTGATCGGTGCGCGTCTCGCCGCTGTCCGACGGCCGGTCGGTTCGGTGGCCGGTTCCGTGATCGCCGGCTCCGTGGTCGCTGTGGCGGCGCTGCTGGTGCTCGCCGGGTGCGGCACCGGGACGCTGGCGACGCCGGACGCCACCCCGCCCGGAGGGTCGGCTTCGGCGTCCGCGCAGCCCTCCGCAGCGGGGCCGACGCTGGTCGTCACGGTGCCCGAACTCCCGCTCGCGTCGGCGCCGGCTGAGATTCCGGCGCCGTCCGTGGCCGAGCCACCGGCAGCGGCGCCGGCCGCCGAGGGCCAGACCGTGGCCCAGGCGCCGGAGCCCGACCCGTCCACCGAAGAGGCGCCCCCCGCTGAACCCCCAACCCCCGCAGCACCGGCGGCGGAACCCGCGCAACCGGCAGTCACCGCGCCTCCGCCCGCTCCGGCCGGGGACCAACTGCCGATCTCGCTGGCGAACTGCGACGGCTGCTCGGTGCTGGCCACCCACCGCGGCGTCACCGGCGAGCTGTCGGCGGCCCTGGTCGGCACCCAGGCCGGCCGGGCCATCCTGTTGTCGGTGGGTACGGACGGCCAGGTCAAGGGGGTGATCGGGGTACCGTACGGTGCATCGTTCGCGGCGCCCGCCGACGGGGTGTTGCCCTGCGACGGTCAGGCTCGGTGCGCCGTCGAGGGCACCCAAACCGATGGCAGGGCGATCCTGTCGGCGTTCGAGCTGACCGGAACCGGAGCCTGGCGGGATGTGTCCGGGGACGATGCCTTCCCGTCCGCGACCGAGCGCGCCGGGGTGATCGATGTGCGCGGCGAACTCGGGCTGGCGGTCCAGGACCAGGGTGACGGGGCGGCGGTCTGGATGCTCTACCAGTGGGGAGGCGACCGGTTCACGGTGGCGGGGTGTGCGCCCGACAGCGATTCGCCGCCGAGCGCGGCGCAGGTGTCCCAGGACCTCTGCCTGTCCTGAGACCCGTCCCTGGATTCCGGGACCGGGGGGCGAGCGGGTTCGGTAGCCGGTTTGAAGGCCTGGGCGGTCCGTGATGATCAACGTTTGCGGCCGTTTCGCGTCGTGCTGCGACCTCGGAAGGCCAGAGGATTTGATCATGATCACCGGCCATGGTCGCTCCGTCCGAAAGGCGCTGACCCGGGCTGCCGCTGACCCGCTCAAACCGTGTAGGTCTTGGCCACCAGCACCAGCTCCGAGGTGTGCGAACCCTGGACGCCCACCCCGGGCGGCCGGGGGGTGAAGCCGGGCAGCTCGTCGAGGCCGTCGCTGCCGTCCATCACCCTGACGGTGACCGGGCCGGCCTGGTCGAGCTCAAGGTCGAACGTCACTCCTGTCGAAGTGTCGCGGTCCGGCGGCCCGTTGAACACGACACCAGTCCGGTCGGCGAACACGGATGTCGGGATCTCGTGGCCGGCCACCGACGCCGTCGCCACGGCGGCACCGGGGAGCAACAGATAGATCAACCTGACGTCACGCTGCGGGGTGACGGTGATGCTGAGGTTTCGCCTGTCCCCGCTGGTGCTGTCGGAAGAGACCGTCAGCGCGGGCGCCGGCAGCACCGCCGGCTGCGCGGGGCCGGTCAGCACGCCGACACCGAGCAGCCCGAATGTGCCGCGCAGATCCTCGCGCCCGGTGACGTACTGGCCCACCCATTCCCCTGGGTCGGAATCCGTGCTGACCCAGCGCGCCTGGCCGGAGTCGGCGTCGAGCGCGTAGAACAGCTGAGCCGGCGCCGGGTGGTCGGCGTCGAAATGGTCGACGGCCAACCCGGCACCGAGGAACGCGAGCGCGAGAATGCCGGCGGTCAGGGCCGGAATCGCCGCCCACAGCCGACGACGTGCTGTCCTGAACCCGGGATGGCGCCATTGACCTTGTGCCGCAGACGATCCCGGATCCTCGGGGGTGGGATAGACCAGCTCGAACACCGGCAGCAGCGCCAATCCGAGTAGGACCGCGAAGAACGCGCCGGCCGCGCCCGTCGCCAGGCCGAGCGCCGGGAAGAACAGCGCGACGGTCGGCGCGAGGATGACGACAGCCACCGCCGCGGCTGCCCAGAGCACGACGACCCGCAACCAGAAGGGGCGCTCCGATACCGCCACGATCGACCCCGTTGCACCGGCCAGCGCGGGCAGCGACGCCAGGAACGACCCGCCGGGCGTCACCGCTGCCAGCACCAGACCGAGCACGGCCAGCAGCCCGAACGCGCCGATCGCGAGTGACCAAGCACCGATCGGCCGGCGCAGCAGGCCGTACCAGGCGAGCACGATCGTCATCACCAGCGCGACCACACAGGCCCGGAACCAACCCGGCCACCACGGGTCGATCATGTTCGCGTATCCGGGTCGCAACGCCACCAACAGCGCCCACAGCAGTTGCGCGGCAACGGGTGCCAGGATCAACGGCACGACCGTCAGGCCAAGTCCGGCAGCGGTGCGCTGCCAGCTGGTGAGCCCACGGCGGCGGGCAAGGAAGGCCAGCCCCACCACGGCCAGCAGGGCGAGGATCGCCAGCGGCCAGACCAGCCAGCCCGGATACCGCAACAGAACGCTGAGCACCGGGAAGTACGTCGAATCGTTCGCCGCGGGCGCCGTCAACGCGGCGATGTCGGCTGCGCCGAACGCCCGCGCCAGGGCCACCGCGTTGTCGCCGTGTTGTTGCAGGCTTGCCTGGTCCATGTACGACGGCCGGTCCTCCGGAGCGTGGTATATCGCCGAGCCGTCGATGTACGCCGAATTCAGCCCGGAGAACCGGCCGGAGTCGCGGAACGGCGTGAAATCCGTGTCGTTGGGCAGGATCCGGTAGATCTCCACCGCGAAGCTGGTCGCCACCGGGTAAGGCACCGCGCTCGCGTAGACGCCCACCACATTCGCGTTCCCGCGGGAGGTTTCGAACAGCACCACGGGGCCGGACGATCCGCGGGACTCGAAGTTCATCGCCACCCCGCCCTGCGCGGCCAGCGGGCTCTGATCGACGAAGGCCTGTGCCCCGCACAGGCAGGCTTCCTCGGCATCGGTGAACAGGAAGACGATGTCGTTGCGTGGCCGCGGCCCGGCGGTCAGCACCCGAGCCGTCTCGAGCAACGTGGAGACCCCGGCGCCGTCGTCATTGCCGCCGTAGGACACCTGCACCGAGTCGTAGTGCGCGAACAGGACAACCGGCCCGGTGGAATTTCTGACCCGGCAGCACCGCGACGACGTTGCGGACCCGGGCCATCCCGTAGGGGCCACTGAGTTGGTCCGTTGCGCTGACGGTGTCCTGGATCTGCGGCTGCAGCCCGAAGCCGCTCAGCGCGGAGACGATGAAGTCGCGGACGTCGGCGGCTGCCGGGGAGCCGGTGACGTGCTGCTGAGTGCCGATGCGTTCCACGTACTTGTAGGCGCGGGTCGCGCTGAAGGAGTCGGCGGGGGCGTCGGCGGCGGCCGGTGCCGGCGGGGCAACGGCGGCCAGGCTCGCCACGACCAGCCCGGCGAGGGCGACCAGCACGATCAGCCCCGCCAACAGGCGCCGACGGGCTGACTGTCCGGTGGGGAACTCCGAGGCCGACTCCACGGCCATATCCTGCGCCGCCAGGGGCTCTCCGGCCCGTCGTTTCGCGTTTCGCGGTGGAACCGCGCCCGATCGGGGCGCCGGTCCGGGGGCGAGCGCCGCCCGGCTACAGCTCGGCCGCGCGGGAGAGGAATAGCGCCCGTTCCTGCGCGTTCCGGGTGAGCGCGGCGGCACGCTCGAACTCCGACCGCGCCTCCTGCGACCGGCCGAGCCCGGCCAGCAGGTCACCGCGCACCGCGGGCAGTTGTGGGTAGTGCGGCAGCTCTCCGGCGGCCAGCAGGCCGTCCACAATCGCCAGCCCGGCCGCCGGTCCCACCGACTTGCCGACCGCGACGGCCCGGTTCAGCTGGACCACCGGCGAGAACCACAATCCACCGAGAACCTCGTAGAGCGCGGCGATCCGCGCCCAGTCGGTGTCCTGCACGGTGGCCGCTCTGGCATGGCAGGCGGCGATGGCCGCCTGCAGGGTGTACGGGCCGATCGGTGCAGGCAGTGCTTCCGCCCGACGGAGCGACTCCAGCCCGCGGCGAATCCGCGGCCGATCCCACCGCCGCCGGTCCTGGTCGGGCAACAGCACCGGCCGGCCATCAGGGCCTACCCGGGCGATCGATCGTGACGCCTGGATCTCCATCAGCGCGAGCAGCCCGTGAACCTCGGGTTCGTCGGGCACCAGTACCGCCAGCAGCCGGCCAAGTCGCAACGCGTCCTCGACCAATGCCGGCCGCATCCAGTCCTCGCCCGAAGTGGCCGAGTAGCCCTCGTTGAAGATCAGGAAGACCACTTGAAGGACGGAGGCCAGCCGGTCCGCCAGCTGCTCCGGTCCCGGTAGCTCGAACCCGACCGAGTGACCGGCGAGGGTGCGCTTGGCCCGCACGATGCGTTGCGCGGCAGTCGATTCCGGCACCAGGAACGCCCGGGCGATCTCATCGGTCGACAACCCGCCCAGGCACCGCAGGGTCAGCGCGACGCGGGAGTCCATGGTCAGCGCAGGGTGGGCCGCGGTGAAGATCAGCCGCAGAAGGTCGTCACCGATGTGATCGTCGAGCGTGTCGTCATCCACCAGCGATGCGATCGGGTCGTGGCCGCCGGGTCGCTCGCCGGACAGCATGGCCAGCTTCTCTTGGTGCACCGCCCGGCGGCGGTACACGTCGATGCCGCGGTTCTTCGCGGTCGTCATCAACCATCCTGCGGGATTGGGCGGGGTTCCGGTGCGCGGCCACTGCTCGAGCGCGGCGACCAGGGCGTCGTGCGCGAGTTCTTCAGCGAGCCCGACGTCCCCGGTGACGCGGGCCAGGCCGGCGATGAGCCGGCCCGACTCGATGCGCCAGACGGCCTCGACCGCGCGCCGTGCCGCGTCGCCCGGCCCTGCCTCGCGCCCGGCGGCCGCCAGGCCCTCGTCAGAAGCCGTCACATTCCCGATCAAACCACGGCCCGGCCAACTCCTGCGATGCTCGCGTTGACCGGACCGCAGCAGAATGAGAGCAGCGGGAGGGGTCAGGCAGGGGGCGCGAAGTCTTCGGGCCCAAAGACTTTCAGCACGTCGGCGTCGCCGTCCCAGCCCGGCCACATCTCCTGGTGCAGCCGCAGGAAGCGGGACGCCCACTCCACGGCCTCTTCCTTCGACCGGACCTGGTACAGCGCGTAACTGATGAATTCCTTGGCCTCCGCGAACGGGCCGTCCACCACACTGAGGTGCCCACCGCTGAGCTGCACCCTGGCTCCTGCAATGCTGGGCGCCAGGCCCGCGGTGTCCAGCAGCGCCCCGGCGGCGGTTGCTTCCTCGCCCAGCTGCATTATCGCCTCCATCAGACCGGGTGGCGGCGGTTCGGACGGTTGAGTTCCCTTGAGCAGTATCAGGTATCGCATCGTGATGGCTCCTTCGCCAGTGGTCGGTCGGCAGTGGTCGGTCGGCATTGGTCGGTCGCCAGTGGTCGGTCGCCAGTGGTCGGTCGGCGTTGGTCGGTCGGCGTTGGTCGGTCGGCAGTGGTCGGTCGGCGTTGGTCGGTCGGCGTTGGTCGGTCGGCATCGGGTGGGTAGCGGGTCGTTCGGTGTCTGGCGGTCTGTCGTGGCGGGTCGGAGTGTCGCAGGAATTCAGGCCCGCGGGAGCGCGTCGCTGCGGGCCGCGTCCGCCACTCGGCGGTACCGATCGACCGCCACCGCTGTGATCCACGCCGAGACCAGCACCACCGCGACAATGAACGCGACCGTGGGGACCTGGCTGCCGCCGCCGGCCGCGAGCATCGCGAATCCGGCCAGGAACAGCACACCGGTGAACCCGGAGAACCATGCCCAGCCGTCCCTGTGCTCGGTCGCATAGCAGTGGGCCAGAACGAAGCACGCGACCGCCAGGGCGGTGAAGCCGATCGCTCCCGCCAGGAAATGCACCATGCCATGCCAGGAGACGGCGGTCGGAGCCTGCGGTGTGCCGACCGGGAAACCGAGGGCAGGGTCGGCGCGGAACATCCCGGCGGTGACCAGGCTCAGCCCGTACACCGCGAACAGCCGAGGCGCCCAGCTCGCGCCCGCACCCGGGGTCAGCGCCCGGCGCAGGCCGACCGCAAAGGCGATCAGCATCAGCCCGCATCCGATCAGGTTCGCGATCTGGATCCAGCCGTGCCGGCCGTTGGCCAGCAGGCTCCACGCGTGCCGGCTCACGTCGAAGCCCTCCCGGGTGAACGCCTCCGCCAATGAGACGGTCACGTAGATCGGCCCGGCGATGACGCCGTAGCCCAGCAAGGACTTCGTGACGCGGTCGACGGGTGAGCACTCGTGCCGGCCGGTCGGCGAGTGCGTCGTGGGGGTGGTGGTCGGGTAGGTCACTGCGGTCTCCTTCGATCTGGTAGGGATCGGGTTCGGGGGCTTGATGCGCTCCGTCCCGGTCACCCCCTCCACGAACAGCACCCGCCCGGATCGACATGGCTTGCGAACTTTTTTCTGCACCCAGCACACCGGCACCTTGTCGGCGCGTCCCAACCGCGACCAGATCGGTCGTTGACAGCGAGTTGCGCCGCTCATCATGATCAAAGCCTCTGGCCATCCGCCGTCGTGGCACGACACGAAACGGCCGCAAACCTTGATCATCAGGGACCGCCCAGACAAGCACCGGCCGACCTCCGTGGTCACCTGGTCCCGGGCTCCATGGTCACTACCTGGGGACCCGCGATGGTGCTGGTGACCCCCGACCGTCCCGCAGCGATGATCACCACCGGCGTCCCGCACATGTGGGCTTGCGCGAAGCCTGTGCGCGCGGGGCGGACCGGCGCCGGCCCGCCTGACGTACTGGATGTTCCGGCTGATGATGGGCGCCGGATTCATCATGATCCTGGTGTCCCTGGTCGGGCTCTGGCCCACCCGCAAGGGCCGGCTACCGAAATCCAAGTGGGTCTGGCGGCTGGCGATGATCGCCATCGCCGGCCCGGTCGTCGGGAACTCCGCGGGCTGGATCTTCACCGAGATGGGCCGTCAACCGTGGACCGTGGTTGGCCTGTACCGGACAGCGGATTCGGTGTCGCCCTCGGTGTCCGGGGGCGCCGCATTGACCTCACTGATCGTCTTCACCGCGCTGTACGGCATCCTGGCCGTCATCGAGATCGGGCTGGTGGCGAAGTCGAAGTACGTCAAGATCGGGCCGCCCAGCGAGGCGGAGGCGCTGCATTCGATCCGCCGCGGACCGCCGCGACGTGGCGGCTCCGCCGGGGCCGACGGCGAGGATGCCGCTGCGGACGAGAAGCCGATGGCCTTCGCGTACTGAGTACCCGCGCGGGTCGCCGCAGGTCGCCGGTGGCCCGACTCTGACGGGATTGCCCGCGCGCAGGTGCCTGGTTGCCCAGGCAATGGATGCGGTGCGGCGTTACGGTGTGCCTGTCCGGGCCGGACACCGAGCTGCACGTACTGGCCGCCGCGTCACACTGTTGTGGAGGCTTCGCGTGGCTGGGAACTGTGCGGAGGCGGGGCGGTCTGTCACCAGCAAGATCACCTCGATCCTGTTGACCTTCACCGAAGGCAGCGAGCACTCGCTGACCGAGATAGCCCGGCTGGCCGGGCTGCCGATCTCCACGGCCCATCGGCTGACCTCGGAACTCGCCGGCTGGCGGCTGCTGGAACGCACCGAGGACGGTCTGTACCGTGCCGGCCTGCCGCTCAGGATGATGGGCAGTGTGGACGATTGCCCGCCGACCGTTGCCGAGCGGGGACCGTGTGTGCTGGAAGACCTGTCCGCCGCGACCAGGAGCCGCGCACGGCTGGGGGTGCTGCGCGAACTCGAGGTGGCCTACATCGAGAAGCTGCCTGACTCCCGGCCGGCGACCTCGTTCGTGCCGGCGGCGACCCTGCCCTCGCACGCCACCGCGCTCGGCCGGGTGTTGTTGGCGTTCTCGTCGCCGCACATTGTGGAGCTGACGATTCTGAGGGGGCTGCGTGCGTACACGCCGCACACCGTGACGTCACCGGAGCGCCTGCGGCGGGCCCTGGCCGTCGCCAGGCTGAGCCGCGTCGCGATCACCCGTTGGGAGCTTGAGGCCGAGTTGTGCGGCATCGCCATGCCGGTCTTCGGGCCAGGCGGTGACGTGGTCGCTGCGGTGGAGCTTGCGGTCGGCGACCTGGGCCGTGACCTGCAGTCGGCCATCGCGGCCCTGGTCATCGCCTCCCGCGGCCTGTCGCGAGAACTGGCCGGACAGCCGCAGGCGGCTCGCGCGCTGCCGCGCCGGCACGCCGCGGCGGCCAGGGACCCGCTGCCGGTCGGAGCCGGATTCACCCGCGTCTGAACCAGCCGATCAGGCTCATTCGACGGGGACGGAATCGACCGCGAAGGTGCGCGGGTGCAGCCGCCGGCCGAGCCAGAGGACAGCGGACTCGACCCGTTTCGCGGCCCTGACGGCACGTGCCGCGTGGCATAACCCGGTTTGTCAACCGATTCGCCGGCAATTCCCTGTTCCAACTCGCGGCGATCCAGTGCTCTTTCCGATCCGGCGCGGAGCAAGGAGCAAGCTGTCACTGAGATATTCCCGGAATGTCGTCGGCATGGTGTAGATCTCCTTCGAGTGCTCGAATGTCGGACCTGACTCAGGCCCGAGTGCGGCGGTCGGAGGGCGGGCGAGAATCGCCGCAAGTCGGCGGTGACGTCAATCGACCGTGAATGCGTTGGTATGGAAGGTGCTCTCGGGCAGTCACGGCTGGCAGCACCGACCGTCACGGCCCGAGGTCGGCTCAGAGTCCGATCGCGGCCAGCGCGGCGGAGGCCGCCACGATGAGGGCGCCGGCGACAATGCTATATTCATAGGTCTTCTTCAGTTCGTCCACGGGTCCACGGTATCTATTCCTTTACTCGAGGGAAAAATCTGATTCATTCAATATCGGAACTACCTCCACTATTTTGCCATCGAAACAACACCTGACCGACCGGTGCGGCTGTGATCTACGTTGAGCCGGATCGGCGCAACCTTGAGTTGATCAAGAAAGCCCTGATCAGACGGGGAATGCACGCCCATCCGCCCTGGTCAGGGCGGTCAATGTCCCACTCAGCGGCACGGATTCTTGATCCTGAGTACAGGCGTGACGCAGCGTCGAGGTTTGCTCACGGCGCGTGCGATCGGACGAGAAGAGCCAGGTGGCGGGACTTCCTCGGCGACGGCCTGATGGTGCAGTCGAGTGAGCGGCTCAGTACTTGTTGCGGCTCGGGGTGAGGCCGACGCCGCTGACCAGCTTGTTCGGGAGTTGCGAGACATGAACCGCCTTTGCACCGGGTGATCCCGGCCAGATCGCAATAGGAGAAGCGCAGCAGGCTGACCTGATCGGCCTGAACTCGTTCGGTCAGTTCCTGTGCGGTTGTCATCCGGGTCTCCTGGTAGCGCCGGTCGGTCACGTGTCACCGCCCCGGTCCGGCCGCGGCAACCCGTTTCCGAACAGGATCCTCCTCGGTGATCGTTTCGTGCCCATGATCGATCGGGTGCGCAGCAGGACCAGTCACCGGCGCTGTGCGGGCGGCGCCCATGTGCGCCGCCACGGAGATTCGTGACTATTCCGGCTCCGGCGGTGTCCACCGCTGGAGCTGCTCGGTCCATGACGGTGCCCGACCGGGCAGCACGCCGCCCGAACCCGAACGCAAACCGTCGAGAATGACGCCGAGGAAGCGCTGTCGCAGTTCGGCGGTTCGCCGCTGGTTGCCGAGCCGGGTCTGCGCGATCAACTCCATCAGGAACGCGACGTCCAGTTCGGTCACGTCGGGCCGGATGGCGCCGGCCGCATGCGTCCGCCCGAACAGCTGCTCGCTCAACCGCCGCATCAGCTCCGCGTCCTGCATGTGCCGCTCGGTCGGCACGAAGGTCCCCGCCAGGCGCACGGTCAACGAGTGGGTGTCGGCGGCGACGATGCGGCGCAGGAAGTTCGCGTAGGCCTCCCAGGGATCCCCGTCGTCGGCCAGTGCCCGCTCAGCCTCCGTGATGTAGATGGCCTGCCCGTCCGAGCACAGCGTGCCCAGCAGGGCCTCTTTGCTGGGATAGCGCCGGTAGAGCGCGCTGATCCCCACCCCGGCACGCTGGGACACGGCCGCGATCGGTGCCGACGGATCGTCGACGAACACGTCTCGTGCCGCCGCCAGGATCGCCCCGTCGTTGCGCGCGGCCTGCGCGCGGCGGCCGCTGAGCGGAACCGGCGGCGCGGAGGGATCGGTCATCGCTTCAGAATATCGTGGAACGAAGCGTTCCGCTCTGCTATCTTTGAACGGAACGCTTCGTTCCGTCGCAAGGGCCCGAGCGGACGACATTCCGCCCGAGCCAGCACGCCAAGGAAGGCGAGGACTCCCGTGACAGTCACCAACCCGAACGCCAGTGCCGGCACGCCCGGCAATCCCACGCCCGGCAATCCCACCAGCAGCAATCCACCAGCCGGTCATTCGGCCGGCGGCGATGCCGCCGGCGCGGCGCCCGCCACTAGCTCAGCCGCCGATGCCATCACCCCCTTCGTCATCGACATCCCGCAAGAGGCGCTCGACGACCTGAAGGCCCGGATCGCGGCCACTCGTTGGCCGGATCAGCTGCCCGGCGCTCGGTGGAGCAAGGGCGTTCCGGTGGACTACCTGAAGGACCTGACCGGGTACTGGCGCGACAGTTACGACTGGCGCGTCCAGGAGGCGCAGCTCAACCGGCACCCGCAGTTCGTCACCGAGATCGACGGTCAGCGCATTCATTTCCTGCACATCCGGTCCGTGGAGGCCGACGCCACGCCGCTGTTGCTGCTGCACGGGTGGCCCGGTTCGTTCGCCGAGTTCCTCGACGTCATCGGCCCGTTGACCGACCCGGTGGCCCATGGGGGCGATCCGGCGGACGCCTTCCATCTGGTGATTCCGTCGTTGCCGGGGTTCGCATTCTCCGGACCGCTGGCCGGAACAGGCTGGAACAGCAGGAGAATGGCCACCGCGCTCGCGAAGTTCATGGCGCGGCTGGGTTATTCGCGCTACGGCGCGCAGGGCGGGGACTTCGGAGCGTTCGTCGCACCGGATCTCGGCCGGGTCGATCCCGAGCACGTGATCGGCGTGCACGTCAACGCCGCGACGGTCGGGTTCATCCCGTGGGGCGAGGTTCCCGACAACGAATTGGCCACCTTCTCGGACGCGGAAAGAGCCCGCCTGGCCCGGCTGCAGGCATTCCTCGGCGACGGCAACGGGTACTTCCAGATCCAGGCGACCCGTCCGCAGACGCTGTCCTTCGCGCTCACCGACTCCCCGGTCGGTCAGTTGGCCTGGATCGTGGAGAAGTTCAAGGAGTGGACCAATTCTCGGTACGAGGTGCCGGAGCTGGCGATCGATCGCGACCGCATTCTGACCGACGTGATGATCTACTGGCTGACCGGCACCGCGGGTTCCGCGGCCAACCTGTATTACGAGAGCATGCACTCGCAGGACTGGCCGACTCCGTCGACGGTACCCACCGGGGTCGCCGTGTTCGCCGAGGACGTGGCGATCCGCCGGTACGCCGAGCAGGGCCAACAGATCGTGCGCTGGACGGATTTCGAGACCGGTGGCCATTTCGCTGCGATGGAAACCCCGGAGCTGCTCGTTCGTGATGTTGTCGCGTTCTTCCGCGGGCTGCCGGCCCAGGGCGACTGAGCGGGAGGCGCGCCGCCGGCCGAATCAGCACAAGGGCCGGTGTCGGTGCAGGGGAGTAGAGACAGGGCATGCGGACACAACTGCGGCGAGCCGGCGAGCTTCGCATCGGGGACCGGGTGATCTGTGTCGACGGTCCGGCGACGGTGACCTCCACCCGGATCGAGGGCGTCGGCGGTGGCACGGTGTCGGTCGGGTTGACCGGCCGGCCCGACCGCTCCCGCTACCGGCCCGGCGACCTGGTCACCGTGGTTTCTGCTGCCGGCGCAGCGGTACAGCAGGGCGAATGACCGAACCGGCAGCGGCGAATTCGCAGGCATGGTGAGCGGACAAGACGCGGACAGCGCCACCCAGGCGGTGCCGCCCGCGATCACCTGCGGGCTGCCGACGGTCGCGGGCTGAGGGCGGTCCGACGGTTCCTGATTTGCCTCGAACCGACGGCTCCGACCGCGAACCCGAGACTGAGGCCACACAGCGTTCGCGTGTCCTTGTGTGGGCGGCCGGGGCTAACTTGGGCACATGGTGACGCACAGGTCGGATGCGGAGCCAGCGATCCGCGTCGACGGGCTGCGCGTGGTCCGCGGCGGGCGCACCGTGCTGCCCGGGCTGACCCTTGCGGTGCCGCGTGGCCAGCTCATCGGTCTGCTGGGTCCGAGCGGCTGCGGAAAGACCACCCTGATGCGGTGCATCGTCGGCGTCCAGCAGGTGGCCGGCGGCACCGTCGAGGTTCTGGGCAAACCCGCGGGCAGTGACGGGCTGCGGCGGCGCGTCGGGTACCTGACCCAGGACGCCAGCGTCTATCTCGATCTGACCATCACCGAGAACCTCCGCTACTTCGCCACCGTCGTCGGGGTGCCACGGCACGGTGTGGACGCGGAAGTGCTCCGGGTGCTCGGCCTGGTCGATCTTGTCGATCACGCCTTGTCGCGCGCGGGCAACCTGTCGGGCGGTGAGCTGTCCCGGGTGTCGCTGGCGGCGGCACTGGTCGGCAAGCCCGAGGTGCTGGTGCTGGACGAGCCGACGGTCGGGCTGGACCCGGTGCTGCGCCGCGATCTCTGGGCGATCTTTCGCCGGCTCGCGGAGGGTGGCGTCACGCTGCTGGTGTCCAGCCATGTGATGGACGAGGCGATCCGCTGCGACCGGCTGCTGCTGATGCGCGCCGGCACGGTCCTCGCCGACGACACCCTGCAGGGCGTGCTGACCTCGACCGGGACCACCGACGCCGAGCAGGCGTTCCTGGCGCTGGTCGACCGGGCCAACTCCGCGGCGCTGGACGGGTCGGCGCCGGACACCCCACCGGCCCACCGGCCGTCACACGAGGCCAGCGCGTGAGCGTCCGGCTGACGGTGGCCACCTCCACCCGGGTGCTCCAGCAGATCCGCCACGACAAGCGGACTCTGGCGCTGCTGCTGATCGTCCCGTGCGTGTTGATGGGTCTGCTGGCGTGGATCTACCAGAACACCCCGGTGTTCGACGCCATCGGCGCTCCGCTGCTGGGCATGTTCCCGTTCCTGATCATGTTCCTGGTGACCAGCATCGCGACCTTGCGCGAGCGGCAGTCCGGCACCCTGGAACGTCTGCTGACCATGCCGCTGGGCAAGGCCGACCTGATCGGCGGCTACGCGCTGGCCTTCGGTCTGCTGGCCGCCCTGCAGGCGGTCATCGCGTCCTCGTTCGCGCTGCTCGTGCTGGGGCTGGACGTGGCCGGCGCGGCCTGGCTGCTGATCCTGGTGGCGGTCGTCGATTGCCTGCTCGGCACCGCGCTGGGGCTGTTCCTGTCCGCCTTCGCGACGACCGAATTCCAGGCGGTGCAGTTCCTACCGGCCTTCGTGCTGCCGCAATTCCTGCTCTGCGGATTGCTGGTGCCGCGGGACCAGCTGCCCGACGTGCTGCGGTGGATCTCCGACATCCTGCCGCTGTCGTACGCGGTGGACGCCATGCAAACCATCACCACCGACCCCAACGGCACCGCCAGCGTGCTCGGCGACGTGGCGATCGTGCTGGGCTTCGTCATCGCGCTGGTCGTCCTGGGCGCCGCGACGCTACGCCGGCGGACGCCGTAGCGTCCACACCCGCCGCAAGGACTCACATGGACAGCGACCCCTTGCGGAAGTCGCTGCGCCCCATCCGCACGTTGACCAGCGCGGGTTGCCCGCTGTCCCGCGCCTTCGCCAGCGCTCCGGGAAGGTCGTCGGCGGTGTCGACGTGCACACCGATGGCGCCGAATCCGGCTGCGACCCGGTCGTAGCGGGTCGGAGCCAGCACCGTGCCGACGTCGTCGCCGAGCAGGTCGATCTGGGCGCGGGCGATCTGCGACCACCTCGCGTCGTTGCCGACCACCGCGACCACCGGCACCCCGTGCCGGACGAACGTGTCGAGCTCGGTGAGGCTGTAGCCCACTGCGCCATCACCGAGGACGATCCACACCGGCGCGTCCGGATGCACCATCGCAGCACCCAGAGCGAACCCGGCGCCGACCCCGAGGGTGCCGAACACGCCCGGATCCAGCCAGCGCAACGGGCCGTCCGGGCGGAGCACGTACGACGCGGTCGCCACGATGTCACCGCCGTCGCCGACGATCACCGCGCCCTTCGGCAGCGCCTCCGCGATCTGCCGGCAGAGTTCGACCGGGTTGACCCCGTCGGTGGAGATCGCCGCTTGCTCGGCGATCTCCACGTCTCGGGCGGCGTCGCGTCCGTTGACCTGCGCTCGCCAGTCCGCCCAGCGGTCCGGAGCGCTCGTCACCGCGTCGGCGATGCCGGCCAGCGCCAGCCCGGCGTCACCCAGCACGCCGATGTCCGGACTCCGGTTCTTGCGCAGATCGTCCGCGCTCCGGTTCGCCGACACCACGCAGGCGCTCCGCCGGATGTGCCGGCCGTAGTCCAGCCGGAAGTCGGCCGGAACGCCGGCCAGCAGCACGAAATCCGCCTCGCGCAACGACTCTCGCCGGCGATGCCGGGCCTGCAGCGGATGGTCCGCGCCGAGCAGGCCGCGGGCCATGCCGGAGAGATACACCGGTGCCCCGATCCGTTCCAGCGCGGCCCGTACCGGTCCGGCGATGTCCGGAATCACCAGTGCCTGGCTGCCGACCAGGACGACGGGCCGCCGTGCCGTCAGGAGCCGCTGCGCCGCCTCCCGCAGCCGTGCGGAGTCCGGCTGCGGTGGCACGACCTCGTCGGGCGGGGCGGCGTGGTGGGCTGCTGCGCCGCGGAACTGCCGGCGCACCCGCAGCGCGAGGTATGCCCGGACAGCCCGGTCCCGCGGCCTGCGTCCCGTCCGGGCGGCGCCGTACCACTCGCGGACGACGGATTCGTCGTACAGCAGGTCGACCGGGAGCTCGACGAAAACCGGGCCAGGGACGTCCTGCTGGCTGACCAGGAAGGCATGCTCGAGCGCGGGCACGATGTCCCTGACCCGCCGCACCCCCCGTGCCCACTTCACATGTGGGCGGAGCAGCGTCATCTGGTCGATGTCCTGCAGGGCACCCCGGCCCTGCAGCACGGTGGGCGACGCGCCGCCGATCAGCACCACCGGTGACTGCGCCAATTGGGCGTTCTTCACCGCAGTGATTGTGTTCGTCAGCCCCGGCCCTGCGGTCACGGCGGCGACCCCCGGCCGGCCGGTCAGCCGGGCTACCGCATCGGCGGCGAAGACGGCGGTGGCCTCGTGCCGGGTGTCGACCACCCGGATCCCACGGGTCTTCGCGCCGACCAGCACGGGCGAGATGTGGCCCCCGCACAACGTGAACAGCACGCTGACGCGCTGCGCCCGCAGCACCTCACCGACCAGGTCCCCACCGTTCACGTCAGCGCCGACTTTTCGATCTGCCGGCAGGGCGCGGGTTGTTGTGGCATGCGCTGATCCTGCCCTTGCCGCGACCGGCCTCGCCGATCGACCCGTCGCTGCGCGCCGGACCGGCGCCCTGCGGTCTCAACAAAATCGGACACAAAGAGCGCTGATCGGCCGGAATTCACCATTATTCGACGTCTTCCGGAACTGCTCGGCGCCACCCGAGCGGACAAATGGCGCAGCAGGTTACCCTGGTTTCTCAGGGCCCTGAGGGGAAAACGTCTTCGTGGTAGGAGAAATGATATGCGGGTCAAAGATGTCCTGGCGCACAAGAGCCCCGGTGTGGCCACCGTCGAACCAGGGCAGTCCGTCGCCGATGTCGTCGCGGCACTAGCCCGGCACGGCGTCGGAGCCCTGGTGGTCAGCAGCGACGGCCGCACCATCGAAGGGATCATCAGCGAACGGGACGTCGTTCGGGCACTGAACAGCATCGGTCCCGCGCTGCTGCAGACGGCGGTTCGCGAGATCATGACGGTGAACGTGCACACCTGCGTGCCCACCGACGAGGTCGCCGCGCTCGCTCGGACAATGACCGACAAACGATTCCGGCACATGCCGGTGACGATTGACGGGGCGCTGGCCGGAATCTTGTCGATCGGCGATCTCGTGAAAAGCCGGATGGACGAGATGGAAACCGAGCACGATCAACTGGTGGATTACATTTCCTCAGCGCGCTGATCCCGGCCGCAGTCGGCGACGCAAGACCTGGCCGCCGGTCCGGGCGCAGCGCCGGCCGCGCAGGCCGTGCCGCAGGCCGCGGAAGTCTGCGGCTGCCTCGCGCGAGCCGATC